>Ga0247720_100419_pt1 | contig 15758 bp, 16 predicted proteins | sample MSEWel2015_12_15_FD_189078 | JGI IMG/M metagenome (GOLD analysis project Ga0247720, IMG submission 189078) | Subsurface sediment microbial communities from gas well in West Virginia, United States - MSEEL Well Study Marcellus 3H_2015_12_15 | ecosystem: Environmental > Terrestrial > Deep...
CCGCACTTATGGGGGTGTAATCCTGGTGAGCCCGCCCATGTAGGGCACCAGCACTTCCGGAATGACCACACTGCCGTCGGCCTGCTGGTAGTTTTCCAGGATGGCGGCCACCGTCCGGCCCACCGCCAGGCCGGAACCATTCAGTGTATGTACGAACCGGGGCTTGCCCCGCCCGTCCCTGAACCGGATATTGGCCCGCCGGGCCTGGAAATCTTCAAAGTTGCTGCAGGAAGATATTTCCTTATATTCCTGGTAGCTGGGCAGCCATACCTCCAGATCGTAGGTTTTGGCTGCGGCAAACCCCAGATCGCCGGTACACAGGCAGACCACCCGGTACGGCAGTTCGAGAAGCTGTAATACCCGTTCGGCGTCTCGAGTAAGTTTTTCCAGCTCCTCGTAGGAATCTTCCGGCCGGGTGAACTTTACCAGTTCCACTTTATTAAACTGGTGCTGCCGGATCAATCCCCGGGTATCACGACCGGCCGCCCCGGCTTCAGCCCGGAAGCAGGCGCTGTAGGCGCAGTGGTAAATGGGCAGGCGGTCGCCGGGTAAAATTTCCTCCCGGTAAAGGTTGGTTACCGGCACTTCGGCAGTGGGGATCAGGTAAAAGTTTTTCCCCTCCAACTTAAACATGTCCTCGGCAAACTTGGGCAGCTGGCCCGTGCCGATCATGCTGTCTCCATTTACGATAAAGGGCGGGAAAATTTCCGTATAGCCATGCTCCCGGGTATGCAGGTCCAGCATGAAGTTGATAACCCCCCGCTCCAGCCGGGCACCGGCACCTTTATAAAAGGAAAAGCGGGCTCCGGCCACTTTAGACCCCCGTTCAAAGTCAATAATATCCAGCACCTCACCCAGTTCCCAGTGGGCTCTGGGGGTAAAATCAAACTGGCGTGGCTCACCCCAGCGGCGCACTTCCACGTTATCGGCGGCATCCCTGCCTACCGGCACGCTCTCGTGGGGGATGTTGGGAATGCTCAGGAGGGTAACCTGAATCTGCTCTTCCAGATCCCGGATTTCTTCGTCCAGCTCTTTGATGCGCGCGGAAACCTGGCGCATTTCCTGCACCATTTCCTCCGCGTCCTGGCCCGCTTTTTTGCGCCGTCCTATTTCCTCGGAAACTACATTGCGCCTGTTCTTTAGCTGCTCCACCACAACCAGCTTTTCCCGGCGCCTGCGCTCCAGCTCCAGGAAAGGCTCCAGGCTCAAATCGGAACCGCGCTTCTCCAGGGCTTCACTGACAATCTCTGGATTGTTCCGCACAAATTTCAAATCGAGCATCGGCTCTTACCCCCAAAATATCTCTGTAAAATAGTATTTCCCTAATTTTGCCTTAATAACTCCGGCAGGGGCAGCCCCAGGTATTTCGCCGGCCGGGCTTTAAAGTTTTGCCTTCCGGTCTGGCGGCGGTTTACAAAGCCAGTTGTTCGCCGGCCTTCAGCCATCCTCCCAGATGGCAGGTATCGTTAATGGCGATCACCCGCCAGCGACCCCGGCGGTAACCAAGGACATTAATACCCGTATTATCCAGTTTAATCTGCCAGAAGAAAGCCTGGTCCAGGTTGAGGATGCGCCGCAGGATCGTACGGATGGGTGTGTCATGGGTTACGGCCAGGGTGATTTCCCCCGGATGTTCCCCGGCCATAAACTCCAGTGCCGCCCAGGAGCGCTCTTCCACTTCGGCCAGGGATTCTCCTGCCGGCATCCGTACCGCATACGGACAGGTGCGCCACTGCCTGATTAAACCGGTGTAGCGCACCTCCACTTCGGAAAGCAGCATCCCTTCCCATTCCCCGTGACAAATTTCTATAAGGCCGGGTAATGAAATCACTTCCAGGCCATGCCGGGCAGCTACCATTTCGGCGCAGGCCCGGGCCCGGGAAAGGGGACTGGTGTAAACAGCTTTAAGGGGTAACGACGCCATGGCCTCTGCCAGGGCCCGGGATTGTTCCAGGCCTTCCCGGCTCAAAGGGGTATCCAGCCGGCCCTGGTACCGGGAAATGCGGTTCCATTCCGTTGCCCCGTGCCTGACCAGGATAATAAAGGTTTCCTTCACGCTACCGGCACCCCCTGCCAGCCGGGCCTCATAATAGTGGAACTACAGGTGAACCATCTTGACATCCATTACCCCATCGATCCTGGCAATCTCGGCCAGGGTCTCTTCCGGCACCGGTGCGTCCACGGAAAGCATCATCACCGCCCGGCCACCAATCTGTTTGCGCCCCACCTGCATGGCCGCAATGTTAATATTATGTTCACCGATAAGCAGTCCCACGGGGCCAATGATCCGGGGCTTATCAATGTGCGGGACATAAAGAATATAACCGCTGGGAATGACGTCAATCCGGTAGCCGTCCACCATCACAATGCGCGGGTCTTCCTTGCCAAAGAGCGTACCGGCCACGCTCTTTTCACCTTTATCCGAATAAACCTTGACCGTAATCAGACTGGCATAACCCTCCGCCTCCCCGTCGATAGCCTGAAAAACCTGAATTCCCCGGTTTTTGGCCAGCACGGGGGCATTTACATAGTTTACAGTTTGTTGCAGGATGGGATCCAGGAGACCTTTCACCACGGCAGTGGTGATGGGGCTGACTTCCTGCCTGGCCAGTTCCCCGCTGTATATGACCTCGATCTTGTGGATGCGCCCGCTGGCCAGCTGGGCCAGCAGCTTACCCAGCTTTTCCGCCAGCCCCAGGTAGGGACGGACGGCCGAAAGTACCTGCGGATTAATGGAGGGAATATTGACCGTATTTTTCACCAGTTTCCCCCGCAGCACCGCCACAATTTCTTCGGCCACATCCAGGGCCACGTTCAGCTGTGCTTCCCTGGTAGATGCACCCAGGTGAGGAGTAGCGATGAAGTTGGGCAGGGCAAACAGCGGGCTGTCCGTACAGGGTTCTGTCTCAAAAACGTCCAGGGCTGCCCCGGCTACTTTACCGGACTGCATGGCCTGATAGAGGGCATTTTCATCAATAATACCACCGCGGGCACAGTTAATAATGCGCACCCCGTCCTTCATCATGGCAAAAGCCCGCTCGTCAATCATGTGGTAAGACTCTTTGGTTTTCGGCAGGTGCACGGTTATGAAGTCGGAGCGGCGGAACAGCTCTTCCAGGGATACGAGCTCCACAGCCAGAGAGGTTGCCTTTTCCTCAGTAATGTACGGGTCGTAAGCTATAACGGTCATTTCCATGGCCTGTGCCCTCCTGGCCACCGCCGAACCAATCCTGCCCAGGCCGATAATGCCCAGAGTTTTACCCCGCAGTTCCACACCCAGAAAGGCTTTCTTATCCCAGACCCCTTCTTTCAACCTGGAAACAGCCTGGGGAATATTGCGGGCCAGGGCCAGCATCATGGCAATGGTATGCTCCGTGGCGGCAATGGTATTGCCGTCGGGAGCGTTGACCACCAGGATGCCCCTGGTGGTAGCAGCTTCCAGATCAATATTATCCACACCCACACCCGCACGGCCAATAACCTGGAGATTTGTAGCGGCCTCGATAACCCGGCGGGTAACTTTGGTAGCACTGCGTACGATTAAGGCATCATACTCGGGAATTACTTCCACCAGTTCGTCCTCGCTCATTTTCCGGCCAATTACCACTTCTATATCTTCTTCCCGGCGCAGCGGGGCCAGGCCTTCCTCCGCCACGCCGTCCATTACCAGTACCTTATACATTACAGCTCCCCCCTCAAGAAGACTTCCTGCGCCGCACGTACTCCCCTGCCCAGTTCCACCGGGTAGCCCAGGCGGGCCAGGGCCATTTCCAGCCCGCTAATGGCCACGAGCACGTCCATCTTGCCGGCATAACCCATATGAGCAATACGGAATATTTTTCCTTTCAGTATCCCCTGCCCACCGGCAAAGGTGATGCCAAACTCCTGTTTTAAGACCTTGCGCAAGTCATCGGCAGCAATTCCCTCCGGGCTGTAGACAGCAGTTACCGTGGGCGAGGCGCAATGGTCGGCAGCCAGCAGAGAAAGACCCAGGGCCTTGATTGCCGCCCGGGTTGCCCTGGCCAGTAGAATATGACGGCGGTAAACATTTTCCAGACCCTCGTCCAGCATCATATCCAGGGCCGCGTCCAGGCCGAAGAAGAGGGCCACATTGGGCGTGTATGCCGTATTCCACTTGGCCAGAGCCTTTTTTGCCGCCGGGAGGCTGAAGTAAAAACGCGGCGAGCGATTCTCCTCAATTACCGCCCACGCCTTCGGGCTCACCCCGATCATGGCCAGGCCGGGCGGCAGCATCATGGCTTTCTGGGACGCGGTAATCAGAATGTCCACGTGCCACTCGTCCATTTTAATTTCAATGCCGCCCACGCCGCTGACCCCATCCACCAGCAACAGCGCCGGGGTCCCGGCCACCAGGGCACCGATACCGGCAATATCATTGAGCACCCCGGTAGAAGTTTCATTCTGGGTTGCCAGGACGGCCTTATAGCCGGGGTTTTGAGCCAATTTTTCTTTGACCACCGCCAGGTCCACGGGATTTCCCCAGCCGAAGTTTACCTCATCCACTTCAGCCCCGTAAGCCCTGGCGATATTGGCAAACCTCTCCCCAAAATTACCGGTAATTAAAGCCAGCACCCGGTCCCCCGGGGAAATTACGTTGGCCACGGCTGTTTCCAGGCCGCCGGTGCCGGAATTGGTCAGGATAAAAACTTCCTGGGAAGTTTGAAATACCTGGCGGATTTTTTCCTGGATGCGGCGATGCAGCGCGGCAAAGTCCTCACTGCGGTGGCCGATCATGGGACGGGACATGGCCGCCGTTACCTGCGGAGGTACTGGTGTTGGACCCGGAATCATTAAATATTGTTTTTCCTGCATGAATCCTCTCCCCCAGTTATTAATTTAGTACCATAAAAAATTAAACCTCCCATCCCATGCTGGCCGAGACCAACAGGGACGAGAGGATACTCCCGCGGTGCCACCCTACTTGACAGGCAAGATTAACCCACTTACCTGCCCCCTCAAACGTGATAACGGGACCAACCCGTACCTGCCTACTTCTGTTTTCAGCAGGTCCCCTTCGGGGAGCTCTTTCACCAGACACCTTACCGGTTCACAGCAACCACCGGCTCTCTGAAAAGGCCCTTCTGGCTACTCTACCCCTGCATCGGGTTTGCTATATTTTGAACCTGAATTACATAATACTACAAGCCGGGACTTTTGGCAACACTTTAATCAACCTTTTTTAAACCACATTGCTCAAGGAACAGGCGGTGCAGGCGGGTATCGGCAGTAAGCTCGGGGTGAAAGGCACAGCCTATAAAACGGCCCTGCCGGGCCAGCACAATTTTATCCCCGTACCTGGCCAGCACTTCCACTTCCGGACCTGTACTGACAATATAGGGAGCGCGTATAAAAACCGCCCGCAGAGGCTCCTCTCCCAGAACGGGCACGCTCAGGTCCACCTCAAAGCTCTCCACCTGCCGCCCAAAGGCATTTCTTGCCACCGTTATATCCATCAGGCCCAGCCGGGGCTGGCTGGAACCGGTAATTTCACGGGCCAGCAAAATAAGCCCGGCACAGGTGCCAAATACCGGCATCCCCTGCAGTGCCATCTGCCGGATTGGTTCAAACAGGTCGTAATCCTGAAGTAATTTACCCATGGTGGTGCTCTCACCACCCGGGATGATCAGGCCATCTATTCCCTCCAGTTGCTCCGGCTTGCGCACCTGGCGGGACTCCACCCCTAAAGAGGCCAGCATTTCCTGATGCTCCCGGAAAGCCCCCTGCAGGGCCAGCACTCCAATTAACATGCTTGCTATACTTCCTTCCCTGTTGCTTAATTACCAGCCGCGTTCCTGCATCCTCTGCTCGGGTGCAATGGTAGCAATTTCCAGCCCGGGCATGGCCTCGCCCAGGTTCCTGGATACCTCGGCCAGCACCTTCGGATCGTTATAATGGGTGGTGGCAGCTACAATGGCCCGCGCCCGGGCCGCCGGGTTCTTGGATTTGAATATTCCCGAACCCACAAAAATGCCATCGGCACCCAGCTGCATCATCAGTGCTGCATCGGCCGGGGTGGCAATGCCACCGGCAGCAAAATTGACCACCGGCAGGCGACCCTGCTCGGCCACCTGCAGCAACAGTTCATAGGGAGCCCCCATCTCCTTGGCCAGGGCCATCAGTTCCTCCCGGGGCATATTTTGCACCCGCCGGATTTCGGCCATCATCATGCGCATATGACGTACGGCTTCCACCACATTTCCCGTACCCGGTTCACCCTTGGTCCGGATCATGGCAGCGCCCTCGGCTATACGCCGCAGTGCTTCCCCCAGGTTGCGGGCACCACAGACAAAGGGTACTTTAAACTTGTGCTTGTCAATATGATGGTGCTCATCCGCCGGGGTGAGCACTTCACTCTCGTCTATATAATCCACGCCCAGTTCTTCTAAAATTTGAGCCTCTACAAAGTGGCCAATACGCACCTTGGCCATGACCGGAATGGTAACGGCATCCATAATCCGTAGTATAACCTCCGGATCAGCCATGCGGGCCACACCACCGGCTGCCCGGATATCGGCAGGCACCCTTTCCAGGGCCATCACGGCACAGGCACCTGCTTCCTCGGCAATCCTGGCCTGTTCCGGCGTGGTCACGTCCATAATTACGCCGCCCTTAAGCATTTCCGCCAGGCCTTTTTTCACGGTCCAGGTTCCCTTTTCCGCCACGTCCGCTTCCCCCAATCGACTCTATCAAGTTTACTCCATTTATTTTAACTGACTTTCCCTGTTAAGACAAGGGGTAGAGTGGCCGGGCAGGCTTAATTTCGACATTTGTTCATTATTTGGGCAGCTCAATTTCAGCTCCTTTAGTTTTTTCCACAAAGTGGTGCGGCTGATTCCCAATATTTTCGCCATTTCACTCCTGTTCCCCCGGATCAACTTTATGGCCTGGGAAATGATCTGTTTCTCCATATAAGGTAAACTACCCAGCTCTATGGTCAGCTGATTGCTGTTATCTTTCATAAAGGCAATGTTCCCGGCACTGGTCAACTTATATAACAACCTGTAAAATGTGGCGTGTGTACCTATATTCTCTTCACCAAGGGCCACATATCTTTCCACAAACCCTTCCAGTTCCCTGACGTTACCCGGCCACAGGTAATCTTTCAAAGCCTCCAGCATATCACCGGTAATATTAAAGGATTTCATACTATCCGGGCCGGCCAGGCGCTCAAGGAAATACCTGAACAGCTCCGGCACATCTTCCAGCCTTTCCCGGAGGGGTGGAATGTGCAGGTTCAAGACATTGAGCCTGAAGTAAAGGTCCGCTCGAAAGCGCCCCTCATTTATCGCGGCCACCAGATCCTGATTGGTAGCGCTGATTACCCTCACATCCACGGGAATAACGGTTTGCCCGCCCACCGGCATGATCACTTTTTCCTGCAGGACACGCAGGAGTTTGGCCTGTAAATTAAGGCTTAATTCCCCTATCTCAATAAAGTTGCATAATCTTCATTAATCTCACGATATCAACCATTTTTATAATTTCAGCGAGATCGTTACACGCAATCCTCATACCACTGGTAAAGAAAAATTAAAAACCTGCTGCAGGAATCCAGAGGTGAGGGGTCAAACTCAATACCACTGCCCATGCCTTTTCTGCGGGAGGAATAGAAAAATGGAGGTTTTTCAAAGGGTTAAAAACAGAATTCCCCGGGGGGAACTCTGGATCTCCGGGGAAATATTTAAAGGGCTGGCACTGGAGATAAAACAGGAATCCCTGATCACTTTGAACAAGATCCTGGATGCGGATATGTGCTTTTTCAGCTATAGTAGCCCATTACAAGATATCCCTGTCGGTTCCGGGGAAATGAGCCTGCTCATTGAAAAGGCCCGTGCCAGCGGGTTAATCTGCGGCGTTACCGTGGACGGGCCCTTTGAGCGGTTAGTCAGGGATTATGGTTTTATGGAGGTCATCAAATGGTTTCACCGTCCCGGCCGCCTGGTCGAACTGCTGAAAAAAAATGCCGCCCTGGCCGCAGCGGAGCTCAGGGCAGCAGATAATGCCGGAGCCGACCTTTTAATTTTATGCGATGATATAGCCTATAACAGGGGCCTGTATTTTTCTCCTGAAAATTTCAGGAGCCTGCTTCTTCCCCTGTACCGGGAGCTGAGAAATTATATCCGTGACCACAAACCGGTGGGATTCCATTCCGATGGCAACATTGAATCAGTCATCGATGACCTCATTGATGGGGGATTTTCAATCTTTTCCCTGGAACCCGAGGCCATGGACCTGGGCAAAATATGCCGCCGCCTGCCGGGAGATGCTTTCATTCTTTCCGGAATAAAGGCAGCCTGGCTAATGGAACCCGACCCCAACAACAGCAAAGACAGTGAAATAGTTGAATATATCAGTGACCTGAAGCAAGGCTGCCGGCTCATTCTGGCTTCAGCATGTGGCCTGTATGATCTGCAAAGCCTGGAGAGGTTGAAAAGGATATACCGGCTGGTGGAAAGTTGTTAAGTGATCTCCGGAAACCTGAGTTCTTGCAAAAAGGTGTTGCTGAATTCCGGCAAGGCCGCCAGTTCCAGGTACCCGATCCTGCGGGCAATTTCTTCTGCCCTTTTTCGTGCCGTTTTAGATAAAAGGATCATCCTGGCGCCGTCGCCCGCAGCGTTGCCCACCTGCTGAAAGCGCTCCAGCGGCAGAGGGGGCAGCATACCGATGGCAATGGCACTTTCCAGCCGCAGGTGGGTACCAAATGCGCCGGCCACAATTACTTTATCAATATCCCTTTCCGTCAGCCCGGTTTTCGCCAGCAAAACTTTTGTCCCCGCCGCAATGGCCGCTTTGGCCAGCTGGATTTCGCTAATGTCTTTCTGGTTTATAACCACGTCCCGGTCCGACCCGCTCTTTTCTGCCGGGACCAGCACATATTCCGCCACTTTTCGCCCTTCATTGAACCTGACCCGGGGATGACTGGCGTCCAGACGGCCGTTATAATTTATTACCCCCGCCCGGTACAACCCTGCCACGGCATCCAGGACACCTGAACCGCAGATGCCCGCCGCGGGCCTGCCGCCAATGGTTTCATAAAACAACTCCCTTCCACCGTCTGCCACCTCCACCCTGCTTATGGCGCCATCAACCGCTCTCATTCCCTGATAAATATGCGCCCCTTCAAAAGCCGGGCCGGAAGCGCAGGAACAGGAAAGCATCTCTTTGTCCCGGGCCAGTACGATCTCGGTGTTGGTACCGATGTCCAGGCCCAGGGTTACCCCCTGTGACTCATGAATACCGCTGCTCAGGATCATGGCCACATGGTCCCCTCCAACAAACCCGGCAACGGCCGGCACCAGGTAGGCGACGGCCCCAAAAGCCATCTGCAGTCCCAGATCCCGAGCTTTAACTTCCACCGGCAGGGTTAGTGCGGGCACGTAGGGGGACCTGGCCAGCTGGCCGAGCGGCAATTTTAATAACAAATGGTGCATGGCCGTATTGCCAGCAATTACTGCCTCTTCTACGTCCTGGGGAACCACGCCCGCCGCATCACAGAGGTCGTGCAGCAGCCGGCCAAGCCCATCCCTCAACACCTCCGCAATGCGGTCGTACTGTTCCTCCCCTTCCAGGGCATAAGCCAGCCGGCTGATTACATCTTCCCCGTAGGCAATTTGGGGATTCAGGATTCCTCCCGTTGCCAGGGTTGCTCCTGTTTCCAGGTCGACCAGATAACCGGCAACCTTGGTACTTCCCAGATCCACCGCCAGTCCCAGCGGCTTCCTGGCCCTCCCGTTAAAAATGGCATTGATTATCTCAGAGCCCCTGACGGTAACCGTTACTGTACCTTCCCCTGCCAGCGGCTCCACCCGGCCGATCAGCCCGGGATCCACGCGCAGGTCCGTTAATCCATGATTCCGGGCCAGAAACAGCTCAACCTGCTGCCAGGTCGAATGCGGGTAATCAAGGGAAGTGGGCTCGAGGGGAACGTTATACCGGCTGACCGGCGGTTCGGGAAGAACGGAAACCACCGTACCTTCCAGCTGCAGCTTCTGGCGACCGGCCAGGATTTCCGGCGGAATTTCAATCTTTGCCGGACCGGTTATTATCGCCTGGCAGGCCAGGCGATAACCTTCGCTGAGCTCCTTTTCGCCAAGCAATTTTAACTCAGTGTCATTGGGAGGGGAAAGTTCCCCCTCCACCAGGCGCACCCTGCAACGCCCGCAGAGTCCCTTACCACCACAGGGGGCGCTGATCCCGCCCCGTTCATGGGAAAAAATGTTCCGGGCAACCTGATAAATAGTTTGACCGCTCTCTGCTTCTATCCTCAGGCCCAGGGGTTCAAATTCAATATGCACACCCAACTTATAACACTCCTATCCACTTCTGGCAGATGGTTACACCCCTGCGGGCGTCGGTTACCCAACCATCCGCTCCAGAATATTCCCGCACTTTTTCATTTACCAGGCCACCAATAAGGATCTTGATTTTCTTCTCACGATCAAAAAGACGAACCAGGCTTACGGTGCGCCGGAGAGCTTCAAAACAGGAAGAAAGCAGGATGGACAGGCAGAGGATACTGGCCCCCGTCTCGTTCAGGCTGTGAACGAACTTATCCGGCGGCACGTTAACACCCAGGTCCTGGACCTCAAACCCGTGACAGCGCAGCAGGGAAATGGTGATGTTTTTGCCAATATCATGGATATCACCTTCGACAGTTCCAAAAACAATCCTGCCCAGGGGTTTTTGGGCTGTCTTTTTATCGAGGGCAGGAGCAAGTACCTGCATTACTTCCTGAAAAATTTCTGCGGAAAGCACAAGGTCGCCCAGGAAATACTCCCCCCTGGAATAACGCTCTCCCACCTCAATCATCCCGGTCCGGCATTCTTCCACTATATCCAGGGGTGTAGCGCCCATCTCCAGGCGATGTTTTACCAGGTCCATTACCAGACCCTCATTAAGGTCACTTATTGCCCGGGCCAGGGACGTCAACTTACTCAACCTCCTTCAACGGGCGAATTTCCGAAACCAGGCTAAAGCGATCACCACGGAAAACAAAAAATCCCCAACCGGCAACCGTCTCGTCAGCGGCGTAAAGGTACTGCTCCAGGCACAGTGCCGGTGAACCTGCCGGTACCTGGAGCAGAGGGCCGTCCTCTTCCCCAACCAGAACCGGCCGCAGGATCATGCGGCTGCGCACCGGCAGGACATCGCTGTGCATGGAAATTACTTCTGAAAAAGCTTTATACTGCAGCTCGTTTTCCAGGATGGGACTCCCCTTTTTAAAACGCATGTACTTGCGTTCCAGGGCCATTGGTGTATCACCGGCCAGGAGAAGCCGGCAAAAGTACAGAACCCTCCCGCCTTCTTCCAGGCCCAGTTTTTCACCGATTTCCGCTGGAGCCTTGAGTACCTTAACGGCCAGTAACCTGGCTTCAGGATTCAAACCCCGTCGGGACATTTCTTTATGAAATTCTTCAATGGTAAAAACAGCCCGGTCCAGGGCCGGGCGGGAAACAAAGGTTCCCCTCCCCGGGTGAGCAGAAATAAGGCCCCTTTCGGCCAGTATGCTGAGGCACTTGCGAACGGTCATGCGGCTTAAATTATACTCCCTGCCCAGCTGGTTTTCAGACGGCAGGGAATCCCCCGGCCTTAATTCTCCTGAAAGTATTTTTTGTTCCAGAATTTGAGCCAGTTGAAAATAAGGAGGCACAAAGGAATTCCTGTTAATTTTATCCCCCGCCAGACCCCACCCCCCCTTTTTACCTGCCTGATATGGACTTTTACGGCAAATCCCTGGCCCGACTCAGGGGGCACTTCTGCCGGATGCTGCAGTAATAACAGTGGTTTTCCGCACTGGGTGGCAACCCGCGGCCAATTCCCAGCGCCATGCTCAGGGACTTCCTGGGTAACATAATCCCGCTTTCCAGAATGCTCACGCCGATGGTTGAAGGGTTCACCAGCTCGTAAATAACCCGCTGGTCCTTGAGGTTTTCCCAGTAGGAATGGCCGGGACCCAGGGGAATGGTGGCTTCCAGGCCACGGGCCCTGAGCTGGCCTTTGATCTCTTCCACCAGCCTCCGGGCGGCCGCTTCAATAATACATGTACCGGCCACATCCAGAAAGTAGGCTCGAGCCGCCAATCCCCTGCGGTTATACTCCTCCACCCTTTTATCAATTGTATGACCCAGTGTACAGATAATCAAGAGCATGCTCCGGGCGTTACCGGCCAGGCGGACAAGCAGACTGCTTGTCAACGCCCGGCCTTCTTCCAGGACAATTTTATTCCCGGAAACCCCCAACACAGGCAAAACCCTGCAGACAGCTTCCGCCCGCGCCAGCAACTGCGCTTCACGCAGCATCTCTTTCATCAAAGCGCGGGAGGAAGAGGTGGAAGTCTTGAAAAGGGTATCCCATCTGACGTTGGAAATGTCTTTTTCGGCAAATTCCACATTCAACTTATAATAATGGTTTAAACCATACATGTCCAGGCCGCTCAATTTTCTTCACCTGAAAAACAGTTAGATAGAGGTGGCGGGTTATCCTTTCAATTTGCCCTCCTGATAACAGCGGATGTACTGCATGCAAAACCGGTCCTTATTCAGCAGCGCTTCCGTAGCGTAGATCAGGGCCATCAAGGTCCTGTCCAGGGGATCGGCTATAACGGCATCCAGTCCGCTGGCCATGCTCATGACCGCATAGGCCCGGTTCAGGTGCCGCCGCTCCGGCAGCCCGAAGGAAACATTGCTCAAGCCGGAAACAAAGTGCAGCCCGGGGAACCTGGCGGACATCTCTTCCATGAGGCGCAGGGTTACCAGCACTGTTTCCGGGTTGGTGGCCACGGAACGTACCAGCGGGTCAAAATAAATGTCATCGACCGGTACGCCGGCTTCCAGAAGATTGCCAACCAGTTTCAACCCAACCTCCAGGGCCTGATCCAGACTTGCCGGAATTCCCCTATCGTCCGTGCACAGGGCCACCACCGCCGCACCGTATTCCTTCACCAGCGGTAAAACATTTTTGTACCTTTCTGTTTCACCACTGATAGAATTGATCATGGCTTTACCCCGGTGAACGGCCAGTCCCGCAGCCAGGGCTTTATAATTGGGGCTATCAATGCATAAGGGAACATCAACAGCGGCCTGAACGGTCTGCACAAGCCATTCCATGGCGGCCGGTTCTTCCTGCGCCTCCAGGGTACCGCAGTTAACATCAAGCATATGCGCCCCGGCATTTACCTGGTTTGTTGCCTCCTGGTGGATAAATTCCACGTCCCTGGTCCGAACCGCCCTATCGATGCTTTTACGCGTCGAATTGATCCTCTCACCAATAATTAACATAGCTGCCTCCCGTTTTTTAACCCTGGCCGGAATTTGAATTCCGGCCAGGGTTAATTGTTCTGCTCAGGAATAAACTTTTTTACAGATATTAACGCCTGCCACGGCATCCTCCGCATAATAATCGGCCCCCGTAAACTGCCGGACCTGCTCGTTGCACGGGGCTCCCCCGATGATGATGGTAACCCGGTCCCTCAGTCCCGCTTTGGTAACCTCTTCAACCACCGTTTTCATTTCAGGATAGGTGAAGTTTAGCAGGGCGCTCAATCCAAGCACCTTTGCCCCGGTTTCTTTGAGCGTAGCGACAAATTTTTCAGCCGGCACGTCCACGCCAAGGTCGATAACCTCAAAACCGGAGCCGCGCAGGAGGTTTACCACAATGTTTTTGCCTATGTCGTGAATATCGCCTTTAACCGTGCCTATAACCACCTTGCCCCTGGAAGTCGTTGAATCTTCCCTGGGCATAACGTCCTCCAGCCGGTTCATTACATTCTTAAATATTTCCGCAGCAAAGAGCATCTGGCTTAAAAAGTACTGGCCTGATGAAAACAAATCACCTACACCGGACATCCCCTCATTGCATTCAGCGAGTATCTCCAGCGGGGAAACACCATTTTTGGCCTTTTCTTCTACCAGTTGATAAACTTTCTGCTCGTCTAAATCCATCAATGCTCTGGCCAGTTCGGTCATTTTTTCTTTTTCCATAACTCTTCCTCCCATTTCAATATCGTTTATCAGAAATGAAACAACTCATAGCCTGTTATTTACGCATAGATACCATATTCTTTTGCCGATTGGATTAAAGCATGGAGGTTTTCCGGGGGTATGTCGTCAATTACAGCCCCATTGCAGAGGATAAACCCACCATCTTTTCCTGCAACCTGGATGAGATGCTTGCAATAATCCTTCACTTCCTGTGCCGTTCCAAGGGTTAGCAAGCTAATAGGTACGTTGCCGGCAATACAGGCTGTATCCCCAAGAATCTCTTTGGCCCTGGCCATATCAGTATTATCAAATTATCAAAAATCCAGACCGTTTTCCCTCTGGGCAGGTCACGGATGACCTCCAGGCGCGTATTATAGCCACCCTCGGCAAACAGGAAAGGCACCATTCCTTCCTCTATCAAGCCCAAAATAACCTTCTTCAGGCTTGCCCAGTAGAATGTTTTAAACTGTTCATCGGACAGGAAGCCATCTGCACCTTTGTGCAAGGGCATAAATACCAGGGGATTGCCTGCCGCCCTGGCCCCGGAAACTCCCATTCTAATAGCAAGCGGCGTTAATACTTCCATAGCCTGGAGCAGCTTATCGGGCTGCCTGTACATATCCAGCATGATCCCATGGGTACCTCTGAGGGTATCGCCAATAATATCAAAGGGAGCCTTGCTCACACCTCCGAAAAAGGCGGGAAAGCCTCTTCCCTGAACCTCCCGGTCCACATCCTGCAGCACTCCAGCCCAGCGAACTGCCTCATTAGCTGCTTCCATAACCGATTTAAGCGCAGCCTGCACATCAGGAAATCCAAAAGGAATAAAGCTGCCACAGGTCATCACTATCTCCATCACATCAGTAAGGGGAGCCAGTTTTTCAAAGGGCTTGAGGGCTCCAAAAACCCGCGGCAAATATACTCGCATCCAGAAATCGGTGGGATCCTGGATCAGGTGATCATACTCATCCGCTTTCATATACTCGGCTTCCAGGCATTGATAGGACCGGTCCGGCTGGACTCCATGACCCGGCCACTGGTACAGCCTGTAATCGAGGAGATCAAAAAACTTCCCTGGAGGAGCCAGAAATAGTCCCAGGTAGGCATCAGGCTCAAAATCAAAAACATATTTTTTCCAGGCTGAAGCTGCTTTATCGTAATCGTACATAGCATCTTGAACGGTTATCCCGGCATAATAAGCGGGGAAGAATCCTGTCATCGGGCACACCGGCACCCGGTCAGGAACTTTTTCCAGCTGAATGGCATCCATAATGCGGGTTACTTTTTTCCGGTATGACTCTTCTGCATCCTGGTTGACAAATTCCACACCGTTGCCCGAAAGCCATAATTCAAACATCTGTTTACCCTTATCTTCCCGGGTCATCAAATTTCCCTCCTGGCAATTTTTTTATAATTTTTTCAGGGACCTAATGAAATTCTTTATTACGGCACCATTTCCAATACCCCCAGTGAAATGAGATTCTTAATTTCTCTATATGTATATACATTTAGTCATTTATACAATTCTCTATGTTCAGGCTTTTTCCTTCCGGTTTTTTATTAAAAATTTTTTGGTAAAGATAGTGAAAAAAATTAAAAGCCCCTGGAATCAATCCAGAGGCTTTAATAATTTTTCCGGCAGCGACCTACTCTCCCGGGGGTAGGCCCCCAAGTACCATCGGCCCTGGAGGGCTTAACTTCCGTGTTCGGGATGGGAACGGGTGTTTCCCCTCCGGTATAGCCACCGGAAAACCTGTA
>Ga0247720_100421_pt1 | contig 15677 bp, 11 predicted proteins | sample MSEWel2015_12_15_FD_189078 | JGI IMG/M metagenome (GOLD analysis project Ga0247720, IMG submission 189078) | Subsurface sediment microbial communities from gas well in West Virginia, United States - MSEEL Well Study Marcellus 3H_2015_12_15 | ecosystem: Environmental > Terrestrial > Deep...
TCATAGTGCAGCGGTAGTTCAGTTGGTTAGAATATCGGCCTGTCACGCCGAGGGTCGCGGGTTCGAGCCCCGTCCGCTGCGCCACTTAAGGATTGCAAATTCAGTTAGAGTTAAGTAAATTAGACGTTTACTTAAACAAAGCCAAGCTTTGTTACCTCGCTCAGGGCGCTTAGCTCAGTTGGTAGAGCGTCTGCCTTACAAGCAGAATGTCGGCGGTTCGATCCCGTCAGCGCCCACCATAATTTGTGACATTAACTATCAAATAGATAGTTACCCAGTGCAGCGGTAGTTCAGTTGGTTAGAATATCGGCCTGTCACGCCGAGGGTCGCGGGTTCGAGCCCCGTCCGCTGCGCCATTTTCTTGATACCTTGTTCAAGAAAATAAATGTTTTAACAAGTATTTTTATACTTGATCTCTGACACGAGATGCCATTAGGGAAATCAAAGATTTTTCTCTTGCGCTCAAACAAAGCCAAGCTTTGTTACCTCGCTCAGGGCGCTTAGCTCAGTTGGTAGAGCGTCTGCCTTACAAGCAGAATGTCGGCGGTTCGATCCCGTCAGCGCCCACCATAACTTCCATACGATATCTTGCTATCTTGATTGTGATTTTAAGTCATTTCTTTTATCATTAGCCGCAATAATGATTCTAAAATTGAAGTGATTTATGAGAAATCCTTATCAACGCAAGGCTGCGTCGAAATCTCAAACTAATTCTAATCTTTCTCCAAAAGATACTTATCGTCAGTTCATTGAACAAATTGTTATGCAGCGTCAAGTGATTGCTTTGTATCATGATGGGTGGGCGTTGTGTGCAACACCTTCTGGGCAACATGCTTTATCAATCTGGCAAAGTAAAGGATTGGCAAAATTATTAATTAAAGATAATTGGGCAAACTATCATCTACAGGAAGTTCCATTATTGTCTTTTATTGAAAAGATGATTCCCTTTTTAAAGGAAAATAATACGATCCTTTCTTTAGATCTGACACCTGAAGGTAATAATTTATTAGTGCCACCGGATACATTATTGTTAGATATTAAGAACTTTCTTTATCAAGTCTATTTACAGCGCCCTGATGTATTTGCTGAGTTAAAATTGCCCCTGCCACGTGATATCCGTTTGCATAATTAAATCAAAAAAAGATTGGGGCAGAGCCCCCCAATCAATATTCATTTAATATCCATCCGCTTGCATAAGCGAAATACTCTCTTAACCATGCATTATATCGAGTGCTTAAAGGCGTAGTTGATCCAAGTAAAATGGTTTGGCTATAACCTTGTTTTTTTGCAATCGCTTGCGCACGTAAGGTATGAAAGTCACTGGTTACGATTGCAATGGGTTGTTGCAGAGTAATGTGATGCGCTGATAGCAAAGGCTGACTATTCTTGAGGTTAAGTTCAGTGCTGGTGCTTTTGTCTTCGAGTAAAATCTGAGTGGCAGGGATTTGATGTTTTTGCTGCAAATAGCGTGACATAACAATTGCTTCGCTATCTTTCTCGCCAAAATCAATTCCACCAGAGACAATCACTTTTGCATCTGGTTGCGCTTTTGCCAAAGGTGCTGCACGATCAAGACGTTTTGCAAGTGTTGCTGATGGTTGACCATTTTCGATGCCCGTTCCTAAAACAATAATTGCTTTAACAGGTCGAATAGATTGCGGTTTCTGATTGTTATCTGTCAGATAATTAAAGAAATATCCTAGACTAATGATCCAAATCCAAAAACACGCCCATGCAAAGCGCCAAATAGAATGCATACGGAAGTGATAAAAGAAAAACCGTTCAAAATGATAATAGAAATAAGCGTAAATACAGAAAAATAGTCCAATTAAAAAGGGTAAAACTGTACCGATGTGAACCTTTTTAAGCGCAATTAGAATAGCTCCATCTAGGAATAAAATAGAACCGACTATAGCTAAAATGATACGAATCCATGAGCTTGCTTGCATAATCTTTTTCGTAAGCGATATAAAACGTGCTAAGTGTATGCAAAATTCATCGAAAGGCAAACGCTTCTATTGATGAATAAAAAATGGGTGAATATCACCCATTTTTATCTATATTCAATAAAGCTTAGTAAACATCTCGACGATAACGACCTGATAATCGTAATTCATCCAATTTTTCCTCTCCTAGAATATCGATCAATGCAGCTTCAACACCTGTTGCCATACCTTCAATGCTTCCACAAATGTATATGACAGCATCCTTAGCGATCCATGCTAAAAGCTCCTCAGCATTGTTGCGAAGAATATCTTGTACATAAATACGTTGAGCTTGATCTCTAGAGAATGCTAAGTCTAGACGTTTTAGAGTTCCCATGTTTTTCCATGCTTCGATGGTATCTTTATAGAAATAGTCACATTCACGTTGACGCTCACCAAAAATTAACCAATTTTCAGTGTAATTTTGACGATTACGTTGTTGCAACAGGCTCATCAAACCTGCGATACCTGTGCCATTACCGATACAAATGATTGGGCGATTATCATCAATCAGATGGAATGATTCATTCGTACGAATTCGTAAAGCTAGTTTATCTTTGATTTGGATATGTTCTGTTAACCATCCCGAGCCTAATCCAAGTTCACCTTGTGGGTCACGCTGTTGACGAACGACAAGTCTGAGAATTTGCTGCGGAGGAATACTAGCGATAGAGTATTCTCGAGTGGGTAGGGTAGGAAGCTGCTCGACAAGTTCATCTAGATGATTGAATGCCTGAACATCTACGCGTAAATTTTTATTCCGTAATGCCTGATCAATTTTCTGATTCAATGATTCGATTTTGGATTCAGCTGAGATTTGGTACTTTTCTAAAAAGCGTTGAATCTCTGTAGGAGTATTTTCTGGTTGAATTTCTGCAATATCACCAGGATGCCAAGTCATATCATGAGGAGCGGTGAATTCAATATTGTAAGCAGGTTGCCCAAGACTATTTGGATTGAGGAGTGTACGAGAACTTAATGTCCAATGATCAAATACTTTTTCAATGTTCATTGCATGTAGTTCTGTGTGCGTAATCTCTGATAAAGCCTGATTCCAGCGTTGGATATCATTAGGATTGACGTTATCGACTTCAATTAAGTCAAATAAAGCTGATGCCTTCGATGCTAATAACCATTGGTTTATTGCATGCCCAAAACTACAGAAACTTTCAGGATATTCTTTAGAACCCAATGCAAGCACTGCAAACTGCATTGAACTTAAATCTAGTGATTGCTTCATCATCTTTTTGCTGAAGCTAGTTGCTAAGTCAGGTGCCTCACCAGTTCCATAGGTACTCACCACAAATAAGACAAGCTCAGCTTGCTGAAGCTCACTCTCAGTCAACTGTTGAAGAGGTTTAACAATTGTTGCTTGCTGTGCTTCTTGTAAGCTTGTTGCTGTTCGCCATGCGAGTTGCTCAGCAACACCTGTTTGACTTGCGTAAGTGATGAGCCATGGTTTTGCATTTGGGTCAGTAACTTGAGAACCGATCGTGTTTCGTACCGCGAGTGTTAGTTTCTTTTGTTTGCGACGTTTTAAATAAAGCATCCAACCTGTGACGAAAAATAAAGGCATTGTTAAAGATGCCAGCATTGCTAAAAATTGATAAGTGTCACCAAAAAAGCTTCCACGATGTACAGGGAGCATACTGCTCATAATCTTTTCATTTAGCTTCTTATCTTCGTAAAGCTCAAATTTCTCAAAAGTGTTGGATTGATAATTATAAATAGCTTGGTTACGAGCACGTTCATGTTGGGGGATAGCATCAACAAAAGATAGCTCAAGCTTTGCATCGTTCTTTTTTGGAATATTAAACGTTAATGATGAATATTCACGTCCAATTTGGGTATTCACGCCTGCCCACGATTGCGACAATATGTTGGTCACTTGCTCAGGTTTAAGTTTTTCTTGTTCAGGTTTTTTTCTATCTTGGTTTGGTTCATTGCGCTTAGGTTGTTCAACTCCCATGACTTTGAACATACCAGCTCGCCACCAGTCATATGACCAATACAAACCAGTGCATGCAAATAAGAGATAAAAGACGACAAGCCAAGTTCCAACTACAGCATGTAAATCCCAAATAAAATTGCGACCCTTAAGTTTAGGCTTAATAAAGAACCATTGTTTAAAAGAATGTTTTTTAGGGAAGCGGAGATAAAGTCCACTCAGTACAAAAAAGATAAGCATCAAGGTCGATGCACCTGTAATTTGTGCGCCAAACTCGCCTGCTGTTAAGTTCCGATGCAATCGTTGGATAAATTGTAATACTTCACGACCTTTGACTTCTGGTAATACTTCAGCTGTATATGGATTGACCATAATGTTATGGCCACGACGAGCACCTTCTTTTTTAATATTTACTGTAGAAGATGCGGTAGGGTCAGCTGCGATGGTAATACTATTAATCTCAATATCGGGTTGTTTTTTATTGAAGTGTTGAAATATCTGGGCTGGGGTTAACTTTGGAGTAGAAGCAGCTTCAACAACATAGCTCTCTTTATTGATGAATTCTAAGATTTGCTGATCATATGAATAAATTGCTCCAGTTATGCCCATCAATGAAAGGATTAAACCTGCAGTGATCCCTAAGAACCAATGAATTTGGAAGAAGACTTTTTTAAGCATGGTCAAAAAATGTAAATAAAGTGGAGTTCATGTAAAAAATTATAACTCAAGATTAAGAATATAATATGGATTTTGTAGGTAATATTGATTTTGATTCTCATTTAAATTTTCCACATTAAAAAAAACCTCTCATTTTGAGAGGCTTTTTTTGAATATTTTTAATTATAGCGTTTTCGGAGCGCCTACAGTTTCATTCAAATGTTTACGAACAGTATTGAATGAAAAGTTTTTTGAATCCATGCGTTTAGGAAGGATATATGCACCTTGTTGTTCATCACCTTTTGGTGTTTTTACTTTAAAGTTCACCAAAATGAAGTCAGGTGAGCTATACCACTCATAAATATCTTTCCAACCGATTGTTGCAGTACCTTCTTGAACGCCCATTTTTTGGCGCATGACGATACCGTGTGGTTGAACACCAAGACGAAGACCTTTAATTTCCTGAACTGGGAATTCATTCATTTTACGTTTCACATACCACTCAAGACCGAATCGTTTAATCAGGTAGAAGAGGGCAACGAACACGATAACAACCCAACAAAATACAGTTGAGTAAGTAGAGTAGTAGTTAATCAGTCCAGCGGTCACTAAAGAAAGCACCACAAGCGAAATCATAATGATCCACGCTTTGCGACTAAATTTATTAGTACTACGCCAAATCATAAGTTGAGCTTGACGTTGTTCAGCTTCGGAAACTTCGTAGGGAACAGGTTGTAGCGTATAAGCGTATAGCGTTTTGGCGGTCATAGTATAAAAAATGAGTGTAGAACTAGGTTAAGTTTAGCATTAATTAGCAGTCAAAGATATTATGCCAATGGTGGATAAATCAAAGAGATGCAAACTCAGTGCCATCCTGATTTGGTTCATGACTCAAGCTTTGTTTAAGCATGCTTAAGCGAGTCAAAATACCAAACATGAGTGATAATTGTTGCAAAATAATCAAGGACTTTGGATCACCTTCATCATGAGTACTGAGTCGTTGACGTATGGTTTGTAACATGTTTTGCGCGGATAAATCTGGAACCTCATCACGCAATAACGTGCCTTTAATATCGTCTAGGGCTTGATCAAGTAAAGCCAATACTTCTTGATCATGGATTTGTGCTCGATGTGCACCTAAGGCTGCGATATAGCTCAAAAAGGTATGACTCAAACACAAGAACTCGAATGCCAGTGACTTTTGTGTTGGGTCAATATTTGGCTCAGTTGCTAATGTGGAAATTAAAGAAGCAACTTCTGCATCGGTATTGTGCGCTGCGCGACGAACTACACGATAATTCAGTGCATTATTTTTACCTTCGTGGTATTGCTGAACCACTTCCGAAAGATAATTACATTGGGCTTCTATAGAACGCTGGATAGTACGTGGCAGCCTGCGGAATTTCCAATCGGGCCAAATAAAACTCACGCCAAACCATGCGAGGGCACATCCGATAAGTGTATCGATAAATCTTGGAAAACCAGCAGCAAATGCTGAACCATCAAGATTAAAGTTGATCAGTGCCAAGATAGTGATGAATGCAGTTGCTTGAGCATATTGCTTACTTCTTAGTTCGAAAAATAACACACCGCTTAAAACAAGCATCACCAATTGCCCTTCAAGTGAAGGAATAAAATAGATAATCGCCAATCCAACAATAATGCCGATTAATGTACCCACTATACGCAAATATAAGCGGCGTTTTGTGGCGTTGAAGTTTGGCTGACATACGAACAGTGCAGTGAGTAAAATCCAGTATCCATATGCAATATTGGTAACTTGAATAAAAATATAGCCAATAAATAAAACGATAGATAAACGGACAGCGTGTCGAAATAAAACAGATTCAGGTGTGAGATGCTGTTTGACTCTAACAAAAATATCATTCCAACCTTTGAGATCATCATCTTTAAGTTGGTGTTCAGTTTGTTGAGCGTTGATCAGTTGCAAATCGCGTTCTGTTTCTAAGTTTTGCAGTTGGGCATCGATCGATTTTAAATTTTGATAGAGTGCAAATAAGGCATTCACACGCACTTGATCATAAATATTATCTTCACGTAATTTTTCTAATGACAGTCTAAGATTTTCAAAACTATGTTGAAATCTTTTGTTGTGCGTATAACGTGTGCGATTCAAGATACATTGCGCTAAGTCCTGGCATGCTTTACCTTGAATGGTAAGAATACGTTGGAAACGAAATAAAATATCACTGTGCTGAAACAGTTTAGCGAGTTTTTGATAATCAATATGAGCGGAATCAGCACGCTCGTGAATATCTTGAGCTACAAAATAATACTGTAAGCTGCGTCGCGTATCTTTTTGACCTCGGTCCCCTTTGAGACGAGTGACTAGTGCTACACGTAAATTATTGAATAATGTTATTAATTTTCCATTTTCTAGTGCCAAATCAATCATGCTTTGTTGGTAGCTTGATGCGGTCATATCCACATCAAACAGGTTTGATTTAGCATATAAAAAACTACCTAAAGCATTATAAGATGCTGATAGTTGATCTTGTAACTGACGAACTGGAAATAATAAGAAGCTGATAGTTGAAATCAGACCATACCATGCTGCTCCGATCACAAGTAATGCAGGTTGCAAATACCAGTCTTCAAATAGATGAACACCGAGCATGGTATATACCGAAACCACCAAGCATCCATAAGCAATCGTGGCGTAACGTCGCCCTAACGAACCTAACAGAATCCAGCCAATACAAGAGGCGATCAAACCAAAAGCAAATGCGAAAGGGTATGGAAATAATAATTGAACGGATGCTGCGGTAATAAAAAAACCGATGTAGGTGTAGATTAAGTTCATGATCCGCACAGAAAAGCGATCATCAATATCACTGATACCCGCAGCAACTATACCTAAAGTTAATGGAATCGTAGCCAGTTGAAAATCCAATAAATAAGGAACAAAAGCTGTACCTACAAAAGCGATCAACATCCTCACGTTATACATAAACGTGGTGTTATAAGTTAATTGTTTTAATCGTCCAAACCAAGGATTCAAGCGCTGTCCTTTTGTATCGTGTCATGGAATTATTGTATGGGAACTGACATCTCAAAAGTGCTAGTCAGCCTGTATTATTATGCACAAAATAGCATGAGAGTGTTAAGCTTAGATCAGGAATAAACTTGAAAAGTGAAGTATTGTGAAGGTCGAGCAGTCTAATTCACGTCAATATTCAACAACTTGGATTATGTTGCTTGCACTCCTTACCGCTTTAGGCCCTTTATCAATTGATATGTATTTACCCGCTTTGCCTCAAATGGCAGAGGAGTTTGGGGTGAGTACACAAATGGTCGCAAATACTTTGCCTGCCTATTTTTTAGGGCTTGCGATTGGTCAACTTATCTATGGTCCAGTGAGCGATCGGATTGGTCGAAAAAAACCTTTGTATTTTGGTTTAACCCTTTATGTGATTGCCAGTCTGGCTTGTGTATTTGCAAGTAATGAATGGGCATTAATCATTGCACGTATTTTTCAAGCGCTTGGGGGCTGTGTCGGTGTCGTTATTGCGCGCGCTGCGATTCGTGATCGGCTGGATGTTCAAGGTTCAGCTCAAGCATTTTCAAGTATGATGATTGTCATGGGGCTAGCACCTATTTTAGCACCTATGTTTGGCGCTTGGATTCTGAACTTTTTCCCTTGGGAAATGATTTTTGCTGCATTGGCTATTATTGGTGTGATTTGTTGGTTATGTGTCCATTTCTTTTTTAAAGAGTCTTTGCCAATTGAGCGTCGTCTCAAGCTTTCCACTTATCAAGTCACAACGCTTTATGCCGCAATTCTAAAAGATGCGAGCTTTAGAGTCCCCATGTTTGCAGGCTGTCTGACAGGTGCAGCTTTGTTTTGTTACATCAGTTCTGCATCAGCGGTCTTTATGGGGCAATATGGATTATCTCAACAGCAATTCTCCTATGCATTCGCTTTTAATGCTGCTGGAATTATGTTGATGTCTTCTTTGAATAAGCATCTCAATACACGAATGGATATTTATCCCCGTCTTCGTTTAGGCGGTTCGATTCAGTTCCTTGGTGCTGTATGTGTTGTGTTTGCAGGATCAATGCATAACGCTCCGTTGTGGATATTGATGTCTGGTTTATTTTTTGTAGTGTCCGGAATCGGGTTGACTGGTCCAAATGCAATGGCTTTGGCAATGTCTAAACAAGGTGCTCGAGCTGGAACTGCGAGTGCGATTATGGGAAGTATGCAGTTTGCATGTGGTTTATTAGGTGGTGTTATTCTGAACTTTTTGATTTGGAAAGCATCATTGAATATGGGGCTCATGATGTTGATGTTTACTTCAGCAGGACTGGTCGCTATCTTTAAGGTTGGAAGACAACAGAACAGTATCTCTATGTAGAGATACTGTGGCCATTAAAGTTTACTCATCAACAAAGACAGTAAAATTTTCAACAGGTTCGCGTGGTGTAATGAAGGTATTCACGATGTGATCTGGATCGGCATATCCTAATGCAATTGCACAAATAAGCTCTTCATCATCTGGTGCTCCAAGTACATCTAAGACAATCGGATAAAAGTGATTCCATGCAGCTTGAGGGCAAGTATCCAAACCACGTGCTTTAGCCGCGACCATCACATTTTGAATCATCATCGAAATATCCATCTTCGATCCGATTCCCATCGCTTTGTTGACAGTAAAGAAAAGTCCAACAGGCGCATCAAAAAGCTGAAAGTTACGCAGTTGTTGTGCTGCCATTTTTTCCTTTTCGCCTTTTTGAATACCTAATAATCCGTATAGACCCCAACCATTTGCACGACGACGATCAATAAACGGTGAAATCCAATTTTCTGGATAATATGCAAAAGTTTCTTTGTACTGCTCTGCTAATTCTGGTTTTTGAAATAACTCAAGCTGAGCTGCACAGACGCGCTCAATCATCTCTGCACGTTTCTTTCCAGTAAGCACATAAACCTTCCATGGTTGAGTGTTTGTACCTGATGGTGCTCGGCTTGCGACTGACAAAATGTCTTTAATCGTTTGTACATCAACAGGTGTGTCTAGAAATGCACGTACTGAGTGGCGAGAAGTTATTGCTTCATCAACATAACGGACTTGTTCCGTATTCATATAAACTCCAGCTCTTTTAGCTATTTTCTCATTGGGTGAGACTATAAATGAATCTGGTGTTTTTGCAGATGGTTTTTTAGTCGTATTGCAAAATTTGTTTTAAAAGTAATCGTATTTTCGTTTCATCAGTAAAAGCTGAATAATTTATGCGCGGTTTTGTTTTGTTTGTGTGAAAAAGAAATATATTTGTAACATAATGAAATAGAACTATTATTTAGCCAAAATTGCTTAAAACTGAGTTTTTATTCGAATAAAAAAATACACACAATATTCTAAATTTATGCATAATACGCCCTTTTTAAAAATTGATTAGGCTTTCCTTACTGATTGGGTGAGGGGGATTTTCTATTACAAACATAGTGAATTTATCCAATTTTATGTTTGTAGAAATGTTGAAATATACATCGAATACAAGGAGCTTCTCATGAGTTTACCTCTCATCCGCAAGCCGTTCTTGATCCAGGGTTTGGCATTTACTGTTGCTATCTTGATGATGAACACGACACAGGCTGCTACTGAGCAAGAGCAAATTCAACAACTTCGTGATGAAGTGAAAGAGTTGCGCGCTTTACTTGAACAATATGTTCCTCATTCAAAACAAAAAACCACATCGCCTGTTTCAGATTCAGCTCAAGTTCTAGCTGCTCAGACTACAACTCCATCATCTGATACAAATAAAAAATCACCACTCTCTTTTCAAACAGCATCTGGTGCTGATGTAAAGTTATATGGTTTCTTGCGTGGAGATGCTTCTTATCAAGCCCAAGGTGGCGATGGTATTTTTAACCGAATTAATAAAGTCGATCTCGAAAATAATGAGAAAAATAGTGACCGATTTTATAGCACCGCGACCGTGACTCGTTTGGGCTTAGATTTTAAAGCACCTGTACAAGGTGCAGATGTTGGTGGGAAGCTAGAGGTTGATTTTCGCGGTGGAACTAACAACGATACAATCCGTATCCGCCATGCGTATTTGACTTATAACGACTGGTTGTTTGGTCAAACTACATCAACATTCTTGGCGACAGATCTGCAACCTGAGATGCTTGATTTCAATTCACCTTTAGGTATTGGTACATATCGAACTCCAATGGTTCGCTACAGTGGTTCTTTGAATCCTGTCACGAGTTATGCGATTGCTCTGGAAAAAGGTAGTGATGATAATCGTGCACCTGCACTTAGCTCGAAAATCAAATACGATTTTGCAGAGGGTAAGGGGACAACTTCAGCTCGTGCACTTTTAACAGAAGTGCGTAGTAAAGAAGCCTTTGATAAAGATCATCACCAACTCAGTGCAAATGAATCTGACTTAGGTTGGGGGATTGCGCTGGGTGCAAAATACAAATTTACAGATTCTTTGCAAGCGATGCTTGATTACTCACATGTGAAAGGTGACAGCAAATTTTTGCTTTACACCAATAATGCGTTCAATGTGAATCCGACAAATTATGATTTAAATCTCAATGAATTTGATGCTGTGACTGTGGGCACAACGTATCAGATCACGCCAAAAGTTCGTAGTACTTTGGCGTATGGCGCGATGTTTGCTAAAGATAACAATGCATTTGCTCAACAAGCATTGCTAGATACTGCGCAAAACAAAACGCTACAACAAGGTTGGTTGAATGTAATGTTTTCACCTGTTACGCCAATCACGTTAGGTTTAGAGTATATCTATGGCGAACGCAAAACCTTCAATGGTCAAAAAGGTAAGGATAACCGTGTAGGAGCAATGGCTCGCTATAACTTCTAACCTATCCTATAGGTGTAATCATCCGTGAAAATCATCTGTTAATACAGGCTGGGTTCTTACAAAGAACTGTATGTTTTTTATTAACTTGATTGAGTTTTCACTCATTTTGAGAGTTACTGTTTTATTAGTTGTGTGATGGAAAAACTATCTAAAAACTAATGAAATAAACGGAAGAAGATATGGAATTTACTTTCAATGGTTTTTATACCCTAATTTCGGCGGTTATCGTCTTGTTATTAGGGCGTCTGCTCGTTAATAAAATTGACTTCTTAAGACGTTACAACATCCCAGAGCCTGTCGCAGGTGGTTTGGTTGCAGCAGTTGTATCTTTGCTGGTGCACTCAATGTGGGGATATAGCATTGTTTTCAGCAGTCAATTGCAAACAAGTTTTATGCTGATCTTCTTTGCTTCAATTGGTCTAAGTGCTAATTTTATGAAGCTTCGTGAGGGTGGTATTGGACTCGTTATATTCTTGATCTGTGTGGCTTCTTTTATCGCAGTACAAAATGCGGTAGGTATGAGTCTTGCGTCATTGTTAGGTATTGATCCATTGGTTGGTTTGATCGCTGGTTCGATCACGCTCACAGGTGGTCATGGTACTGCTGGTGCTTGGGGTGAAATTCTTGAAACCCAACATGGGATTCAAGGTGCATTAGCACTAGGAATGGCAAGTGCGACATTTGGTCTAATTATTGGTGGGATCATTGGTGGTCCACTGGCTAAATTATTGATCAATCGTTATAGCCTTGCACATGAAAAAAGTTCATTAGAAATCAAAGATCGCGATACGCATCTTGATAAACATCCTGATGAACTTGCTCCATTTGAAAACCCACATCAAGTACGTTTAATCACAGCAGATAATGCAATCACAACATTGGGTATGTTCGCTGCCTGTCTTGCATTTGCTGAGTTTATGACGGGTTATAGCAAAGGGACATGGTTCGAGTTACCAACCTTTGTTTGGGCGCTTGGTGGCGGTGTTATTCTCCGAAATATTCTTGAAAGCGTATTGAAAATTGATATTTTTGATCGTGCAATTGATGTGTTTGGTAACGCGTCGCTTTCATTGTATTTGGCAATGGCATTGCTTTCGTTGAAGTTATGGCAATTGGCAGATTTGGCTGGACCACTGGTTGTTATTTTAGGTGCTCAAACCATTACTATGGCTCTATATGCAGCCTTTGTAACCTTCCGTGTGATGGGTAAAAACTATGATGCTGCTGTTCTTGCTGCGGGTCATTGTGGTTTTGGTATGGGGGCAACACCGACTGCGGTTGCAAACATGCAAGCCATTACGAATATGTATGGACCTTCCCATAAAGCGTTCTTAATTGTTCCGTTATGTGGTGCATTCTTTGTTGATTTAATTAACGCAACAGTAATTCAAGTTATCTTGAAATTCTTTGCCTAAGTCGGATCAAAAGCCCCATATGGGGCTTTTTTGATTCATCCATTTTTATCGTATATGTGTTTGATATACATATAATTTATTAAAGCGAATAAGTGATGAATGAACAATTAAATGCCACGCTGATGTCGTGGGTGCAATTCTTTAATGATCCGCTCTGGAATTTCTTGGTTGTCTTGTTGGTTGCAGTGGGTGTGTTTTACACATTAATCACAGGTGCGGTACAGCTTCGCTTATTTTTACACAGTATTCGTGTCATGAAAGGCAGCCGTAAAGAATGTGTAGATGAGCACGGGATCACACCGTTTCAGGCATTCGTTACAGGACTGGCAAGTCGTGTAGGGGTAGGTAACGTTGCTGGCGTTGCGATTGCGATTGCGATTGGTGGACCAGGTGCAGTGTTTTGGATGTGGTTTACTGCATTCTTAGGCATGAGTTCTGCATTTGTGGAGTCATCGCTCGCACAGTTATTTAAGGTACGAGACCATCAAAACAAACAATTCCGTGGTGGACCTGCGTATTACATTACTCAAGGTTTAAAACAAAAATGGTTAGGGATTGTTTTCGCGCTTTCCCTCATTTTAGCTTATGGGTTTGTGTTCAATGCTGTTCAGGCGAATGCGATTATTGGTGCAACTTCTCATGCTTGGGGATGGGATAAAGCCAATCTAACTTTAGGTTTGGGTGGTTTAGACTTAGAAATCTCATGGGTTGGCATTGGACTAGTGACAATGACAGCATTGATTATTTTTGGTGGTATTAAACGTATCGCAAAAGTTGCTGAAGGTATCGTGCCATTCATGGCATTGCTTTACATAATCGTGGCTTTGTACATTGCCATCATCAATCTGCCAATCTTGCCAGAAATCTTTAAACTTATTTTCACAAAAGCTTTTGAGTTTGAAGCAGCTGCCGGTGGTTTCTTCGGTGCTATGATTTCTATGGCAATGATGATGGGGATTAAACGTGGTTTGTTCTCAAATGAAGCAGGTATGGGTTCTGCCCCAAATGCTGCTGCTGCATCAGATGTAAAACATCCAGTAAACCAAGGTTTAGTGCAAATGCTAGGTGTCTTTGTAGATACCTTCGTTGTGTGTTCATGTACTGCGATTATCATTATGGTGTCAGGCATGTATCACGAAGCTGGTTTTGAAGGCGTAACGTTAACGCAAAAAGCGCTTGAGAGTCAGATTGGCAGTTGGGGCGGTGGTTTCCTCGCTATTATTCTGTTCTTATTTGCCTTTACCTCGATTATCGGTAACTATGCATATGCGGAAAGTAATGTGCAGTTCATCAATAACAATCCTAAAATCATGCTGATTTTCCGTATTTTAGTATTAGTTATGGTGTACTTCGGTGCAATCACTAGTGTTCCATTGGTTTGGTCTATGGCAGACTTATCGATGGGATTGATGGCAACTATTAACCTGATCGCAATTCTATTGCTTACTCCGATAGCATTGATTTTATTGAAAGATTATACCTCTCAGCTTAAAAAAGGGATTAAAGAACCTGAGTTTAAGATTGATAACTATCCTGAATTGAAGAAAAAAGTCGATTCCGATATTTGGTAAATTGATAAAAAGCTCCTGTAAAGGAGCTTTTTTTTGTGACATAGAAATCAGTCAGCAAAGAATTGATACAGCTTTTAAAAATCGCTCGGAGTAAAATTTGAGAGAGATATAAAGTGAATATGGCATCAAATGCAGATGAAACAGCTTAAATTATTGACTCTAGGACTATCGATGATGTTTGTGGTGGGTTGCCAAACCACATCACATCTACGACCTGTTGTAGAAGATGCTCAGGTACAAACCATGAGTCAACCTTTTGCTGCGATCAAAAAACAACAGAAACGTCCTGTCATTGCGCTAGTATTAGGAAGTGGTGGTGCGAGAGGATATGCTCATATCGGAGTGATCGAAGTACTTGAACAGCAAGGCATCCGACCTGATTTGATCGTAGGTACAAGCGCAGGCAGTATCGTGGGTTCAATATATGCCAGTGGTAAAAGCGCAGCTGAATTAAGAGATATTGCACTAAAACTCAAAGCCAATGATGTACGTGATGTAAATGTGAGCCTCAAAGGTTTCTTTGATGGTAAAAAAGTTGAAGACTATGTCAATCAACAAGTGCTTAACACGCCACTACAAAAGTTAAAAATTCCAATGTATGTGGTTGCAACTGAACTCAAAAATGGGACGAAAACCGTATTTAATTATGGCAATACAGGGCAAGCCGTGCGTGCATCGACTTCTATTCCAAGTATGTTTGTGCCGACTAAGATTCGTAATGTCGAGTATGTTGATGGTGGGTTAGTGAGCCCTGTCCCAGTTGAAGTAGCACGGGAACTAGGTGCGGATATTGTGATTGCTGTAGATATTTTGGCGCAGCCAATTCATACCGAAACCACCAATGTATGGGGCTTGTTCAATCAAAATATTAATATCATGCAAGGGCGATTAGCCGAAGAAGAATTGAAAGATGCGGATGTCGTGATTCAACCTGATCTACGTGAAAAGGCACATATCTTTGATGTGAAAGGACGTGAAATGACTATGCAAGCTGGGATTGATGCAGCACAGGCTAAACTTGCGGATATTCAATCGACAATTCAAAGTAAGCAAAATTTAGCCACTCAAGCGCAGCAAGATTTTGCATTGAAAATAAATCCTGTAGCACCCTAATCGGCTATTTTTCTGCCAGTAAATCAATACAAGATAAGGCTTAGTTTGCTGGCAGATGTTTTCTAATAAAACAATTTGTAAATCCTCTACAAAAAGCTATGAAAAAATCAAGAAAACAGGTAAATAA
>Ga0247720_100422_pt1 | contig 15671 bp, 10 predicted proteins | sample MSEWel2015_12_15_FD_189078 | JGI IMG/M metagenome (GOLD analysis project Ga0247720, IMG submission 189078) | Subsurface sediment microbial communities from gas well in West Virginia, United States - MSEEL Well Study Marcellus 3H_2015_12_15 | ecosystem: Environmental > Terrestrial > Deep...
TGCGGCTTACCGATGTTCGCCTCTACCTTGAACTCGCGACGCATACGGTCGACGATGATGTCCAGGTGAAGCTCACCCATACCGGAGATGATGGTCTGACCGGATTCCTCGTCGGTACGAACGCGGAATGACGGATCTTCCTGAGCCAGCTTGCCCAGAGCAACACCCATCTTCTCCTGATCGGCCTTGGACTTCGGCTCTACCGCGACGGAAATTACCGGCTCCGGGAACTCCATCCGCTCAAGAACAATCTTGTGGTTCTCGTCGCACAGAGTGTCACCGGTGGTCACGCTCTTGAGGCCGATCGCAGCAGCAATATCGCCCGCCAGAACTTCTTTGATTTCCTGGCGATCCTTGGAGTGCATCTGGACCATACGGCCGACACGCTCTTTCTTCTGCTTGACCGAGTTGTAGACGGCGCTACCGGATTCCAGCTTACCGGAGTAAACCCGGAAGAAGGTCAGCGTACCTACGAACGGATCCGTCGCAATCTTGAACGCCAGCGCCGCAAACGGGGCATCGTCATCGGCCTGACGGGTTTCTTCGGTACCGTCTTCGTCAACTTCACCACGGATGGCCTTGACCTCGTCCGGTGCCGGCAGGAATTCGATCACCGAATCCAGAACCGCCTGGACACCCTTGTTCTTGAACGCCGAACCACAGGTTGCCAGAACGATCTCGTTGGAAAGCGTGCGCATACGAAGACCCTTCTTGATGTCTTCGATGGAAAGCTCGCCCTCGTCGAGGTAGCGCTCCATGAGCTCTTCGTTGGCTTCGGCAGCTGCCTCAACCATCTGCTCACGGTACTTGGCGACTTCTTCGGCCATCTCGGCAGGCACGTCACGCTGGTCATAGGTCGCGCCAGCGTCGTCTTCGTTCCAGTAGATCGCCTTGTTACGGATCAGGTCGACCACACCGGCGAACTCGTCTTCAGCACCGATCGGCAGCTGAATGGGAACGCAGGTCGCACCCAGACGGCTCTTGATCTGATCAACAACGCGCAGGAAGTTGGCGCCGGCACGGTCCATCTTGTTGACGAACACCATGCGCGGAACTTCGTACTTGTTGGCCTGACGCCACACAGTCTCGGACTGCGGCTCAACACCGGAGGAACCACAGAACACGACGACGGCGCCGTCGAGTACACGCAGGGAACGCTCTACCTCAATGGTAAAGTCTACGTGCCCCGGGGTATCGATGATGTTGATCCGGTGCTCCGGATACTGCTTGTCCATGCCCTGCCAGAAACAGGTCGTCGCAGCAGAGGTAATGGTGATACCACGCTCCTGCTCCTGCTCCATCCAGTCCATGGTCGCAGCACCGTCATGAACTTCACCGATCTTGTGGGAAATACCTGTGTAGAACAGGACCCGCTCGGTGGTTGTGGTTTTGCCCGCATCAACGTGCGCACAAATACCAATGTTTCTGTAACGCTTGATAGGAGTCTTGCGTGCCACTGTATAAACCTCGGCTGATTAGAAACGGAAGTGAGAGAACGCCTTGTTGGCTTCTGCCATGCGGTGTACGTCTTCACGCTTCTTAACAGCGGAGCCCTTGCTGTCAGCGGCGTCAAGAATCTCACCTGCCAGACGCTGGGCCATGGACTTCTCACCGCGCTTCCGTGAATACTCCACGAGCCAGCGCATGGCCAGCGCGTTCTGACGGGAAGGCCGTACTTCTACCGGCACCTGGTAAGTAGCACCACCCACACGACGGGATTTAACCTCGACCATCGGCTGGATGTTTTCCAGGGCCTTTTCGAACATGTCGATCGGCTCTTCCTTTGATTTCTCGGCAACAATGTCCAGGGCGCCGTAAACAATGCGCTCTGCAACAGATTTCTTGCCGCTTTCCATCACGTGGTTGATGAACTTGGCAAGACGTGCACTGCCGAACTTCGGATCCGGGATAATTTCCCGTTTTGCTGCAACTCTTCTTCTAGGCATCGATAAGCCCTTATATATCTAAAAGGTCTTCAGGAACCCCTGAGATAGCAAATGCTACTCAGCCTTACTCTTACCGTTCTGACAAGCAACGATAAAAGGCACCCGTCCGGGAGATCAGGACTTGGGTCGTTTTGCACCGTACTTGGAGCGGCCCTGCTTACGGTTCTGCACACCCTGGGTGTCCAGTGTTCCGCGAACAGTGTGATAGCGCACACCCGGAAGGTCTTTTACTCGACCGCCACGGATCAGCACAACACTGTGCTCCTGAAGGTTGTGACCTTCACCACCAATGTATGAGGAAACCTCGAAGCCGTTGGTCAGACGAACACGGCACACTTTACGCAGTGCTGAGTTCGGCTTCTTCGGCGTTGTGGTGTATACACGAGTGCACACACCACGGCGCTGAGGACAGGCCTGAAGAGCAGGAACATCGCTCTTGGCTACCTTGCGCTTACGAGGCTTACGCACCAACTGATTAATCGTTGCCATGTAAGCAAACTCCAAAAAACCATATCAATGAAACTTACCCCCTGTGCAGGGGGTAAAATTTAAGGGACGCAAGTGTAAGCCTGCGCCCCTGGACAGTCAAGACGACTGGTCTCTTTTTGACCACCTCGCGGATAGGTAACTACCCGGAGGTGGCCGCCACCCCAAACTCAGCTTTCGCGGTTCAGTTCGGCGCTCAGAGCTTCTTCCACATCTGCCGCAGTAACGCCCTGCTCTTCCAGGTCGCGCTTGCGACGACGCTCGTTGTGGTACGCCAGGCCGGTACCGGCCGGAATCAGTCGACCAACCACAACGTTTTCCTTCAGACCGCGGAGGTAGTCACGCTTCCCGGTAACCGCACCTTCGGTAAGTACCCGGGTAGTCTCCTGGAACGAAGCCGCGGAAATGAACGACTCGGTGGCCAGGGACGCCTTGGTGATACCCAGCAGCAGACGCTCGAACCGGGCCGGTTCTTTATCTGCCACATCGGCCTTCTCGTTTTCTTCCAGTACCTGGGTGATTTCCACCTGATCACCGGACAACAGAGTCGTATCACCCGGATCGGTGATTTCGACCTTGCGCAGCATCTGGCGAACGATAACCTCAATGTGTTTATCGTTGATGACAACGCCCTGCAGACGGTAAACGTCCTGGATTTCGTTGGTGATGTACTTGGCCAGCTCGACCACACCCAGCAGGCGCAGGATGTCGTGCGGGTTGGACGGGCCATCGGAGATCACCTCACCCTTCTCGACCGTTTCGCCCTCGAACACGTTCATCTGACGATGCTTCGGAATCAGCACTTCGTAAGCATCACCGTCCTTCGGCGTGATCACAAGACGCTTCTTGCCCTTGGTTTCCTTACCGAAGGAAACAATGCCGCTGATTTCGGCCAGGATCGACGACTCTTTCGGGCGACGGGCCTCGAACAGGTCGGCAACCCGCGGCAGACCACCGGTGATGTCCCGGGTCTTGGAGCTTTCCTGGGGAATCCGCGCGACCACGTCACCCAGTTCAATCTTGGCGCCGTTTGCCATGGTGACCAGGGCATTCGCCGGCAGGAAGAAGATAGCGGTGCCACCACCGGGCAGCTGAACTTCCTCTCCCTTGGCGTCAATGAGCTGGATCGCAGGACGGATGTCCTTACCAGCGGCCGGACGCTCCTTCGGATCGATGACCTCCATGGTGGACAGGCCGGTCAGTTCGTCCGTCTGGGTACGGACAGTGATGCCCTGATCCATGTTGACAAACCGGGCGGTACCTTCCGCTTCGGCAATGATCGGGTGGGTGTGCGGATCCCACTTGGCGACCGCTACACCGGCTTCAACCGTATCACCGTGTTTGACCGAAAGCACGGCACCGTATGGCAGCTTGTACCACTCGCGCTCACGGCCCTGGTCATCGGCGATGGCCAGTGCAGAGGAACGGGATACAACGACCAGAGAGCCGTCGCTCTTCTCAATCGATTTCAGGTTGTGCAGACGGACGGTACCGCCATGCTTGACCTGGATATTGTCAACGGCCGATGCCCGGCTTGCTGCACCACCGATGTGGAAGGTCCGCATGGTCAGCTGGGTACCCGGCTCACCGATAGACTGAGCGGCAATAACACCGACTGCCTCGCCCACATTCACCCGGTGCCCGCGCGCCAGATCACGGCCGTAGCACTTGGAACAGATGCCGTGGCGGGTCTCGCAGGTAATCGCAGAGCGAACCCAGACCTCATCGACACCCGCACGCTCCAGGGTCTCAACGATTTTCTCGTCAAGCAGGGTACCGGCTGAAACAACCGCGTTGTCCTTGTCGGTCGGGGTGAAGGCATCACGAGCCGTCACACGACCCAGTACTCGGTCGCCGAGGGGCACAACAACGTCGCCACCTTCGATGTGCGGCGTCATCAACAGGCCTTCGTCGGTTCCGCAATCTTCTTCGGTAACCACCAGGTCCTGGGAAACGTCGACCAGACGACGGGTCAGGTAACCGGAGTTCGCGGTCTTCAGTGCGGTGTCCGCCAGACCTTTCCGGGCGCCGTGAGTGGAGATGAAGTACTGGAGTACGTTCAGACCCTCACGGAAGTTCGCGGTGATCGGCGTTTCGATGATGGAGCCGTCCGGCTTGGCCATCAGGCCACGCATGCCGGCCAGCTGACGGATCTGGGCCGCGGAACCCCGGGCGCCGGAGTCAGCCATCATATACACGGAGTTGAATGACTCCTGCATCTCGTATTCGCCGTCTTCGCCCTTGACGGGCTGGCCATCAGGGCCAATAACCTGCTCTTTCGACAGGCGCTCCATCATGGCCTTGGAGACTTTGTCGTTAGCCCGGGACCAGATATCGATAACCTTGTTGTACTTCTCGCCCTGGGTCAGCAGGCCGGATGCATACTGGGTTTCAATATCCTTCACTTCCGCGGAAGCCGCATCCACCAGCTCGTACTTCTCCGGCGGAATCTCGAAATCGTTGAAGCCGATAGAGATGCCGGACACCGTCGCGTAGTGGTAACCCATATACATCAGCTGGTCAGCAAAAATTACGGTGTCTTTCAGACCAGCGTCTCGATAACAGGTGTTGATCAGGTTCGAGATCGCCTTCTTGACCATCGGCTTGTTGACCAGGTCATAGGACAGGCCATCGGGCACGATATCGAACAACAGAGCGCGACCCACGGTGGTGTCAACGATCTTGAACTCTTCGGTGCGGTCGCCGTTTTCGTGGATGGTCACTTCTTTCACGCGCACCTTGACGATGGCCTGAAGATCAACCATACCGGCGCCATAGGCCCGGTGCGCTTCCTTGACGTCGGCAAACACCATGCCTTCACCCAGGGCGCTCTTACGTTCCCGGGTCATGTAGTACAGACCCAGTACCACGTCCTGGGACGGTACGATGATCGGCTCGCCGTTGGCCGGGGACAGTACGTTGTTGGTGGACATCATCAACGCACGGGCTTCGAGCTGCGCTTCCAGGGTCAGCGGTACGTGCACCGCCATCTGGTCACCGTCAAAGTCGGCGTTGTAGGCCGCACACACCAACGGGTGCAGCTGGATCGCCTTGCCTTCGATCAGTACCGGCTCGAACGCCTGGATACCCAGACGGTGCAGGGTCGGCGCCCGGTTCAGCATGATCGGATGCTCACGGATGACTTCGTCCAGGATATCCCAGACCACGCCTTCCTCACGCTCGACCATCTTCTTGGCGGCCTTGATGGTGGTCGCCAGGCCGCGGTGCTCCAGCTTGGAGAAAATAAACGGCTTGAACAGTTCCAGTGCCATCTTCTTGGGCAGACCACACTGGTGCAGGCGCAGATACGGACCAACCACGATCACCGAACGACCGGAGTAGTCCACACGCTTACCCAGCAGGTTCTGACGGAAACGACCCTGCTTACCCTTGATCATGTCAGCCAGGGACTTCAGCGGGCGCTTGTTGGTGCCGGTGATGGCACGACCACGACGGCCGTTGTCCAGCAGCGCATCAACCGCTTCCTGCAACATCCGCTTCTCGTTGCGCACGATGATGTCCGGAGCGTTCAGCTCCAGCAGGCGCTTGAGGCGGTTGTTCCGGTTGATTACCCGGCGGTACAGATCGTTCAGGTCCGAGGTCGCAAAACGGCCACCGTCCAGCGGTACCAGCGGGCGCAGATCCGGTGGCAGAACCGGCAGCACGGTCATGACCATGTCGCCCGGCTTGTTGCCAGAATACAGGAACGCCTCAAGAATCTTCAGACGCTTGCTGAATTTCTTGATCTTGGTTTCGGAGTTGGTCTGCGGGATTTCCTCGCGCAGGGCATCGACTTCTTCCTGCAGATCGATACCTTCCAGCAGTTCCTTGACCGCTTCGGCACCCATACGGGCGTCGAACTCGTCACCGAACTCTTCCAGGGCTTCGTAATACTGCTCGTCATTGAGCAGCTGCCCTTTCTCCAGGGTGGTCATCCCCGGATCGATCACAATAAAGGATTCGAAGTACAGGACCCGCTCGATATCACGCAGGGTCATGTCCAGCATCAGACCGATGCGGGACGGCAGTGACTTCAGGAACCAGATGTGCGCGACCGGGCTGGCCAGCTCGATGTGGCCCATGCGCTCACGACGAACGCTGGCCAGAGCAACCTCAACCCCACACTTCTCGCAGATGACACCGCGGTGCTTGAGGCGCTTGTACTTGCCACACAGGCACTCGTAGTCCTTGATCGGGCCGAAGATCTTGGCACAGAAAAGACCGTCGCGCTCCGGCTTGAAGGTACGGTAGTTAATGGTCTCAGGCTTCTTCACTTCGCCAAAAGACCAGGAACGGATCATGTCAGGCGACGCCAGGCCAATGCGGATGGCGTCGAATTCCTTGCTTTGGTTCTGGCTCTTGAGAAGATTCAGCAAATCTTTCATCAGTAAAAGCTCCGGATGGCGTTAATCTCGGGCGGGCACAGGTTGTGCCCGCTCACGCTGCCAAAAACAATTCGGCTCACTCGGATTCCAGCTCGATGTCGATACCCAGCGAGCGGATTTCCTTGACAAGAACGTTGAAGGACTCGGGCATGCCCGGCTCCATCCGATGATCGCCATCGACAATGTTCTTGTACATCTTGGTCCGACCGTTCACGTCATCAGACTTGACGGTGAGCATCTCCTGCAGCGTGTAAGCTGCACCGTAGGCCTCCAGGGCCCACACTTCCATCTCACCGAAGCGCTGGCCACCGAACTGCGCCTTACCTCCCAGCGGCTGCTGGGTAACCAGGCTGTAAGAGCCGGTGGAACGAGCGTGCATCTTGTCATCGATCAGGTGGTTCAGCTTCAGGATGTACATGTAGCCAACCGTCACCGGGCGGTCGAACATGTCACCAGTGCGGCCGTCGTACAGCATGGTCTGACCGGTGGTGCTCAGTCCCGCCAGCTCAAGCATACGCTTGACCTCGGCTTCCTTGGCCCCGTCGAATACCGGCGTTGCCATGGGTACACCGCCCCGAAGGTTGTGGCACATCTCCAGGATTTCCTTGTCGGAAAGGGAATCCAGGTCCACCTTGAACACTTCGTCTGAGTGATTGTAGATCTCATCCAGCAGCTTGCGTAATTCCGCCACCTTGCGCTGCTCGTCCAGCATCTGGCTGATACGCTCACCCAGACCCTTGGCCGCCGCGCCCAGGTGGGTCTCAAGCACCTGACCTACGTTCATCCGCGAAGGAACACCCAGCGGGTTCAGAACCACGTCAACGGTATTGCCGTGCTCGTCATAAGGCATGTCTTCGATCGGCATCACCGACGAAATAACACCCTTGTTACCGTGACGACCGGCCATCTTGTCACCCGGCTGGATACGACGCTTGATAGCCAGGTAGACCTTGACGATTTTCAGTACACCCGGGGCGAGGTCGTCGCCCTGCTGAAGCTTGCCTTTCTTGTCGTCAAAGCGCGCTTCGTGTTCTTTCTTGCGATCTTCCAGACCCTGCTCGGATTTCTCCAGCAACTCGTTCAGGCTCTCGTCTTTCATCCGGAGCTTGAACCAGTCGGAACGCGGCAGTTCGGCCAGGTAGCTCTCCTCAAGGGTCGCACCTTTTTTCAGGCCCGGACCGCTGATCACTTCCTGCCCTTTCAGGGCGTTCATCAGACGCTCGAAGGTCGCGCCTTCGACAATGCGATACTCGTCCTTCAGGTCCTTCCGGTACTGGTCCAGCTGCTCTTTCTCGATGGACTGGGCACGCTGATCCTTCTCGATACCGTCGCGGGTAAACACCTGCACGTCGATAACGGTGCCCCGGGTGCCGGTCGGCACACGGGAGGAGGTGTCCTTAACATCGGACGCCTTCTCACCAAAGATCGCCCTCAGCAGCTTCTCCTCCGGCGTCAGCTGGGTCTCACCCTTCGGTGTTACCTTGCCCACAAGGATATCGCCAGGACCTACTTCAGCACCGATGTAAACGATACCGGACTCGTCCAGCTTGGACAGCGCACTTTCACCAACGTTCGGAATATCCGCGGTGATTTCTTCACTACCCAGCTTGGTGTCCCGAGCCACACAGGTCAGTTCCTGAATGTGGATGGTGGTCAGGCGGTCTTCCTGAACCACTTTCTCGGAAATGAGGATGGAGTCCTCAAAGTTATAGCCGTTCCAGGGCATGAACGCGATGCGCATGTTCTGCCCCAGGGCCAGTTCACCCAGATCGACGGACGGGCCGTCGGCCAGCACATCACCCCGGGCAATCACGTCACCCTGACGCACGATGGAGCGCTGGTTGATACAGGTGTTCTGGTTCGAACGGGTGTATTTGGTCAGGTTGTAGATATCCACACCTGCATCACCCGCTGCGGTTTCCTCGTTGTTGACACGGACCACGATACGGGCCGCATCCACGCTCTCGATGACACCGCCACGACGGGCCGTGACACAGACACCGGAGTCCTGGGCCACCGTGCGCTCAACACCGGTACCTACCAGAGGCACCTGGGAACGCAGGGTCGGAACCGCCTGGCGCTGCATGTTCGCACCCATGAGTGCCCGGTTGGCGTCGTCGTGCTCCAGGAAAGGAATCAGGGATGCAGCGACCGAGACCACCTGGCGCGGCGAAACATCCATGAAGTTGACGCTCTCCGGCGGGGTAACCGTAAATTCATTCTGGTACCGGACCGTAACCAGCTCGTCGGTCAGACGCTTGGTCTTCTCGTCCGTGGCCGCACTGGCCTGGGCGATGACGTAATTACTCTCTTCAATGGCAGAGAGATACACGACTTCATCGGTTACCACACCATCAACTACTTTCCGGTACGGACTCTCAAGGAAGCCGTAGGAGTTGGAACGGGCGTAAGTTGCCAGCGAGTTGATCAGACCGATGTTCGGGCCTTCCGGTGTCTCGATCGGACACACACGGCCGTAATGGGTCGGGTGTACGTCACGAACCTCAAAGCCGGCGCGCTCACGGGTCAGACCACCTGGGCCCAACGCCGAGATACGACGCTTGTGAGTCACCTCTGACAGCGGGTTGTTCTGGTCCATGAACTGGGACAACTGGCTGGAGCCGAAGAACTCTTTAACGGCGGCAGCCACCGGCTTGGCGTTAATCAGGTCCTGGGGCATAAGGCCTTCGCTTTCGGCGAGACTCAGACGCTCACGAACCGCGCGCTCAACCCGAACCAGACCAACCCGGAACTGGTTTTCAGCCATTTCACCCACGCAGCGAACACGGCGGTTACCCAGGTTATCGATATCGTCCACATTGCCATGGCCGTTACGGATATCGATCAGGGTCTTGAGGACATCGATGATATCCTCGTGGGTCAGCGTGCCCTCACCAGTGCTCTCTTCACGGCGCAGGCGACGGTTAAGCTTCATCCGGCCAACGGCGGAGAGGTCGTACCGCTCTTCAGAGAAGAACAGGTTGTTGAACAGGTTCTCAGCCGACTCTTTGGTGGGCGGCTCGCCCGGACGCATCATCCGGTAGATCTCAACCAGCGCCTCCAGCGGCGTGCGGGTCGGATCGATACGCAGGGTGTCGGACATGAACGGACCGCAGTCCAGATCGTTGGTGTAAAGGGTTTCGATGTCCTTCACGCCAGCGTCGAGGATCTTGGTGACCAGCTCTTCGGTCAGCTCGGAGTTACACTCCACCAGAACCTCACCGGACGCCTGATCGATCATGTCTTTGGCCAATACCCGGCCGTACAGGTACTCGGTCGGTACCTCGAGCTCGTTGATACCGGCTTTTTCCAGCTGTTTGATGTGGCGGGCGGTAATCCGGCGGCCTTCCTCGACAATCACGTTACCGTCATTGTCCTTGATATCGAAGGTCGCGATGTCCCCACGCAGACGGCTCGGCACCAGCTCCAGCTTGCACACCTCCGCGCCCAGGCTGAACTTACTGGTCTCGAAGAACATCTCGAGCATCTGCTCGGAGGTATAACCCAGGGCACGCAGCAGAATCGACGCCGGCAGCTTACGACGACGGTCGATACGAACGAACACGGAGTCCTTCGGATCGAACTCGAAGTCCAGCCAGGAGCCACGGTACGGAATCACCCGGGCAGAATACAGCAGCTTGCCTGAGGAATGGGTCTTGCCCTTGTCGTGATCGAAGAACACACCCGGAGACCGGTGGAGCTGGGAAACAATAACGCGCTCGGTACCGTTGATAACGAAGGTACCGTTCTCGGTCATCAGGGGCATTTCGCCCATGTAGACTTCCTGCTCTTTAATGTCCTTGATCGCCTTGTTGGACGATTCCTTATCATAAATGATAAGGCGGACTTTCACCCGCAGCGGTGCTGCGTAGGTTACGCCCCTAAGCTGGCATTCCTTGACATCAAAAACCGGCTCGCCAATACGGTAACTCACGTATTCGAGTGCGGCATTGCCAGAGTAACTGACAATCGGGAATACGGATTTGAATGCTGCGTGAAGACCGGTTTCCCGACGGTCTTCAGGAGCGGCTTCCATTTGGAGGAAGTCCCTGAACGAATCCAGCTGAATAGACAGCAAATAGGGGACGTCCATCACGGAAGGCAATTTACTAAAATCTTTGCGAATCCGCTTTTTCTCAGTGTAGGAGTAAGTCATCTGCATTCCCCAGCTTTAGACCTGATACCTGGTATCAAGAAGCAACCATTGTTCTGCTTCGGGGCCGAATTGCTCGGCTTATCGCGCCGTCTTGAACAAGACTCTGGCTGTAGGTTATAGATCTGACATCAACCTGCAATTACTCACCAGACTCTATAGCATATACAACAGAAAAAGGCCGGTGGCACAAAGCCACCAGCCTGTCCATGCTTATCGCACGGTTTCGATCAACAGCCGACTCTTACTTGAGCTCAACAGAAGCGCCTGCTTCCTCAAGCTTCGTCTTGGCTGCTTCAGCGTCGTCTTTGCTAGCTGCTTCCTTGATAACGGAAGGAGCGCTGTCGACCATTTCCTTAGCTTCTTTCAGACCCAGGCCGGTCAGTTCACGAACGGCCTTGATTACGTTTACTTTCTTCTCACCAGGACCGGTAAGTACAACGTCAAATTCGGTCTGCTCTTCAACAGCAGCGGCTTCGCCACCAGCTGCAGCAGGTGCAGCAGCAACAGCTGCAGCGGCAGATACACCGAACTTCTCTTCCATTGCTTCAACCAGCGCAACAACGTCCATTACGCTCATTTCAGCAATTGCGTTCAAAATGTCTTCGTTAGACAGAGCCATGACTTTCTCCCAAAAATATAAAAAATGGTGTTCAACAGAATCAAGCAGCTTCTTGCTTCTGGTCGCGAACTGCCGCTACAGCACGAGTCACTTTCGAAGGAACTTCGTTCAGTGTCCGTGCCAGCTTGGTGATCGGTGCCTGTGTTACAGCGGCCAGCATTGTCAACGCTTCGTGACGTGTTGGCAGCTTGGCAAGACGGTCAATCTGGTCTGCACCCATCAGCTCTCCGCCGACGGCCAGTCCCTTGATCTCAAACGCCTCTTTCTCTTTGGCAAAATCCTTCAGCAGACGCGCTGCCGCGCCCGGATCTTCCATAGAGAATGCCAGAATGGTCGGACCAACCAGAGCTTCGTCAATGCACTCAAACTCGGTACCACGAATCGCGATCTTCGCCAGGTTGTTACGAACAACCTTCAGACGCACGTTTTCGGCACGAGCCTTGGCACGAAGCGCCGTCATGTCACCAGAGGTCACACCACGGTAGTCAGCCATAACCACAGACAGAGCACCACCGGCAGTCTCGTTGACTTCAGCGACGATCGCTTTCTTGTCTTCGAGTCTAATTGCCACTGGATTTCTCCTCGATTTCGCCGGGGATATCCCGGCAAACCCACATATACCCCTCGCGGGGCTCCCAACGGTGTTTGGGTTCAGAGAGAACGTCTTCACACCGTCTGCGCAGGCGTTGCTTTAACCCTTGCAGCACTTCCAGCCAGGCCGGAAGTGCTTCGGGGGCCTGCGGTCTTTGACAGCCTTGGCTTCCGCCCAGACTACAAAGTAACCACCGATCAAAGGATCAAATAGCCAGACCGCTCTGATCGATAGTCAGGCCAGGCCCCATCGTTGAAGAAACAGTGATCTTCTTGAGATACACGCCCTTCGCGGATGACGGCTTGGCCTTTTTCAGGTCTGCAACCAGAGCTTCAAGGTTCTCCTTGATGTTCTGGGCAGAGAATTCAACGTTACCCAGCGGAGCGTGGATAATGCCGTTCTTGTCCGTACGGTAGCGAACCTGACCCGCTTTGGCGTTTTTGACCGCAGTCTCAACATCCGGAGTCACAGTACCTACCTTCGGGTTCGGCATCAGGCCACGGGGGCCGAGAATCTGGCCCAGCTGACCAACAACACGCATGGCGTCCGGTGTGGCGATAACCACGTCGAAATCCATGTTGCCTTTTTTAACTTCGTCTGCCAGGTCATCCATACCTACGATATCCGCACCGGCGGCTGTCGCCTTTTCGGCGTTGGCGCCCTGGGTGAAGACCGCCACCCGAACCGTTTTACCGGTGCCGTGCGGCAGAACAGTGCTGCTGCGAACAACCTGATCGGATTTACGGGCATCGACGCCGAGGTTGACCGCCACATCGAGGGACTCTTTGAACTTCACGTTCTGACCCAGCTCGACCAGCAGTGCAACTGCTTCATCAACAGAATAGGCACGGCTAGAGTCAACCTTTTCACGAATAAGCTTCTGACGCTTGCTCAGCTTTGCCATCTTACAGGCCCTCCACGTTGAGGCCCATGCTGCGGGCTGTTCCTGCAATGGTACGAACTGCCGCATCCATACTGGCAGCAGTCAGATCCGGCTCTTTGGTCTTGACGATTTCTTCAAGCTGCTCACGGGTCACAGTACCGACCTTGTCGGTATTCGGACGACCGGAGCCGCTCTTGATACCAGCGGCCTTCTTCAGCAGAACCGGCGCAGGCGGCGTCTTGGTAATAAAGGTAAAGCTGCGATCACTGTAAACCGTGATAACCGTCGGAATCGGCAGGCCGGGCTCCATATCCTGGGTCTGGGCGTTAAATGCCTTGCAGAACTCCATGATATTGACGCCACGCTGACCCAGGGCCGGACCAACGGGGGGGCTCGGGTTGGCCTTGCCGGCAGCAACCTGAAGCTTGATATAGGCTTCGATCTTCTTTGCCATGATTCATCTCCTGTGGGTTCAAACGCCTCTCGGCTCCCCTTTAGTTTCAACTGCAATAAAGCAGACACAAAAAGCCCGCGTCGCCGTAGCGCGCGAGCTTTCAGCTTTCGGGTTACCGGTCAGTCCTTCTCAACCTGCCCAAACTCCAGCTCTACCGGAGTCGAACGGCCGAAAATCAGAACGGCAACCTTGACACGACTCTTGTCGTAATCAACTTCTTCCACTACGCCATTGAAGTCAGCAAACGGCCCTTCAACAACCCGAACAACCTCACCCGGCTCAAACAGAGTCTTGGGCTTGGGCTTGTCCGCACCACTCTCGACGCGGCGAAGAATCGCCTCTGCCTCTTTTTCCGTGATAGGTGCCGGCTTATCCTTGGTGCCACCAATGAAACCAAGAACCCGCGGCGTATTCTTGACAAGATGCCACGTTGCGTCGTCCATTTCCATCTGGACCAGTACGTACCCGGGATAGAATTTACGCTCACTCTTGCGCTTCTTCCCTTCGCGCATTTCGACAACCTCCTCGGTCGGAACCAGGATTTCGCCGAACCGGTCTTCCATCTCATGCAGCGCAACGCGCTCCTTGAGAGTGCGCATTACTTGCTTTTCAAAGCCAGAATACGCATGAACGACGTACCAGCGCTTAGCCATTGCCCACTCCTGTTAACCGATAAACCCGGCGACCAGCAAACTGATCAGCGAATCCATACCCCACAACAACAGAGCCACAACCAGCACAAACACCACAACAATAGCTGTCGTCTGCACGAGCTCAGGCCTGGTGGGCCATACCACTTTCCGGATCTCTACTCTCGCCTCCTTCAGCAGCGTCGCAAAGCGACGACCACGGTCGGTCTGGAGGGCAACAAGCGCCGCAACAATCGCGAGACCTACAAGAGCCAGAACCCGATACAGCAGAGACTCGGCACTATAATACTGATTCCCCACCACACCGATGGCGATCAGAACGAAAACAACCAGCCACTTCAGGAAATCGAAACGGCTGGTTGACTGAACGGCTTTTGACTCCATAGGAATCAACTTATGTATCCGGATGTTAAAAAATGGCAGGCCAGGAGGGAATCGAACCCCCAACCTGCGGTTTTGGAGACCGCTGCTCTGCCAATTGAGCTACTGGCCTGCACCGAAACAACTCAGCGCACTTACTCTCGAGTCAATTACTCGATGATCTTGGAGACCACGCCGGCACCAACGGTACGGCCGCCTTCGCGAATCGCGAAGCGCAGGCCATCTTCCATGGCGATCGGAGCAATCAGGGTAACACTCATCTTGACGTTGTCACCCGGCATAACCATTTCCACACCTTCCGGCAGTTCGCAAGAACCGGTTACGTCGGTGGTACGGAAGTAAAACTGCGGACGGTAACCCTTGAAAAACGGGGTGTGACGACCACCTTCTTCTTTGCTCAGCACGTACACTTCGCACTCGAACTTGGTGTGCGGAGTGATGGTGCCCGGCTTACACAACACCTGACCACGCTCAACGTCGTCACGCTTGGTACCACGCAGCAGAACACCAACGTTCTCACCGGCACGGCCTTCGTCCAGCAGCTTGCGGAACATCTCAACGCCGGTACAGGTAGTCTTGACGGTATCCTTGATGCCGACAATCTCGATTTCCTCACCAACCTTGATGACGCCACGCTCAACACGACCGGTTACGACGGTACCACGACCGGAGATGGAGAAGACGTCTTCGATCGGCATCAGGAACGGCTGATCGATCGCACGCTCCGGCTCAGGGATGTAGGCATCCAGAGCTTCTACCAGCTTCTTGACCGCGGTAGTGCCCATCTCGTTGTCGTCTTTGCCTTCCAGCGCCATCAGCGCGGAACCGGTCACGATCGGAGTGTCGTCACCCGGGAAGTCGTACTGGCTCAGCAGATCACGAACTTCCATCTCAACCAGCTCGAGCAGCTCTTCATCGTCTACCATGTCCGCCTTGTTCAGGAACACAACGATGTAAGGAACGCCAACCTGACGCGACAGCAGGATGTGCTCACGAGTCTGCGGCATGGGGCCGTCAGCTGCGGAACAAACCAGGATCGCACCGTCCATCTGCGCCGCACCCGTGATCATGTTCTTCACATAGTCAGCGTGGCCCGGGCAGTCTACGTGGGCGTAGTGA
>Ga0247720_100425_pt1 | contig 15545 bp, 15 predicted proteins | sample MSEWel2015_12_15_FD_189078 | JGI IMG/M metagenome (GOLD analysis project Ga0247720, IMG submission 189078) | Subsurface sediment microbial communities from gas well in West Virginia, United States - MSEEL Well Study Marcellus 3H_2015_12_15 | ecosystem: Environmental > Terrestrial > Deep...
TGATGAAATACGGTATTCTGATGTGACAAAACCTGAGTCCTTTATAGTTAAAGTGTTTGTTTGCACTCATATTTTAACTATTTAGACTCAGGTTTTTTTATTTAAAGCAAACTATGGGACAGTAGTGGCAAATGCTCCCTTTTATCAACTTTGAAAACTTATAATTGAACCGATAATGCCTTGACCACTTCACCCAAACGCTTACCTTGAGCTTCACACAAGAGTTTTTCATCTTGGCTTAAACTCTGATCATGACGCGGCCCACTAACATGACTCGCCCCATAAGGTGTTCCACCTGTTTTGGTATTTGATAATGCAGGGATTGAATTAGGTAGACCTAAAATGATCATGCCATGATGAAACAAAGGAGGCAGCATTGTTAGTAATGTACTTTCCTGTCCACCATGCATCGAACCAGAAGAAGTGAATACACAGGCCGGTTTATTATGTAATGCCCCGTTCAACCACAAGCTGGTCGTTTGATCCCAAAAATATTTCATTTCACTCGCCATATTTCCAAAACGAGTTGGTGAACCCAGTGCCAAACCAGAACAGTGGGTTAAATCATCTAAAGTACAATATATATCGCCTTCACTAGGGATACTTGCTTCCGCTTGAGTCACAACAGTCGCAAGATTGGGGACTGTTCTGATACGAGCTCTAACCCCAGTTGCTTCTACACCATCAGCAATCAAATGTGCCATTTGTTTGGTTGAACCATATTTACTGTAATAAAGTACAAGAACGTAAGGTTGCATCGCTTTCAAGTATTTTGTTAAAAAGAACACTATACGACATTTTTTATACTTTTCGCGGTAGTAATTCCTATGTATGCATAGGATTTGATTAAAAATAATTAGGATAGAACCCATGATCTTAGACCGTTATCTAAAAAACCGAGCGTTTTTAGAGAAAACATGGTTTCAATTTATTGTATTTGTGTTACGACGTTTTGAGGCTGACCGATGCCGAGAGCAAGCTGGATCACTTACCTATACGACCCTTTTTGCTGTTGTTCCGATGTTGACAGTTTTTTTAGTCATCATCTCCTCCATCAAAGCATTAGAGCCAGCAAGACAACAGTTACAACAACTGATCTATAGTAATTTTTTACCTAAAAGCACGATTGCCTTTGATAAAGCCCTGAATGCATTTACTGAAAAATCCAGTAATTTGACTGTGATTGGTGTGTTGTTTTTATTTGTGACCACAGTATTAATGCTGACTTCGATTGAAACAGTATTTAATCGCATTTGGCGTGTCAAAGAAACACGAACTGGTCTTGTCGGCTTTATGCGCTATTGGACAATCATTTCATTAGGTCCAATTGTGCTGGGAAGTGCGTTTGTACTTTCTTCAACTGTCGCATCAATGAATGTTTTAAGTAATAACTTTGCGGGTTATCAGCTTGATGGTGCGTTAATTTTATGGCTCATTTCCTTTATTTTGACCATTGTCGGATTCTTCATTTTATATTGGACGATCCCCAATCGGACGGTACCAATTTTTTCAGCTGTGATTGCGGCATGTTTCAGCGCGACCGTTTTTGAAATTTTAAAACATTTATTTGGCTGGATCATGAGTAATTTCACCAGCTATGAAATCGTTTATGGTGCTTTTGCAGCAGTTCCTATTTTTCTACTTTGGATCTATTTGTCTTGGAATATCATTTTATTGGGTGTAGAAGTAAGTTATGCACTCACCGCCTTTCATTCTGGTAAAGAAAAAAAGCGCCATCCAATTTTGATGTTATTGGATATTTTAGAATTGTTTTACCGTAAGCAACAAATCGGTGAAAGTGTTAGCGAACAAGAGCTACTCAATATTATTGGTCGTGGTGAGCTTGGTCGTTTACCCTCTTACATCCTTCAGCTTGAAAAGCAAAATCTGATTAAACGCACCGATACGGACGAATATGTTCTGGTACGAAATCTAGCACAAGTCGATTTTTGGAGCTTTTTTACAGCTCTACCGTATCCATTGCCATTACGCCATGATGTTGCCAATATTCATGAAGACGATGAATGGATTGAACGCCTTGGGCCATCGCTAGTGGAAAGTAATGACTACTTAGCAGCAAAACTTTCCATCCCACTTTCAACTATTTTTGAACAGAAATAATTGAATAGACCTCTTCGGAGGTCTTTTTATTTCCTCAACCACCCCTGCAAACTCACAACTAAAATTCCAAGTAATACCAATGCCGTCCCAAAAATGAAATTTGCTTCTATATTCTCATCTAACAGCCATACGCCAAATATGATTCCAAACAAAGGAGTGAGAAATGAAAATACTCCCAGTCGAGAGGCTAAATAATTTCGTAATAACCAAAACCATGCTAAAAAACTAGCAAAAGACACGATCAAAGTATGAAAAGTTAAACTCCCTATTACTAATGGTGTCCACTGTACAACTGCTTGTCCCATGAAAAATGCCAAACCTAGCAACAGAATAAAGCTACCAGCCAACTGATAAAATAAAGTTTGGGTGACTGCAGCTTGAGCCAAAGAGGATAAACGTACCGTAACTGTAGTGGCCGCCCAAGCAATTGCCGCAGCTAAGGCGTATAAATCTCCCCATAACATCTGTTGCTGAAATGTATTTGCCCCTATCTGTTGTGGACGAATAAAAGTCACCACAATGCCGATAAAAGCGATACCAATGCCAGTCCATTGCAATAGCGTTAGGCGCTCAGATGGTAACTTCCAATGTAAACCTAGCGCCACAAAGATAGGGGCTGTGTAAAGCAAAACAACTGCATGCGAAGCAGAAGTCAACTGGAGTGCTTGTGCGAGTAAAAAAAATTCTAGAGAAAATAGAACAGCGACTAATGTTCCAGCTTTCAGGTTCTTGGGATTCATTAATTGACTTTTTTGATCAAGCAACACCAACGGCAATAAAAGTAATGCTGCTAACCCAGATCGCAAAGCAATTTGCATCAAAGGACTAATGTCTGAAGCTGCCATTTTTAAAATAACTTGCTGTAGCCCCCAAACCATACACAATACGATCATTAGACTTGAGGCTGTCTGATCTAAGGCTTTACGCTCGTCCATAGCAAGCTCCATATACACGATATTGAACCACTATAAGACTGTCGTATTTTAATGATATAGTGAAAAACAGACAAAATATGTGTGTTTTCAGGCAATTCTTTCTATGAAAAAATCAGCACAGCGAGTTCAAGATTTTCAGGAACTCCCTGCTTATAACGAAATACCTGAACTTCTGTGGCTCAGCATACGCGATGCACCTGCTGCAACGGTTTATCCTCAACATGCGCATGCTTGGGGAGAGTTTATCTATGCTTTTGATGGTGTTTTAGAAGTAAATATTGATCAGGTACATTATCTCACTCCACCACCGTATGGGATTTGGTTACCGCCACATACTCAACATAGTGGTGTGAATCGAAATGATGTAACGCATTGCACCCTTTATGTTCATGAATCACTTTGTGAAAAAATGCCCCAACGGGCAGGAATTTTACTGACCGCACCACTGGTGCCAGCACTACTAGAACATATACAAAAATATGCTTTTAAAGATCACGATCCGGAATATTTGCGAATATTGCATGTTCTACTTGATACCTTAAGCCATGCCGAAATCATCGGGAGTTATTTACCCAGTACAGAGCACCCTGCTTTAGCTCAAATATTAAATCACCTACATTTACATCCTGCTGACAACAGCACTCTAGCTGAGCTGGCAGCGATGATAAATATGACTGAAAGAACATTAGCGAGACATTGTCAAAAAGAACTAGGGATGTCCTTACACGAATGGCGACAACGTTTAAAGGTGATGAAAGCGATGTCTTTATTAAATCAAGGTTACACGATTGAAAGTATTGCTCTAGACTTAGGTTATGCAAGTTCATCAGCCTTTATTTATATGTTTAAACGTTGGATGAATTACACCCCTGATCAGTTTAGAAAATACTATCAAGGACGCTAAATTTATTCCAAATCAAACCGTTTTAGTCGCTCAAGTTCATATGGCGCATCTTCAGCAGGATAACGCAGCTGAGCCTTAGCTTGCTGTTTAGCTAAAGACCAAACAATACTTTCCCCTGCTGGCAAAACATTTGTTTTTAATCGATATATCGGATCTTGGTAAGCAGTTTCACTATCTATAAATTGCCACTGATGCAGCTTAAATGCCTCGACTACATCATTAAGAAATGCTGCATTGATTGCATTTACATGAAGTAGCAATACATGCTTTGGAGAATACCCGACAGTCTGTATCGCCAATTGATCATAATAATTTGCTCGATCCAATAAATGATCAATATAAGCATTCTTTAATTTTTCAAGCTCAGCTGTTTGTCCATTTTTAGTATAAGAAAGATATTTTAAATTATAAAACCAGTCACTAGCATCAATACTCACAGCACCTGATTCATAACCCTGCTGTTGTAAATAATGCGCAACTCCATCTCTTTTTTCTATGGTATTGCCTTCTTTCAAAAACGGATAACGATACCTGGGAACCCAACCAGTCAATGGTTTAAATACTTGTTCGGCTCTGAAAATTTGATCAATATATTGCTGCGTTGTGACCTGTTCCTTATTTAAATTGGAATGCAATTCACTGTGGTTACCGATTTTATGCTCTTGCTTTCCCCATGCGGCAACCAAACTCAAGCCTTTATAATCACCGATTTTAATTACACTTGGATAAACAATACTTCGTATATGATTTTGTTTAAGTTGTTCTAGAATTCTTTGATTAATTTGTTGGGCATTCGGATTTAGATCAGGATTGACCCCATCATCAAAACTTAAAGCAAGCTGCTTGCTATGACTGATAGTTGTGATCAATAAGATCACAAGGAAAAAACACAGTTTCATTTTATTTTTCATTCTGTATATAAAAAATGGCATTAATTCATTCAAATCAATGCCATAAGATCGTGCATTACGCTTTTACAAAAGTATCCCAATCATACTCACCAGTCTGAGTAATCAATTTCATTGTTAACTTATCATGGGGTTTCAACGCCCCCACACCTGCTGGAGTACCTGTCATAATCACATCACCAGTTTGTAAACTAAATGATTGATTGATCTCAACTAACAAAGCGCCGATATCAAATAGCATATCGCGACTAAATCCATGTTGACGTTCAACTCCATTGATCATCAGAATAAGTTCTAGCTCTTGCAAATCGCCAATTTCATCAATCTCAATCCATTCCGCAAGCAAGCAAGCGCCATCAAATGCTTTTGCTCGCTCCCAAGGCTGCCCTTTTTCTTTTAAATCACTTTGCAGATCACGAAGAGTCAAATCCAAACCTAAAGTAATTGCACCTACGGCTTCTAATGCCTTTGAGATGTCAGTTTCTTTTGAAAGTGGATGAGCAATTTGTACACAAATTTCACATTCGTAGTGACATTCACCCAATGCTTTATTCCAATCAATTCCTTTTTCTAAGGAAGCTAAACTACTTGGAGGTTTCATGAATAAAATCGGGCGATCTGGAATAGCATTTCCTAATTCTTTTGCATGTTCTGCATAATTTCGACCCACACAAACAATTTTTGAAGGATGTGTACTCATGAAAGCTCCTTGCTTTTATAACCGATGAAAAATTTATTTTTTAAAGCTATTTTCAAACTTATTTTGATCAATAGAATCTGTAAATGCGCGTTTAGGCACAATAACAACAGTATGGTTTTTTAACTCCAACATATACGTCAGCTTTCCAATCGCAAAAGATTGAACCTCTGTGTATTGTACTGTTTGCTTTTTCCCTGCTGCGTAAAGCTCAAATTGGTCTTGATATAAGTCAATTCCCTGTTCACTTTTGCCAAACTGGTAACGAACAAATTGTCGTTTAAACAGCAATGGTAATAACCAATAACGCATTAACCCTTGCATAAGCAAGAAAAAAACACCCAATGCAACATAATAACGACCAACACCCGTTAAACCTAAATATAATCCCCATAGAATCACTGCAATACTAATCACTGGTGTCAGAAAACGAGTGATGGTTTTCTTACCAAAAGTCACTAAAGCAAAACCATCTTGAGACTCATCTAAATTGAGATAATAACGCAGTGATAGTGTTGGACGTTGTTCAGACATTTCTTATTTCTTACATTTGAAAGACGTGCCCTATTAGAACATAAATTAATTTTGGCACACTATCACTGTTGTTTTTTTTGCTATGAACTTTGCAACAGATTCAGTTTTTGGATTTATAAACTTATATGCAAATAACATAAATTTTAGACACAAAAAAACCGCTATTAAGCGGTTAATTCTTCAAATTGGTGCGCTCAGAGAGATTCGAACTCCCGACCCCTTAGTTCGTAGCCAAGTGCTCTATCCAGCTGAGCTATGAGCGCATATTTGATAGGGGGCATTATACGCACTTTTTTCATATTGATAAGCGTTTTTTCATCTTATCGTCGTCAAATGGTGATAGATTCGCCTATCAATCTTAAATTCAAATAAAAACACATTGCTAAAAACCTTAACGCCTAAATACTTATTAGCTGATAATGCGATCAACACTATTCATCAAGCTGAAAACCCAATCTCAGATGCTGCAAGTTTAGGCACACTCACTTTTGAAACTTCTCGCGATACTGTGAATGGTTCTTTAGAAACGATCTCTGATCTCGCTGGCGCTGATTTTGATGGTACGATGGATTCTGTTACAGGTGTGATTGATACCTTAATTACCAATGGTTCGACTGCGACTGAGATTATTCAACATATCGGTGAAGATCTTGGCAATTTAGGTGACCTTGCTGATGGTTCTCCACTTGAAATGGTCGCTGATGCAATCGAAGGTTTCACAGGTGGTGATCTTGGTGACAACCCTGTAACAGGTGTGATTGATACCATTACTGGTGGTACGGATGGTTCTCCTCTTGAAATGGTGACTGATGCAATCGATGGTTTTACGGGTGGTGATTTAGTTGATAACCCTGTAACTGGCGTGATTGATACCATCACTGGCGGTACTGACGGTTCTCCTCTTGAAATGGTCACTGATGCAATCGAAGGTTTCACAGGTGGTGATCTTGGTGATAACCCTGTGACTGGCGTGATTGAAACCATCACGGGTGGTACGGATGGTTCTCCTCTTGAAATGATCACAGATACTGTAAGTGAATTTACAAACACTGATGAATCATTGAGCACGATTACAGATTTACTTGGTAGCATCACAGGTGATTTGAATGGTGGAGCATTAGGTGAGATCACAAATCTTACAGAAACAATCAGTGGAAGCCTGAACGGTGATTCTCTAGATCCAATCACAGGTGCGATTGACGGATTCTGTAGTGATATTGGTTTTGATCTTAATAGTGAAAGTATTATTCTCGGAGTATCAGAACCAACACAAACGATTATCAGTAGTAGTAACTCTGTAATTGATAGTGTTCAAGAAAGTTCTACTGCGATATTTAGCGATAGTACGTTTGAAAGTATTAGTAGCTTGATTAGCTTAAGTGTTGAAAGTGGTGATGATTGTGGTTGTGATGGCGGTGTTGATAGTATCTTGACTGCAATCACAGGTTCGACATCTACACTTACTTCAGTTACGGATACAAGTACTTCAACTGCACCATTAACTGAAACTGTGACTCCACAAACATCGTTAACTAATTTATCAGACAATCTCTTCCATTCATTAAGCTTATTCTAAAAGCTTAAATTGAAAACAAAGGCCGCTATCATTAGCGGCCTTTGCTATTTAAATATACTGTAAAATAAATATCTTCAAAATTTGGGCACAAAAAAACCGCGATTAAGCGGTTAATTGTTTAAGTTGGTGCGCTCAGAGAGATTCGAACTCCCGACCCCTTAGTTCGTAGCCAAGTGCTCTATCCAGCTGAGCTATGAGCGCATTACTTATGTGCCTATTTCGGCATGTGTTACTTTAATCTTTACTTGGTGCGCTCAGAGAGATTCGAACTCCCGACCCCTTAGTTCGTAGCCAAGTGCTCTATCCAGCTGAGCTATGAGCGCCTTAAGTAAAGTGGCGGTGAGAGAGGGATTCGAACCCTCGATACAGTTACCCGTATGCATCCTTAGCAGGGATGTGGTTTCAGCCACTCACCCATCTCACCGTAACACGAGCGCAATAATACAAACTAAAACCACATTACACAAGGGATGATCCTGTTTTTTTCATCTTTTTTAAATCAATCAAATATTTTTTAAACAATTTCTGTATTTTTTCAGCATTTTTTCGTCCAACGCTTGTTAAGATAGTCTTCTCTTTATTTATTTAGATCATTTACATAAACAGAATCTTGCAATCTTTGACGTGCAGTCCAAGTTTGGATGACTTATGCTAAAGTGATCTGCCAGATGTGAAATGGAACGATATGACTAATAATTGGGTTGATCCCGAAGCAAAAGCAGAAGCTGAACGTTACGATAATCCTATTCCTAGCCGAACTCTTATTTTAACTACATTAGAACAATTACAAACTGCAAAATCTCATGCGGAACTTGTTGATCATTTCAACCTACCAGATCAAAAAAGTATTGATGCGTTAAATCATCGCTTAAGCGCAATGGTACGTGATGGTCAGCTCATGAAGGATGGTTTTAAATATCAACCTGCAACAGATTTACCAACACACGAAGCAACGGTTTATATTAATAGTAAAGGTTTAGGTACAGCGAATATTGCTGGACACGATGATGTGCTATTACCTGAACGTGAATTAAGACTCGTTTTTAACGGCGATCGCGTTAAAGTACGTCAGACTTCAGTTGATCGCAAAGGTAAACCTTGGGGTTTTATTACTGAAGTTGTACAACGTCGTGTCAAACAGATTATTGGTAAAGTCGCTGAGCATGAAGGTGAATACTTTATTCAACCGAGTAATCCGAATCAGCACCAACCGATAACTTTAGAAAAAGAATTAATTGAGCATGCCAATGCCAAAGTTGGCGATATGCTACGTGTTGCGATTGATGACTACCCGACCCGTGAAGAATTGGCAACAGGTCATGTCGTTCAATCCATGGCAGATAAGGCAGATACAGAGATTATCATTCCGCAGACTATTTTAGAATTTGGCTTGCCTTATGAGTTTCCTGAAGCAGTAATCAAAGAAGCTGAAAGCTTTAAAGAACCTTCAGAACAAGATATTAAAGGTCGTGTTGATTTACGTGACTTACCGTTAGTTACTATTGATGGTGAAGATGCACGAGACTTTGATGATGCTGTCTATGCTGAAAAACGTTCAGGTGGTGGTTATCGTGTGGTTGTTGCGATTGCTGACGTAAGCCATTACGTTCGTTTAGATTCACCTTTAAATGAAGAAGCAGAAGAACGCGGTACCTCAGTTTATTTCCCACACTTTGTCTTGCCGATGCTTCCTGAAGCATTATCAAATGGTTTGTGTTCTTTAAATCCACATGTAGATCGTCTATGTATGGTCTGTGACTTAAAGTTATCTCGTGCTGGAAAAGTGACAGGTTATGAATTCTATCCTGCGGTAATGCATTCTAAAGCGCGTCTGACTTACACACAGGTTGGTCGATATTTTGAGGGAGTAACCGATGCTATCCCTGAAGATAAAACTATTCATAAATCACTAAATACTCTTTTCCAGCTTTATCAGACCCTCAAAGAGTTACGTGCTAAGCGTCATGCGATGGAATTTGAAACCATCGAAACCTACATGACTTTTGATGAATTAGGTGGAATCAAAGAAATCCTGCCTCGCTCACGTAATGATGCGCATAAGCTCATTGAAGAATGTATGTTATTAGCCAATGTCGCTGCTGCGGAATATGCTTTAGAACATGACATCCCAATGCTCTACCGTGTACATGAGGCTCCTGAGTTTTCACGTATCCAGAAAGTTCGTGATTTCGTAAAATTACTTGGTTTACCATTCCCAGAACAACCTACTCAGGCTGATTATCAACGTGTTATTGAAGCGACCAAAGATCGTCTAGATGCGCCAAGCATTCATGCCGTATTACTACGCTCAATGATGCAAGCGTATTACGGTGCCAAGAATTGTGGGCATTACGGTTTAGCATATGAAGCCTATACACACTTTACTTCACCAATTCGTCGTTACCCAGACTTATTGTTGCATCGTGCGATTAAAGCCTATCTAGATAAAAAGGTTTATCCTCTTTCAGGTGCAGCACTAGATGATGCAGGTGAGCATTTCTCACAAACTGAACGTCGTGCTGATGAAGCATCACGCAGTGTCACAACCTGGTTAAAATGCCACTATATGCAACAGCATTTAGGTGATGAATTTGTCGGGATCATCAGTGCAGTAACAGAATTTGGCTTATTTGTTACCTTAAAAGACCTCTATGTAGATGGCATGATTCATGTCAGCCAGTTGGGTGAAGATTTCTTCCTCTATGATCAAGCTAGCCAAAGTCTAATTGGTCAGAATCGTGGACAGTCATTTAGCCTCGGTGACGAAGTAAAAATTCAAGTGGCTGGTGTGAATTTGGAAGAACGTAAAATCGACTTCCAATTGGTACAACAACTCACTCATTTAGGTCGTGTGATTCGTCAAAAAGCACCTCGCACTGCAAATCCTTCTAGCTCGAATCGTGGTGCGTCAACAACTGAAGAGGTCTTTGGCAAAGCACCTTCATCGACGAAAGCTAAAGTCAGTGAAGATGGCGAAAAGCCTGTACGCAAGAAAAAAGATAAGAACAAACCAAGTTCTTATAGTAAAAAGCCAGCTAAGAAGGCTTCAGCTAAACCTGATACGAAAGAGAAGGCCAAAAAGAAAGTGAAAAAGAAAAAGTCGAATGCGAAAGCAAAGGCAGAGTAATGGATAAGAGATAAGGGAGCTTCGGCTCTCTTGTTTTTTTCCGATTTAATTTTTTATCGATCAGGTTCGATGTAACAACAAAAGCAGCCCCATAAAACCAGGATAAATGATGTACCAGGTTTGTTGTACCAGCTCCCTTCCCCCAAAAAGGCTGAGTATTACAAAGACCAGTCCATAGGCAAACAATGCAAGTAGTGCAAATATTGCCAGCATGGTTGCCCAGTCCGTAAAACCATATAACCGTTCCGGTTCTTCACCACTTTTCTTACGTTTAAACCAGCTTAGGAATAACTTATAGTAGACATAGAGTGCCCCAGCACCACACACAAGAAAGAACAACGTCGAAGCTGGACTATTGGCAGATGGACTTCCAATCCCCCTAGAGCCCACATATACCGCATTGTTTACCGTAGCGCTGGAGTGAGCAGAAACACACAAAGTTAAGAAAAAAACACTGATACTTTTTAATCTCATGATTAGGTTTAACCTATCTAGTTACGCATCGCGCTACAAAAAATTCTTCGTTAGATTTTCTTTGATCATGAGTTTAGCAAGAAATCGGCTTTCATCAAGACATTTACACCGAAGATAAAATTTCTTTTAAATCATAATTACTTATAAAAATTTTCAGCCACCATCCTAAACCACATACAGGCGTTTATAAATAAAAAATGAATCTAGATATAAGAGATGAAGCATAGTTACACTTGATTTCTCCCTCGCTAAGCCCTACATCTATAACTATGTTTAAAGATGAATATGGCAAAAATACAATGACACTACAGCAAGCGACACTCCCCACTCCCCAGTTTGATCAAATTCAACTTGCAGAATTAAAACAACAGATTGAACAGACTATTCAAAATGGTCAAAACTTCTTAAATCAACTCAAAGAAGTTCCACAAGCTCCTGAAGACCAACTGGCAACCTTGGCGGAAGTCGATCAGCTTGAAAATAATATGAGTGAATCATGGGGAATTTTGTCACACCTCAATGCGGTCATGAACAATGCCGAAACCCGTGAAGTGTATCAATCACTTTTACCTAGTTTAAGCGAATACTACACTCAACTTGGACAGCACACGGCGTTGTATCAAACTTATCAACATATTCATGATAGTGCAGTATTTCAAACGCTGAGCGAAGCACAGCAAAGTGCAATTAAACTCGCTTTACGTGATTTCAAACTATCAGGCGTTGCTCTTGAAGGCGAAGCCAAAAAACGTTATGCGGAAATCTCAGCACGTTTATCACAACTGTCTTCAGATTTTTCTAACCATGTACTCGATGCAACACAAGCCTATTTCAAACCATTAACCGAGGAACAGCTCAAAGGCCTACCACAAAGTAGTGTTGAATTATTAAAGCAATACGGCCAACAACGTGAGCTTGAGCAAGCCGTTGCCACACTCGACTTCCCTGCTTATTTTGCGATTATGACCTATGCCGATGATCGAGAACTTAGAAAGGAACTCTACAAAGCCTACGTGACTCGTGCTTCAGAACAATCAGAAAAAACCGAGTTCGATAATACCCCTGTAATGGAAGAAATTCTGAGCTTGCGTCAAGAAATGGCTCAACTGCTTGGCTTCAATAATTTTGCTGAATATTCATTGGCTAGCAAAATGGCACCTGATGTTGATACCGTCGATAAGTTTTTGGTCGACTTGGCAGAACATGCCCGCACACCAGCCCTTGCTGAAATCGCTGAACTGAAAGCAATTGCACAACAAGATGGTGTTGAAGAATTAAAACCATGGGATGCAACCTACTATTCTGAAAAATTGAAACAACAACAATTCAATTTGTCTCAAGAAGCGCTTAAACCGTATTTCCCAGCACCCAAAGTTGTGGATGGTTTATTCCAAATCGTTCAACGTCTTTATGGTATTCAAATCATCGAGCGCCATGCTCCTGTATGGCAGAATGATGTTCGTTATTTTGAAATTGAAGATCAAGGTCAAGTCGTTGGTGGTTTCTACTTCGACCTTTATGCGCGTAATGGCAAACGTGGTGGTGCATGGATGAGTGGTTTCCGTTCTCGTGTGCAAACTGCGAATGGTCTACAAAAACCAATTTGTTATATGGTGTGTAACTTTACCCCGCCGATTGGCGATCAGCCTGCTCTATTGACTCATGATGAAGTGATTACGCTATTTCATGAATTTGGTCATGGCTTACATCACATGCTGACCGAAGTGGATAATATCTCAGTTGCAGGTACGCATGGTGTAGCATGGGATGCCGTTGAATTACCAAGCCAGTTCATGGAATTTTGGGCTTGGGATAATGAAAGTTTAGATGTACTCAGCGAACATACTGAAACTAAGCAAACTTTACCGCAAGAATTGCTATCTGCTTTGTTGAATGCACGTTTCTTCCAGTCAGGTATGCAAACTCTGCGTCAGATTGAATTCGCTCTGTTTGACTTAACCATTCACCGTCAAACACCCGCTTTAAACAGCGAGCAAATCCAAACTACATTAGATGACATTCGTGCTAAATTTGCGGTTGTTCCGACTGTTCCTTATAACCGTTTCCAACACAGCTTTAGTCATATTTTTGCTGGCGGTTATGCAGCAGGTTATTATTCATATAAATGGGCGGAAGTTTTGGCGAGCGACGCCTTTGATCGTTTCGAAAATGAAGGTATTTTTAACACAGAGACTGGAAAAGAATTTAGAAAGTTTATTCTAGCAGTTGGCGGAAAAGATACAGCACTTGATGCGTTTCGCAATTTCCGAAAAAGAGAACCAAAAATAGATGCTTTATTACGTCATCAAGGTTGGACGAATACGCATAAAACCGCTTAAACTACGTCATTATTGTTCACAGGATGTAATTAACTGACATGAAAAGACAGTTCATCGCGGGTGCTAAATGCCCAAAATGTGGAGCCTTAGATCGTGTGGTTAAGATCATCACTGTGGATGACGAATGGATTGAATGTATCGAATGTGCTTATAGTGAACAGCGTCCTACTCACGTAGAACCAGCTGAACCCGCTGAGCCAGATGAAATTGGGGTGATACAATTCAAGCCTCGTCATTTTGACTAGAAAGGTTAAAAAATGATGTCCTCGTATCAAAATGAAAACTCTAAATTATTATGGATGATCATCGGTGGAATCAGTATCGTCGTGGTGCTGATTTTTGCAGTACAGTGGTTTCTATCTCAAAAAAATTATGAGGCAACTGTTACACCAACGGTGCCAACGATTAGTAAAGCTGCACCGTCAGCACGTCCAGTCGAAACGACTGAAACTGTACAAGCTGCAAGCGAAGTTACTGCACCTATCCAACTAGTTGAAGAGTCAATTATCAAAGATCCAATTCCTGCAAATGACACTTTAGCCAAAGAAGAAATTGCTAAATTGGATGATATTCATCAACAACTTAAAGATCAGCAAAATGAGCTAAAGCAACAACATACTGATGTTGATACTTTAGTAAAACTGAAAGAAGATCAAATTAAGCTTCTTGAAGCTCAACTTGCAGCACAAAATAAATCATAAATAAGTAAGGCTTTAACATGGGTTATAGCCTTAATGTCTTCGATGATTTGTTGGCCGTGCTTGATTTAGTTCATCCCTTAATGTGAGGCCTTAACCTCTCTACTTTATATAATTCAATCGAAAATAATAATCGTACATTTCTTTAAAGACAGCAGAGGCTTAGAATACAAGCTGCATCCTTGCACTCACAATGATTATGACGCTGAATCAACCTAATCGTAAGCTCTTCTTAGCGATTAGCTGCCTGACCATCTCGGCTTTTCTTTTCTCCATCATGGGAATCTGCATCAGATACGCATCTCAAACTGTAGATAATTACACGATTGTTTTTTTCCGTAATTTCGTTGGGTTGATGCTTTTCCTACCATTGATTATGAAACAAGGTACAAGCTTTGTTAAAACAGAAAAATTGTGGATGCATACTTGGCGAAGTCTGGTTGGGCTTGCAGCAATGTATGGTTTTTTCTATGCGATTGCACATTTGAAATTGTCCAATGCCATGGTATTTACGTATTCCTCACCTATTTTTATTCCATTGATTGCTTGGCTATTTTTAAAAGAACGTATTACTAAAGCAATGTTAATGGCAGCTGCATTAGGATTCTTGGGCGTATTTTGTGTTGCAAAACCTGATCAAGGATTGTGGAATTGGGTATCTGCGATAGGCATAGCATCTAGCCTACTTGCATCAATGGCATTTGTAACCGTAAGAGCACTAACCAAAACTGAACCTCCAGAACGTATCGTGTTTTATTTTTGCTTGATCGGCTCCTTACTTTCAGCCATACCGATGTTTTGGGTTTGGCGACCATATGCTTTGAAAGAACTTTTTTTTCTTATTGCAGCAGGAATACTTGCGAATGTAAGCCAAATTTTTATGTCTCATGCTTATCGCCTTGCTCCAGCTGGACAGATAGCACCAGTCAACTATATGGCGATCATTTTTGCGGGTGTTTGGGGCTTCTTTCTATGGCAAGAAACACCTGATTTTTATAGTTTATTCGGTTTTGGATTAATATTACTGGCAATTATTTTATGTAGTCCTTTGAGTCAAAGGCAAAGAAAAAGTCTCTAATAAAGCACAAATTAAAAAGCACCCGAAGGCACTGCTGTCCCACAAATATCACAAGAAGAACCTCAATTGAGGTTCTTCTTGTTTTCGCCATTTTTTATCAGGCACAAAGAGTGACCTTAAAAGTTTCCTTTCAAATAAATTGACCTGAATAATT
>Ga0247720_100429_pt1 | contig 15468 bp, 16 predicted proteins | sample MSEWel2015_12_15_FD_189078 | JGI IMG/M metagenome (GOLD analysis project Ga0247720, IMG submission 189078) | Subsurface sediment microbial communities from gas well in West Virginia, United States - MSEEL Well Study Marcellus 3H_2015_12_15 | ecosystem: Environmental > Terrestrial > Deep...
ACTATCGCTGGACCATCCCTGCCTGTACGATAAAGCCACATATATGATACAGTGTCGGCTGCCCGCCCTGGCTCGTGTAATACCTGCAATGTCGTCTCATCTGCATGCAGTATATCCCTCTTGATTAAATGTTCCCTCATCCTCTCATATACAGGCCTTAGCCATCTCTCTGACCCCTGTACCATCCAGTTAGCCATAGTCTGCCTCGATAGCTCTATCCCCATCCGCTCCCACTGCTGTTCCTGCCTGTACAGCGGCATCCCTTCTACAAATTTCTGTGTCATTACGTATGCAATAGCAGAAGGTGAAGCAATACTTCCAGGAAGCGCAGCTTTAGGCATAGTTGCCGTTACTATGGGCGTACTCACTTCATTTTGCTCACAATTGCGGCATGCATATACATAACGTACATGCTTCACTATGCTTACCTTGGCAGGTATAATCTTTAACTCTTCCCTCACCTCTGTGCTCATCTCATGAAGCTTACCACCGCAGCATGGACATACCTGCTCTTCTTCTGGTAAACGGTACTCTATCACTTCAACCGGAAGGTCCTTTATGTTCTCCTCCCTGTGTCCTTTCCTCTTACGGCGCTTGTATGTTATCTCCTCTATAGCAGGCTCGGCAGCTTCTGCGTTCGATTCCTTCTCCGCTTCATTGAAAAAGCTGAGCTGTTCCCCCTCCCCCGAATTCGTCTTCTCGCTCGAACGCCCATACATCTTTTGCCGGCTTAAGCGAAATTGCTCCTCAAACCACCTCAGTTTCGCTTTGAGTTCCTCTATCTCCTGCTTTAAAAGGCTGTTCTCTCTCATTAACTCTTCAATTGTAACTGTAGCAGTTGTTGTATTTTCCATAATATTTATTGTATTCGACACTAACTGCTAAAAACCTTCAATTCTTCTAAAAATTTTTAAAAATTCTTCATATTACCGTATTCACAGTTACTTTTTTGTGGACACTTCTCTGCTTTAGCAACAATCCATCCAGTAACCATCTCAGTTCCCTTATGCTTATCTCTGCTGTGCCAGTACCTTCCTTAGGCCAATCAAACTTCCCTTTCTCCAGCCTTTTGTAGTAAAGCCAGAATCCATTGTGGTCCCACTGCAGTATCTTTATCTTGTCTCTGCTCTTGTTACAGAACACAAACAGAGCACTTGAAAAAGGATCCAATTCAAAACTTTGCTGTACGATAGCCGCTAGGGAATCTATTGATTTCCGCATATCGGTACTCCCGCACGCAAGATAAACTTTTTGAGTACAAGCCAGCCCTAACATAGAGCGCTCAACACCTTTACTACATCCAGCAGCAGTTTCTCATTAAAACCTTGTCTTACCTCAATAACAGCAGGACCTACTTTTACAGTTAAAAAGTCGCATCCAGCAAGATCTTCTTGGCCACTTAAACTAACAGGTAACCATTGCACTGTATTATCAGTTTGTTCTTTTAGAGATTCTTTTCTTAGCCAATAGTACAGCTGTTTTTTGCTTATGTTGTGCTGTTTGCAAAATTCCTTCACACTTAAGCTACTGGCTCTGTAGGCTTCAATTCTGGCTTTCCATTGCTGCCTACGCTCTTTGTGTGTCATAGATAATCCCTCCTGATCATTTTCATGGAGGAATTATCTCACATTTGCTTGCAAATTTTTAGGTGTGCTCTATTTGACGCTTACACCAAAACAAATTAAGGGGGATTTCTCCCCCCCTGCTCCTTTATATCTTTGAATTAATAGCTTTATCTCCCAATTAAATTTCTTATAAAAGAAGTTTTTGCATTAGATACCGAATATCTAATTTGTCTACCCAGTTTAATAATATTTGATGTGAAAGTCTTAATTTTAGGAGCCATGTAAGATTGCGCTTTATTAACAATTTGGGAAACCCTGGTTACGGTTGCCTTAACTTTTGGCGTTAAGTAAGTTTTTACATTTTGAACACCTTTAACAATCTTGGACGCTATTGCTTTAAATTTTGGAGCTACATAATTGGCTACTTTATCGGCTGCTTTTACTACTTTGGGAACAGCATATTTTTCTCCTAGATCGTATATAATTTCTCCCACCCTTGAACCTAACCACGCACCTGCTACATTACCGATAGCTCCCCCTATAACTCCACCTATAGGCCCTGCTATTGCCGTTCCAAGAGCTGCACAAAAACTTCCTACTACCATTCCCCCATAATACGCGCCGACTATAGACGCAGTCAGCTTAAGCCCTCCTCGAATCGCATATTTGATATCGCGGTTTTTGTAAGCTGTATATAGTAAAACACCATAATTTGCAGCTTTATCTGCAGTATCCACTAGTTTATTAAGTTTGCCTAATCCTTTAAATACCCTTTTAAAGAAATGCGGTTTGGTTTCTAGTACAATTTGCTCTCCTCTTTCAATAAGCACATTCTTTGAAAGTTTTGAAGCCATATAATCGCCTAATGCAATTGATATTTCGCTTTTTAAATCCTCTTTGTTCTCCCTAAGGAATTTTTTAAATAAGTCAGAAATAGACTTCCGGTATCTATATATTTGAAGTGCTAACCATGTACCCATTGAAAGAACAAAAGGACTATAAGGCATATTACCTTTAGCAGCTGGTAGATTACTATTTTCTGGTTTATTTCCTGAATCTAAAGCATCAGCAGTGTATATTCCAGTCGTTTGTTCGGAACCTTCAATGACAATCTTTGTTAACCTCCAATGGTTTTTTAAATATTCAAAATAAAATGCAACGTCCGTCATTACTTCTTGATCATCGTTTGAATGAAAAGGCACAACCACTATACACTCGTTATCACTCTCAGAAATTGAAGCTTCTTTTTGTGCCACTCCAACGAAATTAGGATCAATATATTCTTCTCCAGTGACTTCATCAACCTTTTTTGTACCTGTCACACTTTCTTCAACCTGAGGATAATGAGTTCTGCAAAACTCTATAAAAGTCGCACCGTTCTCTACGTCCTCCAGAATCTTGTGATAAGCATGAGTATCGTTTTTATAAATACCTATTATTAACTTATGAATAATACCAGTTACCTCTACAAACTCTGGAGCTTTTTCATAAACTGAAACATCACATATATAATTTTCATCCAATTTCAAAATACTAGGGTCAAATTCAGGATTAAAAAGGCCATTATTCCCTCCAAAAGATACTTCTTCCTCTACTGTTTGTCCCTCATCAGCATGAACATAAGAAGACAGATAAATTATGATGGCAAATGATAACAACAATACTAGCAGTGTATAAGTTTTAATGCTTCTTATTTTCCTCATCCAGCATCTTCCTCCTAGCAACAATAGAATAGTTTTGCTTGTTTAAATAATTTTTTTGGCCTATATATCTTTTCCTAAATGGATTCCGTTGGCTCCACAGCTTTATCGCCCGCAGGTATGGAAAGTGGTGCAGTGCTGTTACTTCCTCCGCAGACCGTTAGAATTTGATTCCTCTCCCTTTCACCAGACCTTTGACCCCAATTAGCAAAATTTCTACATCGTTCCTTATAGGGGGTTAAACTTCATATTCGCTATATCTATATGAGGCGATATATCTTCATAATATACCTTTATTGGTAACCCCTCATTGAGAGCATTTATTTCTCTTATTCTTCTGCTCTATACACCTTTTTACTTGATTGCAAATCGATTATATAACCTTCATACTGCACAACCACGTGATAAATATACAGCTCATTATATTTGTTATCAGGTGTCCTGAAAAATACCAGCTTATTTCCTTCCTTTGGCGCAATAAATGTTAGCTTTTTCTTTTCTCCCGGCAGTTTATCCACCAATTTCATCACTTTCCCTGCTATCTCGGAGCAGTCCTCATTTTCGTGCACCGGTATGTTGGCCTCGTTTATCAGTCCTTCTAACTCGCTATAATCCACTATTGTTTCCTCCAGAAATCATTAGTCCGATAGTTTAATGCCATATTTTTCTAAATTGTCTATATAGTAATAATCTTTGTTGAAATACGTAACCAGTGTCAACCGCTCTCCCTTAATCCCCGTGGTTAATTCTCTGTCCACTATAGCTATTCCTTCCGAATTGTCAGGCTTCTTCAACGCAATCGAGTAGTCTTCTTCACTATACAGCGCAAGTTTCCTGTTTACCTTGATAAATGTTGCTTCGTCCATGTTTACATACATCTCAAATACTGCCAATCTCTGCTTCTGCACAAGCAGGCAGTAATATCCCCTTACCGGGATGTTTATAAAAAATCCGTCCTGGATTGACTGTCCCCCTACCTGGTTTGTGACCTTTATTCGTGTGATTATGTCCTGCACTTCTTTGGGCATTATCCTATCCTCTTTTAACGACCCATCTATCACCTGTCGACTGCCTATAATCTGTTTCGATATCTTGTTTATCACTTTGTTTAAAGCATCTTTCTTTTCCTCTTTCAGTATCTTTATGTCATCTTCCGCAAGGTTGTTAAAGATTAACGAGCGTGCATCAAAATATTCTTCCATCACCAGTTTGGGATATGAATACTTTACGATGAGTTCCAATTCTCTATCAATCATTAGTTTTTTCCTCCTCACTTGCTAGATACTTTTCCGCGTTGTTGATGAATTCCTCCAGATCGCTCTCCTTAACCCGCCATAACCTTCCCAGCTTTTTTCCCTTAAGTTTGCCGCTTTTTAACCATGCCCGCACAGTTCTGTCTTTGACTCCAAGGATTTCAGCAACATCCTCCGGAGAATAGTATTTTTCCACGAGCCGCCCTCCCCCCTTGCTTTCCTTTTTGTACCTTTATGTATATATGGTGCCATTAAACGCCATAAAAAGCAATAGATTCATATTAAAAGATGTACAATAACGTAAATGCCACTTCGTATTTTTAAAAAATCCTGGTGCGCTTGCGCAGCTCTTTGTTGGTGACACGACTGGGAAGCCCCCACCTGACAAACTGGCTTTCCACCAGCCTGTAAAAGGCCTGCCACTCTTCACTCTTTATCACTGCAAAATGATGGGCCTCCTGAAGCGCCACCGGATAGCCCATGCCCTTTTGTGCCTGGTCGTATACCGCCCAGTGGAGAAGGTTAAGCAGGCGTTCGTCCTCCAGCACATAATCGGGCGCCTCCACACGGGCTATCTCACTGCCGACGTTTACGTAGAAAAATCCTATACGGTACAGAGGCCATTCACGACGCGGCAAAGTGTTGATACCGCCATAAAAGCACGTCGACCGCTCCCCTGGCTTGAGGATGCGAGCAAACAGTGTGGTATCCCTCAAACCTTCCAGCCTGTGACAAGGAGCAGCCGGCTCATTTCGATAGTGGCAGCTTGTACAGTTCATGACGGGCTGAGTGCAATCCCGTGCCCTCAAAGTGTTTATCACAAGGGAGGTACGGGAACCCGATATGTATCCTGCCACCGGAACACCAAGGCTTTGGCCCACCCTGAAAACATCCTTGAAGTATGGAGCGGTAAATCCGCCTATGTCCTTTTTGGCTGATGCCGCCTTATCCCACGAGACCAGCGTTCCGTCTACCAGCGCTACTGCAGGTATACCCTCTTTACGCTGATTTATAATCAAATCTTTCAGGTGTTGGGCCTCCATGGCGGCACGCTTCTCGGCCAGGTCCTCTCCCCGCAGCAGAAACACTTCCAATTCTCCCTGCTTGTACAGGTCCTCATCCCTGTAATACAGGTAGGGCAGGCTGTCCATAAGGGGCGGGTCTCCTGTGCCATAGTGCAGCACCACCCTGCCTATATTGAGCACATAGCACAGCACAATCTCGTGGGTGTCCACATCGATTTGAGAGCCGTCCACTGCCATGACGGTATGGGTGGGAATGGGCTGCGGAAGAGGAAAAGCGTCATCTAGTCTGCCCCTGGGGAATGCCACAAAAAAGTGCCGTGAATCAGAATCTATCTTTTCTATGTAAGCCTGCGGGTTTTCCCGAAAATGGTCCACCGCTTCAAGCAGGCAGCGTTCCTTCTCCTTCATCTGCTGTATCTCCTGCTGCCGGGCCCGCGCCATCTCTATAAGCTGCAGGCTTATTTTACCTAAATCTAGCATAATAAACACTCTCCCGAACTACATCTTTCAAGAAAAGGATTTGTTATTTCCAGACCTCCGGTCAGACGCTCAAGGGTAAAATTTATGTGGTCCGCCAGTGCCACGTGAATATGCTCGTTGAGGGGTATTTTAAGTTTGGCTGTTGCCATGACGATAATTTCTTCGGCAACCTTGATCACCCGCTTTCCTATGTGGCCGGCGATGGCCTCGTACTGCCTGAAGTGGTCCTTGTCGAAAAAATACCTCCGGTAAATCCATCCCATTATTTGACCATAATAATTATAGCTTTAGATTAAAGTGCGAAAACATAAAAATAAATTTTCGCTTGAGAGAACACAAATCAAAAGTGGTTTTTATGAGAAATGTTAACTTTGTGAGAGTTATAGGTTTACAATTGAGTTTGGATCGAGTATAATTACAGTAGGTAACAAATTACGGTAAAAGACAAAAAATAACCAAATAAAGAGAATAACATACCAGGGGAGGAATATATTTGTTTGGATTTTTAGAAAAAGAGCTGGAGTTGCTAAAGGGAAGCCACCTCTATCGCCAGCTGCCCGGACCACTGGAGGTATTTACTGGTCCCAGAGCAAACATAAACGGACAGGAAGTGCTTCTTTTTTCTTCCAACAATTACCTCAGCATGTCTCATCATCCCCGGGTTAAGGCTGCGGCCAAAGAAGCCGTGGAAAGGTGGGGGACGGGAAGCGGAGGCTCTCGCCTGACCACAGGTAATTTTGTTTTGCACCGCCAGCTGGAGGAGCGCATTGCCCGGTTTAAGGGCACAGAAGATGCCATTGTGTTTAGTTCTGGTTACCTGGCCAACCTAGGAGTGATTTCAGCCCTGATGGGTCAGGGCGACCTAGTGCTCAGTGACGAGCTAAACCATGCCAGCATAATCGACGGCTGCCGCCTGAGTCGGGCCACGGTTAAGGTTTTTCGCCATAGGGATGTAGCCCATTTAAGGGATATTCTCCTGGCGGAACGCAACTCATACCGCAGGTGCCTTATCGTTACCGATGGAGTTTTTAGTATGGACGGGGATATAGCTCCCTTGCCCCACCTGTTGCAGTTGGCTGAGGAGTTTCAGGCCCTTCTCATGGTGGACGACGCTCATGCTACTGGTGTTTTAGGCAAGAGGGGGGCAGGAACGGTGGAACATTTTGGTCTGGAAGGCAAGGACATCATCCAAATGGGTACTTTAAGCAAGGCCCTCGGTAGTGAGGGCGGGTACGTAACCGGCAATGCCATTTTAGTTGATTACCTGCGCAACCGAGCTCGCAGCTTTATCTTTTCCACCGCCCTTTCCCCGCCGGTAGTTGCCGCAGCTATAGCGGCACTAGACGTCCTGGAAGAAGAACCGCACCTTCTCGACCAGCTTCACGCCAATGTCTGCCAGCTTTACAGGGGCTTAAAGGAAATGGGCTTTGAGGTGTTGCCCACGGAATCGGCCATTATTCCCCTGATGGTAGGAGAAGCTAACCGGGCCTTGGCCCTTTCGGCAGCCCTGGCGGAAAAGGGTGTGTTTGTGCCGGCCATCCGCCCGCCTACAGTGCCGGAAGGCACCAGCCGTTTAAGGATTACCGTCATGGCCACCCACAAACCTGAAGATATTCAGAGAGCCCTGGAAGCCTTTCTGTGGGCCGGAAAAAATCTAAGGCTCATTTAAAGAAGAAAGAAGGAGGATGTAAAACCAAATGGATAAAACAAGAGGATTTCTCAAGGAGGTAGTGGAAATTGCACTACTGGCAGCATTCATTATTGTTACTGGCTCCTTGAAGTTGCCAGGGATCATTCCGGGCACCGAATTTCAACTCTCGGCTCCTATAGGGCTGGCTATTGCCGCCAACTTTGGCTTTAAGCGCTATTTTTTAGCCGGTCTGGTGGCCAGCCTGGTTTTATACAGCACCGGGGTGCACAACTTTGTCAATGTGATAGTGTCCATAGTTTTTCGTCTGGTGGCTGGCGGCATTGTTGCGATTTTGGGCCCCAGTTTCCTTATGGTTACCGTTGCCGGTCCCCTGGGTTCTGCGGCTGCCCGCCTGATTCTTGCCGGCCTTTTGCACAAGGGGGTAATTGTTCTACTGGTTACCGCCTTGCCCGGGATGCTCTATACGGCTTTAACGGCTTGGCCTTTAACCAGACTTATGGCCAAGGCTAAGGAGCAAATTGAAGGAGGGACTTCTTTTGGTGGAAGCGGTATATAGCGTCCGAATGAGGGCTGCCCAGGGAGCTCCCCACGAAAAGGGAGGGCAACACATATCCGGCGCGGAAAGGATTGTCTCCTCGGAGCAGGTAGCTTCTACTGTCCAGAAAATGCTCTTTCGTGCCAGGAACCATGCGCTGGGAGAACCTGATTTTATAAATATCAGCATCGAGCGCCTGGAGTTCTCCAAAATAAAGCAGATTGCCGCTCTGCCGCTCGTAACGGTAAAAGCTAATGATCACGAGCAGGCGCTCTCTTGTGCACGCCAGCTTCTTTTGGCCAGCGGGGTGCAGGTGCAGGTTATAGAAGAGGCTATAGGGATACTCGCCCGGGGGCCTTCGCCCGACGGGCGAAACATGAGGGGAGCGGTAATCATGGATGCCCAGAGCGGTCGGCGTCTGGAGCCTGACTCCTGGCGCGGGGTGCGTGTCTCCCGCATGGATTATACTCCACAGGCTGCTAAGGAGTTATCGCGCCTGCTGGGGCCGCTGGGGTTAGATCATTTCCGGGTCAAGGAAGCCCTGGCCCTGGCCTCCAAGGTTATCTGGAGCGGAACCCTGGCCGAAATATGCTGTTCGGACGACCCTCATTATACCACAGGTTACGTTTCCTCCCGGCGCCTGGGCTATGTGCGTATACCCCATTTGAAGCACCCCTCCTTTAAAGGAGGGCGGGTGTTCTTTGTCCGTCTCCAGGAAGTAAATCTTGCGGAGTACATAACCAGGCTCCAGGAGGAGCCAGTTTTGATAGCTCAGATCAGCACCGTGCAAGGTGTAAAAGATCTTACGTCATTACTGGAGGAGAAACACCAATGAACTGTGCCAGAAAGGGCTACTTCATAACCGGAACGGATACCGGCGTGGGAAAAACAGTAGTTACCGCCGGTCTGGCGGGCGTCTTCCGCCACCATGGCATTGACGCTGTGGCCATCAAACCGGTGCAGACCGGGGCGACTGTCAGAAATGGGGAACTGGTCCCCGAAGATGCGTTCTTCTACCGCCTGGCTGCTGGCCTTCCCCAACCCCTTGACCAGTTAAACCTTTACCGCTTTGTCCCGGCGTTATCTCCTCACCTGGCGGCCAAACTTTCTGGAGAAAAGATAGAACCCGAAAAAGTAGTAGATTTTTGCCGGCGAACCCTTCTGCAACACCAGCTGACCTTCATTGAGGGGGCCGGAGGTCTGTGTGTGCCCCTCTCTGGCCCTGATTTTACCGTGGCGGACCTGGCCCGGGAACTTTCCCTGCCCCTGATCGTGGTAGCCAGGATTGGTTTAGGAACCATTAACCACACGGTGCTCACGGTAGCTTACGCCAAAAGCCTCGGACTAGAAGTGGCGGGGATAATTTTTAATGGCTTGAAGCAGCAGGAATCAGGCCCCGCCGAAAAGGACAACCCCGAAGTTATTGCCCGGATGACCGGCGTGCCGGTGCTGGGTATCCTGCCCCACCTTCCGGAGGTGAGCGTGGAAGGTGGAGCTGCTGAGGGACTGCTGGAAGCGGTGGAGGAATCCGTTTCCTGGCGTAAGTTGGTTCCTTGGCTTAAACCTTAAGCATAAACGATTTGGAGGTGCTCACATTGAGTAACTATGATCCTTCTCTTTTGGAACAATGGGACAAGCAGTACGTCTGGCATCCCTTTACCCAAATGCGGCAATACCTCAGGGAAAAACCCCTGATCATTGAGCGGGGAGAAGGTAGCTACCTGATTGATGTGGAGGGAAACCGCTATTTGGACGGTGTATCCTCCCTTTGGGTTACCGTCCACGGCCACTGTCACCCGGAGTTAAACCGGGCCATCAAGGAACAATTGGATAGCATCGCCCACTCAACCCTCTTGGGCATCGCCAATGTACCGTCTATCTTGCTGGCCAAGAAATTGGTGGAAATTACCCCACCAGGGTTAAATAAAGTTTTTTACTCCGATAACGGGGCCACAGCGGTGGAAATTGCCCTCAAGATGGCCTTTCAGTACTGGCAACAAAAGGACGGCGGTCGCTATCGTAGAAAAACCAAGTTTATCTCCCTGGTCAATGCCTATCACGGAGACACCATTGGCTCAGTAAGCGTCGGGGGAATACCCCTGTTCCACGGCATTTTCAAGCCCTTACTTTTTGAGTGCCTGCACGCCCCTGCGCCATATTGTTACCGGTGCCCCTTGGGCCTGGTAAGAGAAAGCTGTGGGATGGCCTGCCTTAACCAGCTGGAAGGGCTTCTGGAAAAGCACTGCGAGGAGGTTGCTGCCCTCATCATCGAGCCCATAGTTCAGGGAGCTGCAGGCATGATCACAGCTCCTGAAGGGTTCTTGCGCCGGGTGCGGGAATTGTGCTCAAAGTACAATGTCCTGCTCATTGCCGACGAGGTGGCGGTGGGTTTTGGCCGCACGGGTCGTCTCTTTGCCTGCGAGCACGAAGACGTAACTCCCGACTTAATGTGCCTGGCCAAGGGGATTACCGGAGGATACCTTCCCCTGGCTGCCACCCTGGCCACCGACGAGATCTACGAAGCCTTTTTGGGCGAACCAGAGGAATGCAAGACCTTTTACCACGGACACACTTACACGGGCAATCCCCTAGCCTGCGCTGCGGCCCTGGCCAGCATTGAGCTTTTTGAAAAAACAGACCTGCTGACCTCCCTGCAGCCCAAAATAGAGCTTTTACGTCAGGGTCTGGAGAACTTCTGGGATTTACCCCACGTGGGAGATATCCGCCAGCGAGGTATGATGGTAGGCATTGAACTTGTGGTGGATAAAGAGACCAAGGAGCCTTATGCCATGAAGGAGCAAATAGGTCACCGGGTCATCCTGGAGGCCCGCCGCAGAGGGCTGGTTATTCGCCCCTTGGACAATGTCATCGTCCTCATGCCCGTGCTGTCCATGTCTGACGAAGAGCTAAACCGGGTTCTAGAGATTACCTATGAATCTATAGCTGCAGTAACCGGCAGGTAAGCGGAGGGGTTGTACATGGGGAAGAATTGCACGTGGGAGAAAATTAGAGAAAAGGTCCTTTCAGGAGAAGGCCTTTCCCAGGAAGAGGCATATTACTTGGCCGGGTGGCCCCGAGAAAGATTGGGGGACCTTCTAGATCTTTCCCGCCAGGTGCGGGAACGCTTCGGGGGCAGGGATGTGGAACTGTGCGCCATCATCAACGCCCGCTCAGGCCTATGCAGCGAGGATTGCCGCTTCTGTGCCCAGTCTTCCCGTTATAAAACTGGCGTGGAGGTGTATCCCCTCATTGACGCGGAAAAGGCCCTGGAAAAGGCCCGGCGCATGGAAGCCGTTGGAGTCAAGCGTTTTGCCTTGGTTACTAGCGGTAAGGGGATTGGTGAAAGGGACTTTGAGAAGGTGCTGGAAATCTACCGGATCCTGCGGGCCGAGACTCGCCTGGAGCTGTGCGCTTCCCTGGGGATCATTGACGAAGAGAAGGCCCATCGTTTGAAAGAGGTGGGGGTCACCACCTACCACCATAACCTGGAGACTGGCCGCAGCTATTTCCCCAGCATCTGCACTACCCATACCTTTGAAGAGAGGGTGGCCACCGTCCAGGCTGCCCGTAATGCGGGGTTAAATGTATGCTCTGGAGGAATTATCGGACTGGGGGAAACTATGGCCCATCGGCTGGAAATGATTTTTGAACTAAGGGAACTGGGAGTAGGGTCAGTACCGGTAAACATCTTGAGCCCCATTCCCGGCACACCCCTGGCCAATCAGGAGCGTCTCCCGGTGAAGGAAATCCTTAAAACCCTGGCTCTCTTCCGCCTCATTATCCCCAGGGCCGTTTTCCGCCTGTGCGGTGGGAGGGAGCCAGGGCTGGGTAAGAAGCAAAAGGAAGCCCTGGCGGCGGCCGTAAACGGCTTGATGGTGGGCAACTATCTCACAACCCGGGGCAACGAGATCCGAGAAGACCTAGTCATGATCGCCGAGGCGGGGTTAAGGGTGGCAGTTTAATTTCTCTCCGCCTTTTGCACATTTTAGAGCTCCAAGCACGTAAGGCGTCTTTCCGCTTGCCGCCAAACCCACAACTGCATCCAGCTGTGAAGAGTAAATTTTTTGTTGATTCCATATAATAGTATTTTCCCTATATTTGTTATGTTAAATTTTTTCAGTTTACTTCCCTTTCTTTTGCGCCAAAAAGACCAGCTAAGGTTTTACCTTAGCTTTTTATTTAAATTTTAAAAACTTCTCTTCCCTTCACACCACCTCCTCTGCTATAATGTAAATACTACGTGAACTTTACTTGCATTGGCTTCATTATGTTGACCATATCCTCATCTGTTATAACCTTGGTTCTTAAGTCTTCTAACAGATGTGAGGATATGTGCTTTATAGTCTTCTTGATAACCTTAAATACTTTTGCTCCCTTGGTGTATAGCTGCATCAATATGTCCGCAATCTGCGTAAGCAGGTAGTGGTTCTTCATAGCGTTGTAGTTGTAGCTGTTTATATGCCCTATGGCATATATCAAATTCTTTTGTCGATTAAATCCTTCATTCTCTATTTTCCATCGACTTCGCCCTGCACCAACAAGTGCCAGGGCATTTTTCTTCGTTACCTTTATCTCGGTAATAAAAACATAGCGTTTCTCCCCTTCCTCTCCTTTATCAACAAATTCAATTAAGTTTACCAGCCTTTCATTGTATGATATTTCATTAGCCCAAAAAATATTATCTTCTTGTGCTCCGTCTCCTTCTCTCTTCCTGAGACTCATCCCCTCTATCTTCTTTATAGCTTCAAATTCTTCCCCCACGCTCTTTATCCGTCCTTCCTTATACCTTATCAAAAATTTCCACCCATACTCATCACATAACTTAAACACACCTTCACACGCATAAAGACTGTCCCCTAAAATACAAATAGGTAGCCTCTTGAAGGCTTCCTTGATCTTCCCAGCCAACCTGTAAAACGCTTTTAATTCACAATCTTGCTTGCTGACCTCTTCTCCCTCATTCTCTATAAACTCTGTCCCTATGCTAAACACCATATCCCCTACTACAAGCTTGGCTTCTAACACTTGATGCATATATATCGTCGTCACTTCCCCAGTGTCTTTATCTACATATTCCCGTTTCAAACAGTGCTCACAGTGCCTTTCCTTAAATGAATAAAGTCCTGTCGCATCAAATATTACTCCCCAATATTTTCCCAGTATCCTGAAATCTTCAAAACATCTCTTTTTCAATAATTCCCTTATCATATAAACCCTGATCCTCTCAAGCTCTGACGGATCTAATTCAGATAAAAAATCATTTATAGTATCATAGTGCGGCAATTCTTCAAGCCCTTCTATCCCTAGCACTTTCTCAATGTTTTTTATACATTCATCTTTATTTAACTTATCCGTTGTCTCTCTCATAGATGTTAATCCCATTATATTCTTCATTATCATCACATAAAGTATAACGTCTGGAAGATAAGTAATATAGCTCTGATGCCTGGGGTCTTTTACATTCCTAAGCTTCTCATTTAACTCCTTAAAAAAATGATTCTTAATTCTTATGAACTCGAGAAAAAAATTTGTGCTTTTTTCTGCTTCTCTTTTTTCTTTTCTCGTTACCAACCCTAATCCCCTCCCAAAAGTGCTATTTCACTGACTTTTTATAGTATTATTATACCATATTTAGCACTTTTTTGAAGAAGATTGTCGTATCTCATCCCCAAATTAGCCCGAAAAATTTTTACTCCTCAGCGCTGAAAAAGATAGTGCAGAATTTCAGAATCAATGGTAATATTGTATTGAGCCATTTCTCATCCCTCCAGTTAGTTTTGGTTTTTCCATATTCAATTCTAACCAGAGGGGTGGGGATGGCTCAACCCCTTTTTACACAATTATATGGACTTAACTTATTTGTTGTGTGACCAAAAGCCCAAAAGGGTTGGGTATCCCGGTCCCGCAGCACCAAAGCACCGAAAAAGCGCGGGAGAACCGCCTCCACATGCGCACGGTTTTTACAAAAACTGCGCGTGGGTTTTTGCAAAACGATTTTTGCAAAAACGCTTTCACAAAAAAATTTGAAAATTGCAATATTAAATGCAACACTTTTTTAAGGAAAAGTATGATATAGATATCCAAATTTTTACTCTTACCAATTGCAGAACCTTACGTTGTCAAGGGAAGGGTGGAGATTTTCGAGCGTAAGCAAGAAAATACTACCCGACCTTGACAACATAAACCAAATGATATAATTGTTTCCAGGCCATTTGGCACACCCAACCACATGGCCTTAACTGTAAACTATCATCGGGCCTTCTTCAGACTGCTACCTTAGCCTGCCTGAACAAACTGCCTCTCTAATACTTTGCCTTTTTCCCTACAAATACTTAATAGCTCTCTGTAAAAACATTGCTCTGCCGTACTGTAATCCAGTATTTCCCTAGGATATTGATTCATCCATCTCTCTATCTCCTTAACCTCTGATGACGGTATGTTTTTTATCGCTTTGCCCTTGGGAATAAAACGCGTTATGATCCCGTTTTGCCTCTCATTGCTTCCCCTCTCCCATGATGAGTAAGGATGGGTAAAATATGCCTCACTTTTTAGGTTCTCTAGAATAGTTGATAGCTCACTAAACTCTGAACCGTTGTCGGCTGTTATACTCTTAAACACCTCCCCAAACAGTTCTCCGTAACAGGCTTTAAGCTCCATAAACACTTCCTTTACCGCTTCACTATTCCTTGATTCTAGAAGAAATATGTGCTCGTACCTGGTTTTCCTTTCAGTCAATGTCAAAAGTACCGCATCACTAGAACGTTTGCCTACTACAGTATCTATTTCCCAATGCCCAAATTCCTCCCGTGTCTCTACTTCCTTTGGCCTTAAATCTATGTTTTTACCCATAATCCGTTTAGCTTCCCTGTAAGCGTAAAATAATTCCCACATTGACTAAGACATCATTTTGTGGGTACAAATTGCACAATCAAACAAAGAAAAATCGCTTAATTCCAGGGTTTTTCAAACTCCAACTGACAAACTGATAACTTAAACTGGCAATTATCAAATCATCTCAATGAAAACAATCCCCACCTTATTTAAGGTGGGGACTTTCTGCCTCTATTTCACCCTGCAACAATCCGGCAAACTTGTTGACCATGGTAAAATCTCGTCTAGCGCTTCCTTGTCCTCTATATCCATATTCGGCAGCTTCTCAAACAAATACTTCAAATATTCAAACGGATTTAACCCATTCTCCTTGGCAGTCTCAACTATACTGTAGATCGTTGCGCTGGCCCTTGCACCCTTCGGTGTAT
>Ga0247720_100430_pt1 | contig 15457 bp, 16 predicted proteins | sample MSEWel2015_12_15_FD_189078 | JGI IMG/M metagenome (GOLD analysis project Ga0247720, IMG submission 189078) | Subsurface sediment microbial communities from gas well in West Virginia, United States - MSEEL Well Study Marcellus 3H_2015_12_15 | ecosystem: Environmental > Terrestrial > Deep...
GGGCGCCGGAAACTCAGCTGGCAGGTAAGCCTGGACGCGGGTGAAAATGTCCTGTCACTGCCTTTGAAATTGCTGTTCCCGGGAGCGGGCGAGCTGGTGGCGCGATTGGATACCGGTGACCGCCAGAAAACCTTCCGGGCACCAATACCGGATTATCCGGCACAGGGGACTGAGGGCCCGGAATCATGAAATGTACTAGCCTCTTTCAGAGTATGCATTGGGCGGGACTGGCCGTTTTTCTGCTAGTGGCGCCGACGACAACAGTGGCGAACGATGACCTGGATGTTACCATGCGCATGGTGACCGACGATGTTGAGCTGACCGACTCAGTGGTTCGGGAAATCGAGCTGCCCAGTGCGGTTCAAAGGCCTGAACGTCCCGGCGAACCAGATGCCCGGGGCCGCAATGTGGTAGATGATGTGGTCGATAAAGCCCGGGAAAATGGGCGTGAGTTCGGCGAATCAATGTCTGAGAGGGCCCGGGAATCCCGGGAAGTGCCCGGGGCGCGGCCTGAACGACCCCAATTGCCTGAAAGACCGGGACGCCCCGAATTGCCGGACGCTGCGGGGAGAGAACGCTGAAATCGAGTTATTGAGCCAGCCGGTCTGTCCTGAGACGAATGATGCGGAGAGACCTGTTTGCTGGTGCACTGGCTTGCCCTTTCTTTATTCCTTTTTCTGGTGGCCCCTTCTGGTCTTGCTGCGGATGAAACCGATGCCGGAATGGAGCAGTTCCGCGCCGGCGTTCAATCATTTGAAAACGGAAACCTGAAGGCTGCGCGGGCGCAATTTGAAAGCGCTGTGGCCGCTGGCCTGACCTCCTCGTCCCTCTTTTATAACCTCGGCGTTACCTGTTACCAGCTCGGCGATTACCCGGCTGCTGCAGCAGCCTTTCGTAGGTTACTCGACGGCCAGAACAGCTACCTGGCCCGTTACAACCTTGGGCTGGTAGCGCTTGAGAGGGGCGATACCAGCGCCGCCAAAGACTGGTTTGAGCAGTCAGCCGCTCCCGGCGCTCCGGAGAAAATCAGGGCCTTGTCCCTTGCCCAGCTGGACAAGCTTGGCGGGGAGGTGGCGCACCCGCGCAAACGCGGTACCCGTCAGGCCTATCTGGCGGTGTCCGGGGGGTATGACTCCAATATTGCCGGGCTGCCCGAGGACACTGCGTCCAGTGAAGGCGGTGTCTTCCTGGAAGCTCTGGCGGCCGGAACTCTGGAGACTCCGGCCAACGGAAGTTCCCGGCTTACTGCGGAAGTAGCCGCGTATGTCCGGAATTACCCGTCGGAAGAAAGTTACAACACCCGTGTTTTACAGGGCCAGGGAGGCTGGTCAGACAGCTTTGACGGTGGCGAGCGGGGTGCGGCAGTGTCGGTGGTCCAGTCCTGGTTCGACACTCAGGCTCTGGAACGTCGATACGGTGTTGACGGCTATTACCGCTGGCGCGATTGTGCCCTGGTGGGCAGCCCGGACCGATGCGGTATTACCCTGGCGGCCGCCACCGTTGATGGCGGATCCGGTTTTGAGGCTTACGACGGGCAGTGGTACCGGGCGCGGGCTCAGGCCCTGAAATATTACGGGCGCTGGCGACTTGATGGTCAATACACACTGGAAATCAATGATCGCCGGGACCTGCGCACGGCAAACGAATTCATCAGTGTCTCACCCACTCATCACACCTTCGAAGTGAACGCCCGTTACCGCTGGCAACCGGATCTTGTGATTGGCGCTGGCGGCTCGATTCGCCACAGTCGATATCAGGATGCCCACGTGGTAGACGCTTCGGCCGGAGAAAGCGGGCACAGACAGGATAATCGCCTTGAAATCGGGGTGCTGGCCGAACGGACGCTGGACGCTCGCTGGCTGGTCCGTGGGGAGTGGTTGGTGCGCGATAACCGCAGCAGTCTGGACCAGTACGGTTATGAGCGTCAGACCATCCTGTTTACCTTGGAGGGGGCCTTCTAGCCCCGCTGCTGCAGGGCTGGAGGCTGGGTATGCCTACAGGCCTGCGTTCCTGAGTCGGTTGGCGTGCTGCTTGTAGACGGCTTTCGGGTCGGTCTCGAACAGGCTGTGCAGCCCAAGCGCCTGATTCACTTCATCCAGATGGTTCATGAAGTAATTGTCCCGGATGACCTTGCCGAAGCGGTTGCTGCAGCGACCGACCAGGCCATCGTTCTGGCTGAAACCGAACGCCAGGCTGGTGGTGCCGAGCAGGGCGTCGGACGGATCCAGCGCGTTGGTGAGAACGCCGGTGCCGCCCCAGGAGTAGAAGCGAACACCGTTCGCCGAGTAAGCACCTTCTCCGCACGCTGTTGCCGGTACGCCGGCCGGCGCGAAGCTATTGAACTCGGCGCTTCCCTGGGTGGTCAGCGAGTAAAGGCTGGAGCGCAGGTCCTGATTGTAACCGCCCCCTGAAAGCAGATCGATGAGGCCTCCAAGGGCATCGCCAAGGCTTGCGGCCAGGCTCTCGGTGGGCGAGCCGTAGATCAGGTCAGCCACCGGGGAGCCCTTGTGTGGCGAGCCTACGGAAGTGACCGAGGCCACCAGATCCGGCCGTACCCTGGCAATGTATCGGGCGGTTGGCCCGCCATGGCTGTGGCCCACCAGGTTCACCTTGCCATGTACTGCGGCGATGGCCTGCACCTGGGGCAGTAAGGCTTCGCCTCGGGCAATGGTACTGTCCAGGGCCGGCACCTGGGTGGTGTAGACATCGGCGCCGTACTTGCGGAGATCCTCGGCCACGCCGTACCAGTAATCCACGCCGGCGATGGAGTCGAAACCGAACATGCCGTGCACCAGCACAATCGGGTAACGGGTATCGGTGTAATTGGAAGGGGTAGAGTCCCACCACCAGGCGGCGGAGGGTGCAGACCAGGCCACGGTGAGAGCCAGGGCCATTGCTTTGATCCAGAGTTTCATTGTCGTTCCTACAGTTTGATGTTGTGTTTGTTATTCAAACTGCGGCTCAACCTAACGGGTTGCTCCAGAGACTTCCTTCTCATACTGCATCTGCAGCGGGGCAGAGCGAGTGCTTCCGTGCACTGACTTGATTCTTGTCTTTGTTAGATTGGTGCCGTCAGAGCATCTCGGTAGAGATCAGATCAACATTTGATCAGTTGGAGTGATAAGTCAACTGCGAAAGAGGCCAGGTGGGTGTGTTCGCCCTGGAAGTGTGATGCTCGTCACTTAGGTGGCCCCGCAGGACATGATGTGACCTGCGGGGCGTCGATGGGTAAGGGGCGAAAGATCAGAGCGTGGCCATGACCTTTTTCGCCGCCGCTATGGTATCGGCAATGTCCTGATCTGACAGTGCAGCGGTGGTGAAGCCGGCCTCAAACGCCGAAGGGGCCAGATAGATGCCTTCCTTCAGCATGCCCTGGAAGAACTTCTTGAAGCGTTCGACATCACAGGCCATCACCTGGTCAAAGCGGGTGACAGGGTTTTCGTCGGTGAAGAAGAACCCGAACATGGCGCCGGCGCTCTGGACCGTCAGCGGAATGCCGGTGGCGTCAGCGGCTTCTTTCAGACCGTCGCGAACGGCATTGGTTTTCTCGGTCAGCCGGTCGTGGAATCCGGGTTCGGAGATTGCGTTCAGTGTCGTCAGGCCGGCACACATGGCCAGGGGATTGCCGCTCAGGGTGCCTGCCTGGTAGACCGGACCGAGTGGCGAAATGTGCTCCATGATTTCCCGTTTGCCGCCGAAGGCGCCGACCGGGAGGCCGCCACCGATCACCTTGCCCAGGGCCGTGAGATCCGGGGTAACACCGTAGAGCCCCTGGGCACCGCCGAGTGACACCCGGAACCCGGTCATCACCTCGTCGAAGATCAGAACGGTGCCGTGCTCATCGCACACTTCCCGAAGCCCTTCCAGGAAGCCCGGAACCGGCGGAATGCAGTTCATGTTACCGGCCACGGGCTCCACGATAATGGCGGCGATCTGGTCGCCCATCTCGCGGAAGCATTCCCGAACGCTGTCCATGTCGTTGTAGGTCAGCGTGATGGTGTGCTCGGCCAGGCTGGCGGGGATGCCCGGGGAGTTCGGTACACCGAGGGTAAGGGCACCGGAGCCGGCTTTGACCAGCAGTGAATCCACGTGACCGTGGTAGCAGCCCTCAAATTTCACGATCTTGTCGCGGCCGGTGTAGCCCCGGGCCAGGCGAATGGTGCTCATGGTGGCCTCGGTGCCGGAGTTCACCATGCGCACCAGTTCGATGGAGGGCACCAGTTCGCACACTTTCTTGGCCATCTCGGTTTCGAGGGCCGTGGGCGCGCCATAGCCAATACCCAGGTCGACCTGGGCGTGCAGGGCATCCTTGATGCGCTGGTCTCCGTGGCCGAGAATCATCGGGCCCCAGGAGCCGATGTAATCGATGTAGCGCTGGTCGTCTTCATCATACAGGTAGGCGCCCTGGGCGTGTTTGAAGAAGATAGGCGTGCCGCCGACGCCGCGAAACGCCCGGACCGGAGAATTCACGCCACCGGGAATGTATTTCTGGGCCTGCTCGAACAGGGTTTCGGAGTGCGTCATGGATCTGGGCTCCTGTTAACTTGGAAGTGAAAAAAGCGGGTGATGTCTTGCGAACAGTTGTCCGAAGGCTTTTGCCCGTTGCTCGATTTCGTAAGGACTGCCACCAAACAGGCCGCCAACCACAGCAAGCATATCGGCACCGGCACGAATCAGGGGTTCGCCGTTCTCTGTGGTTACCCCGCCAATGGCAGTCAGCGGGCGCTGGAAGCACTTCGCCTCGGTCAGCACTTCCGGCGATGCCGCCGGCGCGCCCGGCTTGGTGGAGGACGTGTAAAAACGCCCGAATGCGAGATAGTCGGCACCCTGTTCCGTTGCCAACTGCGCCAGTGTAAGGTCCGCATGGCAGGTCACGCCGATGATCGCCTGCTCCCCGAGCAGCCGGCGAGCGGCGGCCAGTGAGCCGTCAGTCTGCCCGAGATGGGCACCGGCCGCTCCGACCCGTTTTGCCAGTTCCGGATCGTCGTTGATCAGCAGCGGCACACCGGCACTGCGACAGACCGCCTGAAGGTTTCTGGCCTGGGTGACCCTCTCGGCCATGGGCGCGGATTTTTCCCGGTATTGTACCATTACCGCGCCGCCGCGCAGTGCCGCTTCAACGGATTCGGTCAGAAGCGCGGGCGGGGTGAGCCGGCTGTCGGTAATGGCATAGAGCCCCGGCCGGAGACCTTTGCTCATCGCTCCCACAGGATTCCCCGGTCTGGCACCGGCTGGCCTTTGCCAACTTCAAGCGCATGCAGAATGGCGTGGTTCACGTAGTTCTGGGCCTGGGAAATGGCGGCCCGGGGTGACAGGCCGGAAGCGCGGCCGGCAGCAATGGCTGCGGCGAGCGTGCAGCCGGTGCCATGGTACTCACCGCCAATGCGCTCGATGTCCCAGCGCATGGGGTCCGGACTGTGGTTGTAAAGCGTGTTGGTGATGTGGATGCCGGTGCCGTGGCCGCCGGTCGCCAGGACCGATTCGCAACCACCCTGCAACAGCTGGCCGGCTGCCTGGTCGGGATTTTCACTGCCGCCCAGCAAAGCCAGCTCGACTCCGTTCGGGGTAATCATCTCGGCGAGCGGGAACAGACGCTCTCTCATGGCAGTGATCAGTTCGTCGTCGGCCAGATCACCGCCGCCCGCCGCTTTGATGACCGGATCAGTAATCAATGGTATGGCCGGGTGCGCACCGATAAAGTCCACCAGCACATCCACGATGGCGGCATTGCCCATGGCGCCGGTCTTGATCGCGTGAATCGGGGCATCATCGGCGATACACTGCAATTGCCGGCGAATCAGATCGGCCGAGACGGCTTCGGCACCATACACGTTCCGGGTGTCCTGCACCGTGAGGCAGGTAAGAACCGGCAGCGGGTGACAGCCCAGGGAGGTCACGGCCTGGATATCAGCCTGAATGCCCGCGCCGCCTGAAGGATCGAGGCCGGAGAGAATCAGCACCTGGGGTCGGGTATAGCGTTTGATGGCTCAGCTCCTCAAAATGGTTTGACTACAGCCAGAATAACAACGGTCAGCAGGATCAGAACCGGCAGTTCGTTGAACCAGCGGTAGAAAACGTGGCTCCGGGTGTTCTGGTTGTCCCGGAATACTTTGACAAGATGGCCGCAGTAGAAATGGTAAACGATCAGCACGGCCACCAGTAGCAGTTTGGCGTGCAGCCAGCCCTGGCTGAAATAACCGGACACATTATAACTGATCAGCCATACCCCGAAGACCACCGTGGCAATCATTGAGGGCGTGGTGATACCACGGTAGAGCTTGCGTTCCATGATCTTGAAACGCTCCCTCCCCGGCTCATCCTCGCAGGCGGCATGATAGACGAACAGCCTGGGCAGGTAGAAGATGCCGGCAAACCAGCACACCAGTGAAATTATATGAAAGGCTTTGACCCACAGCATTCGTCAGCTCCGTCGGTATTGGTAATAACTTTCGATATCGGATTTGAGCACCACACCGTAAACCCGCTGGATCATGGGGGCTACGTGGCGTTGAACGTACAGGGCCTCGGCATTGGTTGAGTCGAATTCATTGAGAGCTTCCTCAAGGGTGGCCTGATACTGAACCGGCGCGACGTCCCGGCGGTTCGCCGGTATATCCATCAGATCGATCGATTCCGGTGGCTCTATTTCCTGCTCGGCGACCAGCTTTTCGGTGTCCTCGATATAGCGGGCCAGATCCACTGCCGGCAGTAAAGCAGTTGGCCCGCTACTGCCTTCGACAACCAGCCACTTCGGTTCCGATTTCAGCACCTTGCGGGCCTCCTCCATGGTCAGGTGTCGTTCGGTGCGTAAAATGCTGCGGTCCATGATGGCGCCAACCGACACCCGGCGCAGGGCCTGAATGACCGGAGAGTTCTGGTAGCTCAGCCCCTGGTTCTTGAGAATCGTGAGAAACAGGGATTTCTTGCCGAAGGCCTCACTGGTAACAAGACTGGAGATGGTGATAATCAGCATGCCCGGAAGAATGATGTTGGGGTTCCGGGTCAGTTCCATCAGCGCCATCAACGCGGCCAGTGGTGCCTGCAGCACCGCGCCCATCATCGCTCCCATGCCCAGCATTGCGTAGAAGCCGACCGACGATGCGTGCTCGGGCAGGATCTGGGCGCCGATCAGGCCCATGGCGCCTCCGAGGGTGGCGCCCATGAACAGCGTCGGGCCAATGACGCCGCTGGGCATGCCCAGCCCGATGGACAGCGAGGTAATAACCAGCTTGGCCACGCCTGCGCCCAGTAGTAGCCAGAACCCCAGCTGGCCGTTAATGGTCTGGTTGACGGTGTCGTAGCCGATACCCATGGTTTCGGGAACCAGAATTGCGAACGGCACCATCAGGAAGCCGGCGATGGTGATGCGCAGAAGAACCGGCCGATGGTTGTGTTTGCCCATACTATCCACCAGCTGGATGAACAGCGCGGCCGCAATGCCGATAATCACGGCAATGGCCAGAATCCAGGGAATCTCGAGCAGGGAATTCATGGTCAGGGCGGGCACACTGAACGCTGGCTCTGTGCCATAGACGGCCTGGGTAACGATGGCAGCACTGACCGCCGCCAGGATAATGGGGGTGAAACCCGCGATGGTGTATTCCATCATCACCACTTCCATGGCAAAGATAACACCCGAGATTGGGGTATTGAACGAGGCTGAAATGGCCGCGGCGCAGCCGCAGGCAACCAGTGTCCGGATGCTGTTGTTCGGTAGCCGCATCCATTGACCCATCAGGCTCGAGAACGCGGCGCCCAGATGCACCGCAGGCCCTTCCCGGCCTGCCGACTGGCCGCTGACAACCGTGGCTACGCCCGAGACAAACTGCACGATGGCGCTACGAACGGAAATGTAGCCCTGATGGTAGTTAAGCCGCTCCATGATATGGACGATGCCTACCTTGCGGTCATGGGTGGCCAGCCGGTGCAGCATCAATCCCAGGCAGAGGGCACCGGCAAGGGGCAGCAGGCCGCGGGTCAACAGATCCAGTTGTTCGAAGGATTCTGAACCATCACCCGGCAGGAAATGTTCCAGTGGCCATTCGATGGCCAGACGAAAGACCAGGATAACACCGCCGGTAATCAACCCCGACAGCAGGCCAAGCGCAGCCAGCTGCGGAAGTGCGTCGACACCGGAGAGTCTGCGCCGGAACACAGGGATCAGGTGCTCGGTTATCTGGTGCCAGATTTTTTGCATGAGGCCGGAGTTCCGGTGAATTTTGGTGGACCGCCAGAAAGATTCTGACAACATTGTAACGGTCGCCCGGAGGGGTGCAATAAGTCCTTGGTTTATCATGGTAGACTACGGTGTCAAAGCTCTTAATTTTGATACGACGTCGCTGGAGAATATGGTGATTAAAGTAGGCATTGTTGGTGGCACCGGCTACACCGGTGTGGAACTGCTGAGAATCCTCGCGGTTCACCCTGAAGTTTCGGTCAGTTGCATTACCTCCCGCTCGGAATCCGGCATGCCAGTGGCGGACATGTATCCGAACTTGCGCGGGCATTATGACCTGGCGTTTTCCGAACCGGATCCGTCCGTGCTGGCAGCCTGCGATCTGGTTTTCTTTGCCACGCCCCACGGTGTTGCCATGCGAATGGTGCCGGAAATGCTGGCTGCCGGCGTGCGTGTGGTAGATCTGTCCGCAGACTTTCGATTGAAGGATCTGGATGTCTGGGCCAACTGGTACGGCATGGCCCACGAGAGCCCGGAATGGGCGGAGAAAGCAGTGTACGGGCTGCCGGAAGTGGTTCGCGATGAAATCCGCAGCGCACAACTGGTCGCCAACCCGGGCTGTTACCCGACAGCTGTTCAGCTGGGCTTCCTGCCGTTGCTGGAGCAGGGCCTGGTCGATCCTGCCCGTTTGATTGCCGACGCCAAATCCGGCGCCAGCGGCGCGGGTCGTCAGGGCAAGATTGGCATGCTCCATGGGGAGGTCGGTGAAAGCTTCAAGGCCTACGGTGCATCGGGCCATCGACATCTGCCAGAGATCCGCCAGGGCCTGTCCGGCGCGGCTGGCGGTGATGTGGGCGTGACGTTTGTGCCACATCTGATTCCCATGGTCCGTGGCATTGAAGCCACGCTTTATGCCGAACTGAAAGATCCGGCAGATTTTGGTCGGCTTCAGGGGCTGTTTGAGCAGCGCTTTGAAAACGAGCCCTTTGTGGACGTGATGCCATTTGGCAGCCACCCGGAAACCCGCAGTGTGCGCGGAGCGAACCAGTGTCGCATGGCGCTGCACAGGCAGGAGCAAAGCAACATTGTTATCGTGTCATCGGTCATTGATAACCTGGTGAAGGGTGCCGCCGGGCAGGCCGTTCAGAATATGAACATCATGTTCGGTCTGGCAGAAACCATGGGGCTCGAAGCTCCGGCGCTCCTGCCGTAACCGCAAAGGGAAAACTGTGAGCGAGCAGAGAAGGCCGGCTGAAGAGTATGTGGTCATCCGGCATCGTCCCGGTTATCGGTTACGCAGGACTGCCATCCTGCTGGTATTCACCATCGTTGCGGCCATTGCCGGTTACGCAGCTGGCCTGGCACAGGGTGGTTTCCGCTTTTCCAGTGCGGAAGAATCGAACCATGTGCTGGAGAATGAAGTCGAGGAGCTTCGAGAGAACTTCCGGGAAGCCCGGCAGCAGCTGATCAACCTCGAGCGCGGGCGGGTCATTGATGAGCAGGCGCTGAACCAGGCCCGGAAAACCATCGTTGATCTGGAAACCCGGATTGGGTCACTACGATCCGACCTTACTTTTTATAAAAACATCATGGCGCCTTCGGAAACCAGCAAAGGGCTTCAGGTTGACAGTTTCACGCTGGCGCGCAACCGACCTCCGGGTAGCCATGATTTCAAGTTGGTGCTGACCCAGGTTGGCAACAACAAAAGCTACATTTCGGGCGTGGTGGCGGTGAACGTCATTGGTCTGCGCAATGAAGAAAAAGAGGTGATCGCCCTGCGCGATCTCTCTGCGGATATTGAGGATCTCGGCGTCAAGTTCCGTTTCCGGTATTTCCAGGATGTTGAAGGTACCCTGGAGTTGCCGGAGGGCTTTGAGCCGATCGAGATTCAGGTGGTAGCCCAGGCGGAGGGGCGGAAATCCTCGCAGGCGGAGCGTACCTTTAACTGGGATGATTTGACGGAGAACTGACATGCTTGGCAAGAAAAAGCAGAAACCGCGCCGGCCCACCGGCCATTTTGATACCCTGATTTCGTCCCGTACAAGTATTGAGGGCGATGTTCATTTCTCCGGAGGGTTGCACGTAGACGGCCGAATCCGCGGCAAGGTGGTCGCCGACGATGGGGCGGATGCGGTGCTTCGGGTTTCGGAAGTCGGAGAGGTTACCGGCGATATCAACGCCCCTCATGTGATCATCAATGGCACGGTGAATGGCGATGTCTATGCCTCCGCACATCTTGAACTGGCCGAAAAGGCCGCGATTAATGGCAGCGTGTACTACAACCTGATCGAGATGGCGATGGGTGCCTCGGTGAACGGTAACCTGGTCCACCAGCGGGAGCCGGTAGGGCTGCTCGCGCAGGATGGCGCCAGTGCGAAGCAGCGCCAGGATCAGCCGGCTGGTGACGATAAAGTGTCGGACTCTGAATCGCCTGATAATGGTGGAAAGTCCGAATAGTTGATTGTTTTAGTCAGGAATACCATAATCGCCTGAGTCAGAATTGATAATCCGGAGGCGAACTTGAGTGCAGTCCAGCAACAAATGGCCACACCGCTGTTTTTCAGTGACAGTGCGGTTGCCAAGGTGCGTGAGTTGATCGAGGAAGAGGGTAACTCCGAGCTCAAGCTCCGCGTCTTTGTGACAGGCGGCGGCTGTTCCGGATTTCAATACGGGTTCTCGTTCGATGAAACTCAGGACGACGAAGATACCGTTATCGAGCGTGATGGTGTTTACCTGTTAGTGGACCCGATGAGCTACCAGTATCTGGTCGGAGCTACCATCGACTATCAGGAAGGGCTTCAGGGCTCCCAGTTCGTGGTCCAGAACCCCAATGCCAGCTCAACTTGTGGCTGTGGAAGCTCCTTCTCGATTTAAATCAGGGATGATCTCAGGCCGGATAGATGGCGCCCAGAATTCGCGGGCCGGAGGCGCCGGTTACTTCCGGCAAATTGCCGGGCATGCCCACAATGGCCTGTTTTGCCAGCCACGCGAACGCCACCGGCTCCACCATTTGCGGATCGAGCCCGAGCTCTGAAGTAAGCAGTAAGCGGGCCTGAGGCAAGGCGTTTTCAAGCTCGCCCATTAGCAGCGGATTACGCGCTCCGCCGCCACAGACATAGATCGTGAGGTTTTCGGCATCGGGTAGCTGTTTGACCACGCTGTCGACCGTCAACTGTAGCAGTGTTCTCTGAATATCTTCCGCAGGAATCTCCAGGTGTCGGTTCACCTGCGTCTTGATCCACTCCAGATTAAATCTCTCCTTACCGGTACTTTTCGGGGGCTTACGAGAAAAATAGGCGTCCGAGAGCATATCGTAGAGCAGCTCTTCATTCACCTTGCCTTCATTGGCCCAATGGCCCGCGCTATCGAAAGGAAGGCCGGTCTGGTCCAGGCACCAGGCATCCATCAGCGAATTGGCTGGTCCGGTATCGAACCCGGTGGTCGGGCCGCTTCCGTTGGCTGGAAGCCAGGTGATGTTCGCGATTCCTCCGAGGTTGAGGATACAGCGATCTTCCGTCTCTGAACTGAAAAAGGCCTTGTGGAACGCGGGAACCAGAGGTGCTCCCTGTCCGCCGGCAGCCATGTCCCGTCGCCGGAAGTCGGCAACAGTGGCAATGCCGGAGGTTTCCGAGATGATGGATGGATTGCCAATCTGCATGGTAAATGGCGACGCACCGGAAGGTTGGTGACGAAGTGTCTGGCCGTGGCTGCCAATGGCCCGAATTGCAGACGGAGAAAGGCCTGATTGTCTGATCACTTCGGCGGCTGCCTGGGCGAACAGCGTGCCGACAAGAGTGTCCAGTTCACCGATTTCATCGGGTGCCGCCTGATTCTGGCTTGCTGCGAGAAGCCGGTGGCGGATCTGGTCGGGGTAGGGGATGGTGTGGGATGCGTGTATTCGTGCGGACGGCCCCCGGAATGACACCAGCACGGCATCAATGCCATCCATGCTGGTGCCGGACATTAACCCGATCCAGGCGTCCATGGTCCTTACTCGTCTGAGGCCAATGCGAGTTGCTGGTAGCTCTCGCGGAATACATCGAATTGCGCGATTCTCTGCTCAGTAACCTGTTTGAAGCGTGCCATTTCGGACGACGGCACAGGCTTGGCATCCGGCAGCTTCACGGTGCGTGAGTTGCGTGGCGCGCCGTTCAATCTGAATTCATAATGCAAATGGGGGCCCGTTACCATGCCGGAGGAGCCGACATAGCCAATGGTCTCGCCCTGCTTGACCCGGGTGCCGTTCCCGATGCCTTTGCCGAGTCGCCTCATGTGAGCATACAGGGTGGTAATGTTGTCACCATGCTTGAGGATAACGGTACGACCATAGCCACCTTTCCAGCCCGCAAACTGCACGCGGCCGGTCCCTGCTGCCTTGATGGGAGTCCCTGGAGGCGCGCCATAGTCGGTGCCTTCGTGCGGACGAACCACGTCGAGAACAGGATGGCGTCGCTGAAGATTGAAGGGCGAGGATACTCGCGCATTGATTGGCGTACGCAGGAACGCCTTGCGCATGCTCTTGCCATTGGGGCTGTAATAGTCGCTATCGCCCTTGCTGTCGGTATAGAGCAAAGCGATATTTTCTTCTCCGCGATTGACAAATCTGGCTGAAAGGATGCGTCCGGTTCCGAACTTTTCGCCATCAAGGTAGAGCTCTTCGTAGACCACCTCGAAGTGATCGCCCTTGCGAACGTCGTACACAAAGTCGATTTCCCAACCGAAGATGCCAGCGAGTTCCATGGTGAGCTGATCAGTCAGACCCGCTTCACGAGCGGCCAGATACAAAGAGCCATCAATGGTGCCGGAGGCAAATGTTGGCCGCGCCTCGGGCTTGCGAGTTTCTATCTCGCCGGTAAAGGTTTCGCCTTTCCTGGTGATCTTCAGGGTTTCAAGGCGGTTGCGTTGAAGTTCAATCGCCGCCAGAGAACCCTCGCCTGTGGTGGCAAAACGGATGGTTTCGCCCGCATACAGGCGCTCCAGATTTTCTGCTTCGCCGTCGCCATGGATCACTGAGAGCATAATGCCGTCGTTGAATCCGGCTTTCCCGAACAAAGAGGACAGGGTGTCGCCGGATTTGATGTCAAACGTTTGCCATTCAAGCTCTGGCTCTTCAGGAGTTGTGGTGTTGGCCGGTTCTGCAACGCTGGCTTGCTGGGCAGGCTGGTTATCGGCTTCAGCCTCTGCCCCGGGCGGCACAGTTTGCTCTTCTTTTGGGGATGCAGTCGGCTGCGCTGGCTGTTCCGTGGAAGCGCCGACTTCCGAGACGGTGCCTTGCTCCAGATCCAGGGCGTAAGACATCCGTTTGGCTTCAACATTGCTGCTGGGGCTCATCAAAATGGCAGCGGTAACGGCAACGGTGGCCGCGGCAGCAATCGTAATATGTGATTTTGGAAACATTTTAAGCACGTATCGCACCCGTTTTAATCGGCATTACGGCAGCTTGTGCTGCCTAATTAAAGCTGTTGTTCAAGTATAGTCCAACAGATTACCGTATAAAATACATGCGGGACAGCGTGGAACATTACGGTTGCTGTTCCATCCTCCGGATTTCTTTTGGCGGCGTTGTTATAATACTGCGCCCTTGCGCACTGCCATTGATTAAAATCTGGTCAGGGTACTGTAGCAGGGGAGTGCGTAACTCACAGATTTCTTTTGTTGAAGTCTGTAACTGGCTGAATTTTTCTAGATCAAAACTGGGGACGTGTTGTTCATGGCATCCATTGATGAAGCGTTGGCGATAATCAAGCGAGGCGTAGACGAACTCATTCCGGAAGATGAGCTTATCGAGAAACTGAAGGAAGGTCGTCCGCTCCGGATAAAAGCGGGTTTCGATCCCACTGCGCCCGACCTTCATCTTGGGCACACGGTTCTTATTAACAAGCTTCGGCAGTTCCAGGATCTCGGTCACGAGGTAATGTTTCTGATCGGTGATTTTACCGGAATGATCGGTGATCCCACCGGCAAGAGTGCCACACGTCCTCCTTTAACGGAGCAGCAGGTTGCTGACAACGCGGTAAGCTATAAAGAGCAGGTGTTCAAAATCCTGGACCCCGAGAAAACCCGTGTCATGTTCAATTCCGACTGGATGAGCAAGATGGGCGCCGCCGATATGATCAAGCTGGCGGGGCAGTACACCGTTGCCCGTATGCTGGAGCGGGATGATTTCACCAAACGCTATCGGGCCGAGCAGGCGATCGCAATTCACGAGTTTCTCTACCCGCTGGTTCAGGGTTATGACTCTGTTGCCATGGAGGCTGATGTTGAGCTGGGCGGTACCGACCAGAAGTTCAACCTTCTGATGGGTCGTATCCTGCAGAAACACTACGGTCAGTCGCCTCAGGTGATCCTTACCATGCCAATTCTGGAAGGGCTCGATGGTGTTCAGAAGATGTCCAAGTCTCTGGGCAACTACGTTGGGGTAAATGACTCGCCGGGTGAAATGTACACCAAGCTGCTGTCGATGCCGGATGATCTCCTGTGGCGTTACTTCGAGCTGTTGAGCTTCCGGCCGCTTGCGGAGGTGGAGGAGTTCCGTAAGGCTGTCGCCGATGGTGCCAACCCGCAGGACTATAAGAAGTTGCTGGCGAAAGAGATTATTACCCGGTTCCACGATGAGGAAGCGGCGCGCACGGCGCACAAGTCTGCCGGTAATCGCGTGGCGCTTGGTGAGATCCCGGATAATGTCCCGACCGTTGAGGTGCCTTTGGAGGGGCAGTCCGAAATTCCGATGGCGTCGGTACTTCGCCTTGCCGGCCTGGTGAAGAACGGCGCGGCAGCGAGAGATGTACTGGGGCGTGGCGCTGTCTTTGTGGATGGCCAGAAATTCGAAGGCGATCGGATGTTTGTAGAAGGCGATGATTGCGTGGTCCAGGCGGGCAAGAAGAAGATCGCCCGTGTTTTGATTACTGCGTGATCGATTTTGGGCGATTTTGAGTTTTTTTCAGAATCGCCGTTGACACCCTCCGGCAGGTCTGTAGAATGCGCATCTCTTTCGAGGGGAGCACCGCTGAGGCGGCGCAGAAATCGAAAGATAACTGCTTGAAAGCGCTGAAGAAAATGAGTTTTAAAATTCTTCAGAAAGCAGTTGACAGGCAAGCGATTCGCTGTAGAATGCGCGCCTCGAAACAAGTAGTGAGCCGGGTCATTTTTCGGCGCTTTCCGGAGACGGAAAACATCGAAAAATAAACGGTTGACAAGGCGGCGGAACGATGTAGAATACGCCACCTTGATTGAGCAACAGCTCAACCGCTCTTTAAAAAGTTAACCAAGTAATTCGTGTGG
>Ga0247720_100432_pt1 | contig 15346 bp, 18 predicted proteins | sample MSEWel2015_12_15_FD_189078 | JGI IMG/M metagenome (GOLD analysis project Ga0247720, IMG submission 189078) | Subsurface sediment microbial communities from gas well in West Virginia, United States - MSEEL Well Study Marcellus 3H_2015_12_15 | ecosystem: Environmental > Terrestrial > Deep...
CTGACCTGAAATACCAGCACAATTTGCGAAGCAGTTGCAGATTATTCTGGTATCGGAAATAGTTGCAGATTGTTCAATCTGCGAAAATGGGCAGGGGTTGGGCTAAATCAAAGTGAGAATTGACACCACCCTATCTTTGATCAATTCACTCACCAGCACCCGTCCGTCGGCGAAGCGCACCTCCAACTCCATAAACAGCACGCCCGGACGCCCGGAGAGGCAAGGTCCTCTCCGGTAGCCACATACTTCACCACTCCACCGGCCCTATCGGCAAAGCTGCACAACCTCTCCACCCTGACGCCGTTCAAAGACATAATCAGCCTGGCTTCCAGGGCGGTGGTCAAATCCACCGGCTGGCCGCTTTCATCCTTGATGGTAAACAGCAGTTGTATTTGTTACTATAAAACTGATCCATTTTTAGCCCCTGTGATATTGTCAAACTGATCCACCCTGGAAGCCGCCGTGGACAAAATGATACTGTGAAACTGATCCACTTTGGCGAAATTGCTACTCTGAAACTGATGAAGCGTCACAGGTAGCCCGGGCCGGTACTACTGGCAGGGTGCCAAAGTGAGGAGATCCAGCAGTATTAAGGCTTCCGGGGTTCGGAACCACTACCCTTGGCCTTCCCCAGCCGGGCCTATACCTACGCCAGCCTGCCGCCGCGCAGCCGCAGGTGCAGCTTTTTCTTCTCCCGGTCGAAGGCGGTGACCACAGCCGCCACCCTGTCCCCCCGGCGGAGCACGCCTCTCAGGGGCGGGGGAGCTATGCCCACCACGCCGGGTTTTACCTCCAGGAACACCACCTTCTCCGCCTGGCCCACCACGGTACCGGCCACCACGTCCCCCCGCTTGTAGACCAGGCCCTCCCACGGGTCGGGTTCAGCGTCCACCAGGGACAGCTTCAGCGTCCCGGTCTGCGGGTCCACGTGGACCACCTTCGCCTTCACCGCCTGGCCGGGGCGGAACAGCTCATTCAGCCGGTGCGCCCTGCTCCGGGTGGCCAGCTTCCGGGGCACCTCCACTAAGACGCCCCCGCCCGCGTCCACCACCAGGGAGGCGGGCTTATTGGTCGCCGGGTCCGGCGGCAGGACGGCCTTCACCACGGCGTCGATAACCATGTCGGGCTTCAGCGCCTGGAACAGCCTCTCCTGGGCGTCCGCTATTGCCTCCCTCCTGGAGCAGGCCGCCACGCCGTTCTCCCTGTCCAGCCCCCTGATTTTGACCAGCACCTTCTGGCCCACAAACCGGGGCATCAGGGAAGCATCCGCCAGGCCGGTCTCAGAGGCGGGCACCACGCCTTTAATACCATTCCCCAGGTCCAGCTCCCAAACTGCCGTGTCCAGGTTCTCCGGCCAGGTAACTTTCTCTACCGCCGCTTCAACCGGGACGCCGCGCTCCTTAGCGAAATAAAGGTACTCCCAGCGGTCGGCCACGACTTCATAACCTTCGGGTTTCGGAACAAACACGATACCTCACTCCCTTTTTTATTTGCTAATAGTTATCATCAGCGCCACAACCATCCAGCTTACCGCCGCAATAATGTGCTCCCTGTAGTCCTGCCCGGTCACCACCTCCCCTCTGTAGTGTCGTTTCCCAGTTCGTCCCTCCACTCCAGCGGCCCAGGCGTTCCATCGCTCCAGCTTCCCCTTCACCCGCCCCGGCAGGAAGTCAGGCAGGGGAAGTTTCGGCAGCCACACCCGGAACGGCCTCACCCCGGATTTCGTCATGGCGTCCAATACCAGGTGGCTCACCGCCCCCAGGGCGCCGGAAAGCGCCAGCAGTGGAGCACCCAGGAAAACGCCCGTCAGCAGGCCCAGGAACAGACCGGCGGGCAGGCAGAACATCACCGTGTGCGTGGGGCTGTCCCGGTGGCCCCATCTTTCCTCCAGCACAACCGCCAGCGGGCGGATTTTCCGGCCCAGTTTCGAGCCGGGATGGTCTATGTCGGCCAGCAGGCCCGCTATCCCGCCCAGCACGGCCCCGGCAGCAGGCTGTCCGGTTAAAGCGCCCGCCGCCGCGCCCAGGGCGGCCCCGGCCGCGAAGTGCGTCGAACCGGTCATCTCCCGGTCACCCCCGTTTTTTAAAATTCAGGTCAACCAGTGAGCTAGCTAGCTGACTGAAAGCACCTCTTTTTTAAAAAAAAACGCCCGACCCTTCACTGGGCCGGGCCGAACAGGTCGTCGAGCCAGTCCCTGTCCTCGTCGCCGCCGGTGTCAGCAGTATCAGTCCTGCTTCCTTTCTTCTCGCCCCCGCGCTTCCTGTCCCTGTCCGGCTTCGGAGCCTCTTCTATCTCCGGCATCTCCGGCAACTCTAATTTGAAGTCCTTCTTCGGGGCCACGTCCGCCAGCGTGGAGGCCGCCAGCTCCTTTATCTCCTTTGCCTGCGGCAGTTCCTCCCAGCCCAGTTTGGTCAGGTACAGGGGCAGGCACCAGCGCATCAGGCACACCGCCGACATGGAGTCCATCCCCGCCAGCTCTTCAGGCTCCATCAGAGCCCGGCGGACCACCGTCTCCCGGCGTTTAGTTACGTCCAGCCGGTCCCAGGGCATGGTCACGTCCCTGGACTCGCTCACACTGTAGACCGCCGCTTCCCCCAACTGCTGGGAGAAGTACGTGGTAGTCGTCCGGTCGTCGCCGCCCAGGAACAGCCTTACCGGGCAGTTGGATATGATCGTCTCAGCATCATTGCCCCCGTAATTGCTCTGGAGCTGCTTCAACCCCTGAAGAATAAACTGTATCTGTATCCCCATAGACCGGGCGGTGGAAATGACTTCCACGAAGCCCGGCACCTGGCCAATGTTGGCGAATTCGTCCAGCAGGAAGCGCGTCGGGTTCGGCAGCCTGCCCCTGCGCTCGGCGGCCAGGCCGTACAACCTGCGGAAGAAGAAATAGTAGAACGTGGCTAATACCGGCTTCAGGTGACCGCTGTTCACCGGGAGCACGCAGAACAGCGCCGCCTTCTTGCGCCCTAAAGCCGACAGGTCTATCATCTGTCCCGGCACCCCGGCCAGGAGCTTCGCCACCGGCTCGGCCCGGACCACACCCAGTTTGGCCGTCAGGCCGGATACGGCGTTATCGATGTTGCTGGACACCGCACCGCGCCATTCTTCCAGCCCCTCCCTGGGCAGCCGCCCGGTTCGGTAAGCCTCCTGGAACCTTTCGTCCAGCGCCTCCACCGGCCAGGCCAGGAGAGAAAGCACACTCCGCAGGTGCGCCTGCTCCGGCGGGAAATCGGCCCGGAGCAGGTACACCAGGGCTTTCAGGAGCTGTATCTCCTTCATGACAAAGTACCCCGAAGAATCCTTCGCCGCGTTGTGGACTATCGCAGTGGCGAAGGCCGTCACTTCCTCGTCGTCCCGGCACTCCAGGACCGGATTCCACCGGTCGCCCCATTCAGGGTACTGCAAGTTGAACACGTACACGTCATAGCCCTGCGCCTTCAGCCACGGGGCCAGCAGGCACGTCAGCTCCCCCTTGGGGTCGGTCAGCACTATGCTTTCTCCCGCGCAGGCCGCCGCAATAGCGTTTGGGACGACAAAGCTGTACGTCTTGCCCGCACCCGTCCCGGCGGCCACCATCACGTGTCCCGGCAGGGGCGGTTTACCTTTAAGTGAAGGCTGCGCCCTCACAATCCGGCCCTTCAACCTGCCCAGGACTATGCCGCCTCCGAACTTATCCCCCATCCTGGGCGGCCCGAATTCGACCACATGGGATATGTCCTTATCCCCCGCCCACCGCCTGGTGCCCTTGGCCGCGCTGTCGGCCACCCGCAGGCCGTGGACGTGCCGCTCGTCGTGTAATTCTCCACCCCGCCCACGGGCCAGGGCCAGCACCGCCCCGCCCAGTGCGCCCAGAACCAGCCCGACCCTGGCCGCCCGGTTGGCCGGGTCCAGAACATCCATTGTTAGCCACCCGGCTACGTCCAGGGGCACGGCGGGCTTCGTTCCTCCTAAATGCTTTAAGGTACTCACCAAATCAGCCGCGCACCAGAACGCCAGCGCCAGGCCCACCCCCAGAGCCAGGGGGAACAGGGCGGCAGCCGCACGGCGGGAGTACCGGTACGCCCCGAAAGCCGCCGCCACCACCAGTACACCAACCGGGAGCGCCGCGACCAGGGCCAGCCCTGCAAGCCCTATGACTGCGAAGGTTGCAATTTTCACCTTGTTCATAGTCCATCCCTCCTGTCCTCAGTTGGCTCCCCGGCGAATGGCTTCCACCACTTCCCGGTAGTGCGCCTCCACTTCCGGGTCCGCCGGGTCGCGCTCCACCATCACCAGCAGGGACACCGGGCCGGTACCCCAGTGGCTGACGGTCACCCTGCCGGCCAGGGCCACCGCTTCCTCCGCCAGGAACTCGTTTGCCCGGCGCTCCACATCTTCCGCGCTGCCGACGAAAATTTTCAGGACCCGCTCGCGCACTGCCGCGTCACCTCCCTCTTTCTCTTGTCCTCTCTCTCGGCCTGGACGGGAGCAGTAACTGCAGGTCGGCTATGTCCCGCTTCGTCACCCGGAACACCCGGCTCCTGCCCGTCTGCACGGAGTAGGCTTTGGTCTTGATGACCAGGTAGGTCTTCCACCTTTCCCCGTGCTGCGGCGGCAGCCCGCCCGCCCAGTCCAGCACCAGGCCGTGGTTTTCCTCCAATAAAAACCCGGCCCGATTGGTTAAATCGACCGGGTCCGGGACCGGCACCTGGAACACTACCACAACCACCTTCGGCATGTTTTTCCCCGTATAGTAGCTCTCCTTCACCCACCACTGGCCCGGCGTCATGCCCGACTGCTCGTCGTTCCACAAAGGCGATATCCTCCTGAGCAGCCGGAGCACTTCTTCCACCCGGTACAGCGGGAACACCACCACCCGCCACTCCCGGCTCTCCTGGAAGCTAGGCACCCCCACCACCGTCCCTCAGCCGGTCCACCACTGCCTGCAGCAGCCGGTCCGGGTCCAGGTCCGCCTTCCTGCCGCACGCCACCTGCGCCGCTATCACAGCCGCCGCCCGGGCGTACAGCTTCACTTCCGCCAGGTCGGCCCCCGGGCCAGCCCCCAGCTCCCGGTAAAGGCTGAGTGCTTCCACCAAAATATCCGTCACCGTCCGGCCTTCGTCTTTCGCCTTCTCCTGCGCCCACCGGGCCAGCTTCTCCGGCACCCGGAAGGTCACCCGGACGGTCCTGCCCGTTCTTTTCACCTGCTCCCACCTGCCTTTTCTGTTTTCTTTTCACCGCACCCCCCGGCCCTGCCGGGCCGCCCCCACACATTCAACCCCAAGGTAGACCGGGCTTCCCGCCTCCCCGGGCACCCCTGCACCAGGCGCCCCGGCACGTCAGCCCACACTACCGGACGTGTCGGACAGGACCGGCGGCCGGGACGGGGTGGGCCTGGTAAGCGTCAGACAACCGGTATATCGCAATATGACGGTAAAACGATTGAACCGCCGGGCGCGCCTGTACCCGCACCGGCGACGCACTACCTTGGGGTTTTACGTTGGGACGCCGACGCAAGGAGGCGGGGGGTCTGTTTGACGTCCTCCCCCGAATGAATTCGGAGGATTCCCCGGAGGGAACACCCGAACCCACCCGGGGTTCCCCGGGAATTACGTGCCCTTGCGGGTTCACGCCCGGTTCCGGTTGGGGTCCGCTTCAGCAGGTACATTTCTGCCCCGCATCATCAGCTCCCCCTCTGGGCCGCGCCAACCGACCCGCCCCCAGCGGTTCAGAGGACCACCTGCCTCCCACCCGCCGGGGCTGCGGTACTTTCCAGCCCGAAGACCGTACTCCATACCGCTAAGATGCTAACCCGCTTACCGCCTGAGCGATGTTGTCCGCCGCGTTCACGTCGATGTGCTTCACCCTCCGGCACCGCGGGCACCTGAACCACCGCCCCTTCGGACGGCTCCGCCGTACCTCCCCGCACCGCGAACAGGTCAGCGTGGTCAGGTGGGGGCTGACCAGTTCCACCTTGATGCCGGCCAGCGCCGCCTTGTACTCGATGAACTGCCGGAGCTGGTAATACGGCCAGTACTGCAGGCTCCTGCCATGATCCCTGCGCTGTCCTTTTCTTTGAGGGTTTGCCCACCTCGCTCCGGTCAGGTCCTCCATTCGGATTTTGGTCACACCGTGAAACCTGGCAAACTCGATTACCGCGTGGCTGATCTTGTGGTTCACGTCCGTCACCCACCGGTGCTCTTTGTCGCCCAGTCCTTTCAACGCCCTGTACGCCCCGGCTTCCTGGAACCTGCGCCGCAGCCCCGCATAACGCCTCCGGACGTAGGCCAGCTCCTTCCCGGAAAAGAAGAGAGTCTGGCCTCCCACAGAAGCTACCAGAAGGTCAATCAGACCCAGGTCCACGCCCATGACCTTCTCCGGCTTTTGGGTCCGCTCCACGGGTACCGTCAGGCTCAGGTGGATGTACCAGTCCTTCCCGCATTTGACCAGCCGGGCCACCCCCTGTTTAACTTTTCCCGCAAGCAGTAAGTCCAGATATTTCTCCTGGTACGGTGTAACCACGACGGGTACCCCGACCCTCTTCTCCAGCGTGGGGAAAGAGACCTTGTAGACGGCTCCGCCGCCTGCGGTATACTCCTTCTCCACCCGGAAGTTCTGGTTGTTGAATGCGGGCCATAACCGCTTGAAGCGTCTGGCTTTCGGCTTGCTCTTAATGTCCCTGATTACTTGTGTCAGCACTGCCGACGGTAGCGGGTCCGAGTACTCCTTGGCTTCCTTTGACGTCCTGGGCCGGTCTTTTTTGTCCAGTTTCAGGTAATTGTTCGCAAATTCCGTCGTCCTGTCGGCCATCAACTGGTACATCTCCCGCTTCGCCTGCGTGGGCCGGTACAGCTTCAGCTTGAGCGCTATCACCTGCTCCATCTCTCCTTCCACCTCCTTCCCGCGGGTTACCCCGCCAAAAAAGAGGAGAGACCGTTGTTAAGCGGTCTCCCCTCTGCTGAAATACAGCCGCCTTTCATCACCTGAATGAATTCAGGTGTATTCCCGGCGGTGTTCCATAAAAAAAGAAGACCGGCAACCTGGTAATGGCTGCCGGTATACTGGTTAGTTCACCGCTTCCCGCAGTTCCTTCCCGGCGCGGAAGGCCACCACTTTCCGAGCAGGGATGGTGATGACTTCCCCGGTGCGGATGTCTCTGCCCTGCCGCTCCCCGCGCTCCTTCACCACGAAGGCCCCAAAACCTGGGATGCGGACTTCCTCACCCCTGGCGACCGCCTCCTGGACGGTCTCCAGCAGGGCGTCCACCGCGCGGGCGGCGTCCTTCTGGGTCATGACGGCCTTTTCGGCCACGGCACGGATTAAATCGGTCTTGGTCAAGGCTGTTTTCACCTCCTTTCCCAGGTAATGCCGCTAGCTTCTTAATGGTACAAAACTAGTCACAAACATACTCTTTATGACCGCATCTCGGGCATATATAGTTTCCAGCCCGCACGGAGACGGGTATAAGCACCATCTCTTCGCCACAGTTGGGACAACGCATATCAGCCACCCCCTTCCTGACAAATAAAAACCAGCCATAATGCCGGTCTTAAAACGGAAAAGCGCCGCGAATCTGATTTACAGCGTCATTCACTACGTTCTCCAGCCCGCCTGCATCAAAGACACCCGGCAGGCCGCCCGCACCGCCGATAAGCTGCGACGCCACGGCGTAAGAGTAGTTTACTGCAGCCATCCCCAGGTCCGGCCTGGTGAAGAGCAGGGCGGCGAACGCGAACATGCACATGTTCGCCACCATACCGGCAAACCTCCCGAATACCGGAGTTAACAGCGCCCACAGAATCATCCGGGCCAGGGAAGCCAGGACGACCAGCGCAAACAGGCCCACCGCTAACTTTTCCACCTGAAAAACAGCGTCCTGAAAGCCGTAAACAAAGCTCATGTCGAACGGCATTTTCCTTTACCCCCTCAAGAAAAATTTCTGGATAAACAGACAGGTGATCATGCTCAACCCCGCCCCCGTCAGCATCACCACCGGCCAGGCCAGCCAAACGAACCAGGCCGACCGGGACGGCTTCAGGTCACGAAGCCAGTGCGCTGTAGAGAATATGCCGCCGCCCAGGACCACGGCATACCAGGTCAGAAATTTGTCCGGCCCGGCCAGTATGTAGCACGGCCCGGCCAGCAGTCCCAGTACCGAAGCCAGGACAATTTCGCGCCTCTCGGGTTTCAAACCACCACCTCCCGGTCACTGCTTCACCACCCAGGCAATAAACCCCACGACCGTCACCGCCAGGCCGATCACGCCAAGACCGATCAGTACCCAGATAAACTGCTCTTTCGCCCCGGCACGCGCCGATTCATTTGCGGCGGTGGCCATTTTCAAGCCCAGGAATACCAGCGCCAGCACTGCTATCGCCCCAGCCGTACCGCCTACAGCTTCCCCGATTTTGAGGATCCGGGCCGCCAGCGCCGCTTTGTCCACCTGGGTTATCCCCGTCCCTATGTCCACGTCCCCGGCAGCCCACGCCATGGCAGGAATGAGCAGGGACAGGGCAAAGCTTGTCAATGCTCCCATCATCTTCCTCATGCTCACCATCTCCCCATGTTTGGTTTTTAATATAACACAGGCCTGTCAATAGTTTTATTCCTGCTCAAAGGCCGATAAAAAATCGTCCGGGTCGGGTATGGTGGTGGTCTCTTCTTTCTGCGGACCAGCATTGGCCGGACCAGCACGCACCGCTCCCTCCAGCCGGGTTAAGGCTTCCTCTATGGCGGCCAGGCGGGTGTCCAGGGCAGCAAACACCTGCCCTGCGGCCTCGCGACCAAATGCCGCCTGCAGCACGGCCCTGGCTACCTTCGCCCGATGGCCCTCCGGGAGCTTCCATAAGGGGTGGTCTGCCGGAAGCCATATCTCCAGCCGTTTCCGCTTCTCCGCCATGTCCTCTTACACCCCTTTTACCGGTAAAAGAAAAACCCTTTAAAAACCGCCTCTATCGGACACAGATGGCCCTCTAATCTGAAACTTTACCGGCAAGTCCGGTCACGTGTGGAAAATACCGATCAGAGTACAAGGTATTTGCCCGGTAAATTTAACTTGACAACCCTTCCTCGGCCCTTGTGTCTCAGGGGCTACACCCACCCGCTTTTACCGGTAGAACCCGACAGGGTATCCGTAAACCCGCCGGAGAGGAAAGGGGTTAACCCTTTCCCCCGGCCAGCATACGCAAATACCCCAGGGCGTTCGCATACACCGGGTCCTCCACCAGCACCGGGTTCGGGAAGGCCCGCGCCAGCCGCTCACCCAGCAACAGCGCCCCACCGCCCGCCAGGTAGGTCACGGAAATCATGTCCGCGAAGTCCCGCCAGGCCGAGAGTACCTGCCGGGCTACCGCCTCCGCAGTGTCGTCCACGGCCTGCCGGTATTCCCTGGACAGGTCAAGCTCCCCGCCCCGGAAAACTGTCCTGCCCGTCCCGGCCAGGTCGTCCAGTATTCTCCGCTCCATCCGGGGCGGCAGGGGCCTGCCGGTTCTGGCAAGGTAAGCCTGCGCCACCCGCTGGCTGACCAGGTGGCAGCCCGCCTCCACGGAACCGGAGGCTTCTACCACCGGCCTGCCGGTCTTTAAGTCCACCAGGAGGAAGTCGGTGGTGTACTGGCCTGTATCTATCACTCCGGCATACCCCCGGCCCTTCGGCAGGCCCTGGGCGAATACAACCCCCGCCCCCTGGGGAACCACCAGTACCCTGCGGAAAGAGATGTACCGCTCCGGCCCGCCGTCCACGCTCACCCACGCTGCCAGGGCCTCCAGGCGGGTTTTGAGTGCGTCCTTCTGGCTCTTATAGAAGGCCAGCGGCAGGCCCACGGCCAGGTCCACCTGGACTGGCGGGAAAGCCGCGGAACCGGCCCCGACCAGGCAGGCGGCGGTCAACAGCAGCAGGTCGTGTAGTTCCGCCGGTTTTTCCGCCCCCAGGAAACCGCTGGCCAGAAAGCTCCCCTGAGCCGCCTCGCCCACCAGGTACTCCTGTACCTGGCCGTCTATTCTGCGTACCGTCACCCTGTGGCCGGGAGCGGGACCGCCGAAGCCCAGGTCCAGAGCCTGGTCGTGGCCCGCAGGGGCAACCAGCGAAGGGAAGCATGCCCGCTTACTTTCGGCGGAAACAGCTTTGGTAAAACCGTAACCGATGTCAATTCCTAACATATTCACCACCACCCTGCAGCATAGAGCAATGTCCTTGGATAATAAGTTCTAACATAAGCGGCTTAAATTCCCTAGCAAACTCTTCCATACCAGGCACCTGATGCTTCTCCAGCACGGAGAACACCGCAGCCTGCCCCGCCAGGCGGGCAGCGTTGGCCGCGGCCTCCGCTAAAAGCGTGAACTCCGGGTACTTTTCTGCCAGTAAACCGGTAATGTCCGAAACCATGCGCTCTAACAGCTCCGCGTACTCCGCAAAGTTTCCGTCAAGGTCATAAATCTTTTTGTGCATAGTATCACTCCTTTAAGTTTTTTAGGGATTAACTCTCGCTCTTACCGTTTTTCTCCTGCACAGCCCGCAGGAGGCCCCGTGCGGGCTTAAACCCCACCCGCAGCAGGCCCTTCCTGCCCCTGCGGGGGTAGAACGTCCCCAGGCCCGCCAGGTGGACTTTTTTGCCTGCGGATATACTCTCCACGAGGACGGCGGGGAAGTGTTCCAGTAAAAGCTCCCGCGCGTCCTTATGATAGCAGCCCATGCGCCGGGCTATGCTGGTCACTGCTTCTCTTGTGTTCACCGCTTCACGCATCGTTGCATACACCCCCTCGTTGAACACTAAATTTACTCCGGCCCCCCAGACGTACAAGGTTTTCTGGAAAACCTACATCCGTATTGCTGTAACCTGACAGGGCGGCTCGTCTACGACAAAATCAAAGCCGCCTAAAACTTCTAACACCCGGACCGGCACGTACAGGTGCCCTTTGCGCTCCACCGTCACCGCGCCCGGCACTACGTCGGGCAGCAACAAGCGGTAAAACAGGTAGAGCTTTATAGGTTTTCCGGTCTCTCCGGTTAGCCGGACAAAGCCGTTCAGCACGCTCGCCGACCAGGACGGCCCTTCCACATAAACATCGGCGCCCACCAGGTCCGCCAGTGCCTCAACCGGTATCATCATCCGGTTGTTTACGCAAATCGCCGGGGCGGGCATGGTGACTTCCACCGGCCCGTATCCCGGTGCCATGGTGGACGCCGTTACTGCGGAGTCGCCCAGTGTAAACTCCAGAACATAGGGATTAAAAGGTATTTTACCGGTACCGGCAAACGCCGGGACCGTGAAGGCCAGCACCAGCAGCACGAGAGCAACAGCTACGCCAAGCCTTTTCATTTTTCAGGTTCACCCCCTTCCACACTTTTCTAAGAAATAAAAAGGCCCCGGCATTGAACCGGGGCCACCGCATTACCAGTTACCACCCCAGCGCCCTCAGCAGGCGCAGGAGCACCTCTAAAGCTTCCGCGCGGGAAATCGGCTCGTTCGGCCTCAGTGTGCCGTCCGGGTAGCCGCCGATTACACCGGCTTTTACCGCATCCTTCGCCCAGTCGGGCACGTCCTGCGCGTCGGCAAACTTCGTCAAGTCAGTGGTCGGCTTGTCCGGCAACTGCGCCAGCACACGGCTGACCATCGCCGCAGCTTCAATTCGGGTAATAGGAGCGTCACCGTCAAACTTGCCGCCGCGCCCGGAAGCGTAACCGGCATCTACCATCGCTGCTATCACGTTGTACCCCCAGGCTGGCACCCGGTCAGTAAATCTTGATAGCACGGCATTCGCTTTGTCCGGCGGAATCGGCTTTAACTGCTGGTACATCAGGTCGCCGGGATTCAACCCCAAAATGCGACCTACGACGCAGGTGAACTCAGCTCGCGTAACCTGACGGTCCAGACCGGCAGGACGTACCAGGCCGCCATCGGGGCCGGGGTAGCCTTCGAGCAGGCCCAGACTGTTCATCCGGTTCGCCGTCTGCTCGGCCCAGTGACCATCAACATCGGTGAAAGTCGGCTTGATTACGCCGAATACAGCAAACCAGCCGGAATAACCCCCGTCGTTCATTACCCGGATTTTGCCCTCGCCAGCCGGGTAAGAAGCCAGGGCCACCCACTTTTTAGCCTTGCTGTGCCAGTAGTACCCGGTCGGGTGCCGGTCAGGATCGGCATCCATTTTAGCCGGGTCATACTCCAGGGTAAATTCTTTGCCTGGAACGAGTTTGACCGGCTTCGCCAGGACCAGATAGCCAGGCATCCGGTCAATGATTGTTCCGTCCGGCAGGTTTTCTACAGGCGGCGGAATTTCTTCCTGGCCTCCGCCGGAGCTGTCACTAGAACCGCTACTACTCCCGCCAGAACCGCCACCGCCGGATCCGCCGCCACCGCCGCCGGAGCCGCCAGAGCTTTCACCGCCGGTCGGCGGGGGCGCGACGTCCACCACGGTCAGCTTTGCCTGTCCGGTCAGGCCCTGCCAGGCGGCAGTGACGTCTACCTGCCCGGCCTTGAGGCCGGTGGCCTTACCGCTGTCGATCTTTGCAATGGACTGATCGGATACCAACCAGGCAGATTCGGCAGTAACGTCTTTCTCGGTGTTGTCCGAGTAGACCGCCACGGCCTGGTACTGTACCGTTTCGCCCACCCGGACGGTGGCCTCGGCGGGCCGGACCTCCAGGCGCACTGGCATGGGCTGCGGTTGTTCGGCGTCAGCGTACTTGACCACCGAGCTGTAGGCAGCTACGTACAGCGACCCGAAAGCCACCGGTAGGGTGTTTTCTGCGTCTACCGGAAACACGGAATCTTTCACTACCACTTCACTGCCGTCCTGCCGGTTGAGGAAGACCAGCGGCTCCCACGGACGCGCCACCAGCAACCAGCCGTCGTCCGTGGCGGCCCGAACGGCCACCACGTCCCCGGCCTTGTCCCGCACCAGGTCGGCAGTCCCGGTAGCGGGGTCGACGGCGTAGGGGCCGAAGTAAACTCTCGCCGTCGACCCCGCGTCAGCCAGCACCATGTAATTTGTCCATCCCTGATCAGATGGCTGGAGTACAGCGGTCCAGCCCCGCGTGCCGTCCGGGTTAAATTTATACAACCGCACGGGTTTTAGGCTGTCGGGAGTATCATTTTCGTTCACCGCTACATAGAAACTGCCGTCCCCGGCGGCACCCACAGCGTGGACGTAGTGCCGGTACTGGTTTATCTCCGCCTGGAAGTCCACCCGCGAGACCACCAGGGGGTCCAGGTCGCTCCCGGCGTACTCTCCCGTCTCCGGCAGCCGGAGCACCGCCGCGCCGTCCACGCCCGCGACAGCGACTAAGCCAGAAGAGTTGGAAGCCACGTAAACAGGATCAATACTGTCGAAACCTGTCAGTGTAGACACGTCCAGGGCAGCCTTGAGCGTGCCGTCACGCCCGTAGCGCTGCACCAGTGCGCCGCCGCCGGTAGTACCGAAGCCCAGGTCCCAGCTCTGCACGGCCACCACTATGTCGCCGCCAATCAGTACGGGGGCACGCAGCGGGCTGTAGGCCAGCGTCTGAGTGTTTGCCGGGAGCAGGACCTTCCAACGCAATGTCCCGTCAGGGTTCCACGCCTCCAGGTACGTCTTGCTGTCGTCTTTGTCCACTTCCACTGCGTAGAGCGCCCCGTCCACGGGGTCAATCGCGGGGGCGGTGAAATAGCCGCCTATACCTTTAGCCGGGACACTCCAGAGCAGCCTCCCGTCGAAGGACACCGCCGCCAGCTGCCCGCCGCCCAGGTACACCGCGTCGGCACCCTTCACTATGGAGTTGACGGGGTTCGGCAAGTCCACCGTCCATTCTTTCACAGGGTTTTTCAGGGCTTCTTTCGGTGCGTCCACGGGCGGATTGCCGGGCACTACGCTGCCATGCTCAGTCTCCGAATTGACCGTGAAGGAAAACGCTAACTCACTGGTGTTTATCGCATCCTGGCTCCCGGCGTGCCGCAGAGCGCCCGGCTCGAACACCACCCGCACCTCGCCGGTCATTGCCGGTCCCAGGACGGACAGGTTGGTGTAGTTTCCGTCAGGCTTGACCATATTGGCGTCTACCCTGGCGGTCCATCTTTCACCGGCATGGTACACGTGCACGCCCAGGGGTGTAGTTACCTCTATCCGGATTTTCGCCGGGTCCACCACTTCCACAGGCACATCAAAGTAACCAGCAAGTCTCTGGTGGTTTAACCCCGCCCCTACGATAGAAAAGTCACCGAAATATCCGGTCAGGTCCGCGTAACCGGCCCCCGCAGGCGTCCCTTCCACCAGGTGGGGTTCCTGGGGCACAACAGTAAAGGAGATGCTTACGTCTGAAGCCAGCCGCGCGCCGTCGTCTCCCATTATGTCAAATACCCCGAGCCTGACCCCCTCCACGCTCCCGGCAGGCCACATGCAGTCCGGGTTCTGAGCGGTAGGGTAGAAAGGTTCGCCGCCGTTGCTGCGGCTCATCTTGAGCACCACCGTGCAGGGGTCGTTGGGATCAATGACCCACCCGCCCGTAAGTCCGAAGTCGCGGCCGTAAGGCGGGTAATACCCCAGCGGGGCGCCGTCCAGCTTCACCGGCCGGTCAAACTTAACTTTCACCGGCTGGTGGGCGTCTACCGTGGAGCCGGGAGCAGGCGTGACCTCCACCACCTTCAGCTCCGGGACGGTCTTAAACTTTACCACCACGTCCTGCGCCGGGCCGGTGACAGCCGGGTTCGCCGCGTCCTCCACGGCGTTGGCCTTTACCGTGAGCACATAATCCGTATCCAGTTTTAACTGACCAATGCCTAGTGTTACCTGCTGCCCGTCCGCCCAGGGGGTGACTTCCACGGAAGCCCCGGTGGCCGCCTCGACCAGGGAGAAGCCAGCCGGGTCGGCTATAGTCACCGGGCGGTCGAATGTCACCGTCAGGGCGCTCTCCGTGATAGGATCGAACGTCCCTCCGTCCGCCGGGTCGGTGGAGACCACCTTCGGCGCGTCCGCAGGCTGCTCGGGCTGCGGGGCCTGCACCGTCACCGTGGTGCTTCCCGTCACCGCCGTGCCGTACACGCTGGCGGTCACCGTCGCCTGGCCCGGCTCCTGCGGGGCCGTGAAGGTGACTTTAACCTGGCCTTGGGCGTCGGTCACCGCGCTGGCGGGATCAACACTGCCTACTGAAGCCGAAAAGTCCACCTGCGCGCCCGGCACGGGCGTGCCGTAAGTGTCCTGGACCACCGACGTCAGGGTGGAAGTCCCGCCCGCCTGCACCGTGGCAGGGTCGGCGGTCAGGGTTATGTTCGCTGGCTCCGCCGCCCACGCCGCGCCCGCAAAAACCAGGAGCAGGGTGAGCGCGGCAAATAAAACAGAAAGTTTACGCATAACAGACAAACCCCTCCTTTTCGATTTCGGTTCCCCTCCCC
>Ga0247720_100434_pt1 | contig 15248 bp, 13 predicted proteins | sample MSEWel2015_12_15_FD_189078 | JGI IMG/M metagenome (GOLD analysis project Ga0247720, IMG submission 189078) | Subsurface sediment microbial communities from gas well in West Virginia, United States - MSEEL Well Study Marcellus 3H_2015_12_15 | ecosystem: Environmental > Terrestrial > Deep...
GAAATACCTTCAGCTGCAGTGACTGCAGATATATTAGCTAAAGAAGTGGACTTCTTTAGCATAGGAACTAATGACCTGACGCAGTATACCCTTGCTGTTGACAGAATGAATGAACACGTAAAAGATTATTATCAGCCATTTAATCCAGCTGTTTTAAGGCTTATAAAGTTTGTGATCGATGCAGCTCACAAAGAAGGAAGATTTGCGGCTATGTGCGGTGAAATGGCGGGGGATCCTTTGGCTACGGTTATATTGTTGGGACTAGGGTTAGACGAATTTTCTATGAGTGCAACTTCTATACCTACAGTTAAAAATATCATCAGAAATGTGGAATATGAAAGAGCAAAAGAAATAGCGGAAAAGGTGCTAAATATTGCTGAGGCAGAAAAGATACAAAAAATGATGGAGGACATAATTAAAGACATTGAGTAAATCTCTGGCTTTTGCCAGAGATTTTTTATTAAAAAAATATCAAAAAAATAAAGGAAAATTTCAAAATGTATAGAATAATAATATTAAAGATTATTTGCGATAAGATAGGGGGATATGTATGAAGGATTACAAAACTAATCAAATAAGAAATGTAGGATTAGTTTCCCACGGTGGAGCCGGTAAAACTACATTAACTGAGGCATTCCTTTTCAACACAAAAGTTATTGATAGAATGGGGCGCGTAGAAAATGGCACTACTGTATCTGACTATGATCCGGAGGAAATTGTCAGACAAATATCCATTTCCACATCAGTAATTCCAGTAGAATGGGGAGGATGTAAAATAAATATATTAGATATGCCGGGGTATTTTGATTTTTTTGGAGAGGTTGTCAGCGGTTTGCGGGTTGTAGACAGTGTTATAATACCTGTGTGTGCTGCTTCTGGTGTAGAAGTTGGAACTGAAAAGGTATTTGGTTTGGCTCAAAAGAATACGTTACCTATTATATTTTTTATTAACAAAATGGATAGAGAAAATGCCAATTATTTTAAAACGTTAAACCAATTAAGGGAAAAATTTGGTAATAAGGTTATTCCTCTGACATTTCCTATTGGAAGCGAACAAAGTTTTAAAGGCTATGTAGACGTTCTTACTCAAAAAGCATACGTTTACGATGAAAAAGGGGTAAAGGAGACAGAAGTACCGGCAGATTTGATGGATAAAGTTTTATCGGCCAAAGAGGAATTGATTGAGAACATTGCTGAAAACGATGAAACTTTAATGGAAAAGTACTTTGGCGGAGAAGAATTTACACAAGAAGAAATGAAAGAAGGGATCAAAAACAGCATAAGAATTGGAGAGTTAATGCCTGTTTTATGCGGTTCAAGCCTTAAAAATATTGGAGCAGATAAATTATTAGATGCCATTGTGGAATTTTTGCCATCGCCTCTGGATATAGAAAGAGAAAAAGTTAGTGAAAATGGTCCAGTAGCTGCATTTGTATTTAAAACTATAGCAGATCCTTATGTAGGAAGACTCTCTATTTTTAAGGTTGTATCAGGTGCTTTGACTTCTGATTCTATGCTGCTTAACTCAAATAAGCAGATGCAAGAGAAAATAAGCCAGCTTTACATTTTAAGAGGTAAAAAGCAGATGCCTGTATCTAAGTTAGTAGCAGGAGATATAGGAGCAGTTGCAAAGCTTCAATATACCATGACAGGAGATACTTTATGTGACCCTTCTAAACTTGTGACATTAGCACCTATCGATTTCCCACAGCCTACACTTTCACTTGCTATTGAACCTAAATCCAAAGGGGATGAGGAGAAAATTAGCAATGGGCTCCAAAGGTTGCAAGAGGAAGATCCGACTTTTAAAGTTGAAAAAAATTTAGAGACGGGTCAGATGATAGTTTACGGAATGGGAGAGCAGCATATAGAAGTAATTTCTAAAAAGTTGATGAACAAGTTTGGAGTAGAATGCACCTTGACAGACCCAATTGTACCCTATAGAGAGACGATAAAAGGCAAAGTCAAAGTAGAAGGAAAGCATAAAAAACAGACAGGTGGACATGGGCAATATGGTCATGTGTGGATTGAATTTGAGCCTAATCCCAACAGTGAATTTGAGTTTGAAGATAAAATCTTTGGTGGAGCTGTTCCCAAACAATATATTCCAGCAGTAGAAAAAGGCTTGAGAGAAAGTATGAAAGAAGGTGTGCTTGCTCGTTATCCTGTTGTAAACATTAAAGCTACTTTGGTAGATGGTTCCTACCATCCTGTTGATTCTTCTGAAATGGCTTTCAAAATTGCTGCATCTCTTGCTTTTAAAAAGGGAATGGAACAAGCAAATCCAGTTCTTTTAGAACCTATTATGAGAGTAGAAGTGGTGGTACCTGAAGAATACATGGGAGATATCATTGGGGATTTGAATAAGAGAAGAGGAAGAATTTTAGGCATGGAGTCAAAAGACAATTTAGAAGTAATCACAGCAGAAGTGCCTTTGGCTGAAATGAATAGATATGCGACAGATTTAAGGTCTTTGACACAAGCAAGAGGAGACTTCAAAATGACTTTTGCAAGATATGAAGAAGCTCCACCTAATGTGGCACAAAAGATAATAGAAGAAAGGAAGAAAATAAAAGAAAAGGAAAAATAAAGCCTGTCTTTGCAGGCTTTTAGACTGTATACAAACTTTCGGAAATAGGATATTTTGCATAAGGCACGACTTGTGACAAAGCGTTAACAAAACTTAGCGAGACCGAGGGCGGAGGCAGGGCCGAAGCCAAGGATGGCGGAGGCGGGCACCTGAGACAGGAGGTCGAATGTGCCCGGGACCCTGCCGGAACCCGAAGGTCAAGCTTAGTTTTGTCGCTTTGGAACATCGGAGTGACGATGCAAAATATCCTATTTTAAAAAATTTTTACTTTGTCAACAAGCTGAAAGCCTGCCTTTGCAGGCTTTATTTTTATTGCAGTTAATAACTTTTTTCTAAAGGTTATTTAAGGTATAATATAAGAAAATACGTGTAATAGAGGAGGACTTTATGAATATAAGAGAAGAAACTTTAAAACTCCATAAAAAAAATAAAGGCAAACTGGAAATTGTAAGCAAAGTAAAAATAAAAACTGATGAAGATTTAGCTTTAGCCTATACTCCTGGTGTTGCAGAGCCTTGTAAGGAGATACATAAAAATAGTGATTTAGTATATGACTATACTGCAAAGAGCCACATGGTTGCGGTTGTAACAGATGGTTCAGCTGTTTTGGGTTTAGGCAACATAGGGCCACAAGCAGCTCTTCCTGTTATGGAAGGAAAAGCAGTTTTATTTAAAGAATTTGGAGGCGTTGATGCAGTACCTATATGTCTTGCTACTCAAGATGTTGAAGAAATTATAAAAACTGTGGTGAACATTTCACCTGCATTCGGTGGTATAAATCTTGAAGATATTTCTGCACCTCGTTGTTTTGAAGTAGAAAGAAGGTTAGATGAAATTTTGGATATACCTGTTTTTCATGACGACCAGCATGGAACGGCAGTTGTAACTTTGGCTGCTTTAATAAATGCTTTAAAAATTGTAGAAAAAGAATTAAAAGAAGTTACTGCCGTTGTAAATGGTGCTGGAGCGGCAGGAATTGCAATTACTAAATTTTTAATAAAAGCGGGTATAAAAGATGTAATAGTTTGCGATAGAAGTGGTATCATATATGAAGGAAGAGAAGACAAAGACTTCTCTAAAAAAGAAATTGCAAAAATATCAAATAAAGGAAAATTAAAAGGGACTTTGAAAGATGCTTTAAAAGGAGCTGATGTGTTTATTGGGGTATCAGCACCTAATGTATTAAATAAAGAAATGATAAAAACAATGGCCAAAAAACCAATAGTTTTCGCGTTAGCCAATCCAGTGCCTGAAATATATCCTAATGAAGCAAAAGAGGCAGGAGCTTATGTAGTAGGTACTGGTAGATCTGATTTTCCAAACCAAATAAATAATGTGTTGGCTTTTCCAGGTATATTTAGAGGGGCATTAGAAGTTAGGGCTACTACAATTAACGAGGAGATGAAAATTAGTGCTGCTTATTCTATTGCCCAAACTGTTTCAGAAAGCGAACTTGATCCGAAGTATGTAATTCCAAAGCCCTTTGATAAAAGAGTTCTTAAAAATGTAGCAATAGCAGTTGCGAAAGCGGCAATAGAGACAGGGGTAGCGAGAGTCAACTTAGATTTAAAAGAGTTTGAAAAAAGTTTTAATAAATAATAAAGTAAGCAAGAGGTGGAAGGATGTGAATAAACGTCAAAAATTTTTCAAGGGAAAGCTATATAAATCTGTAAGAGGAAATTTTTTTGAAGAAGAAACTTACGAAAATACAGATAGAAAAAATTTAAAGGGAAAGAGCAATTTTTCATCTCTTATAAATCAACAAGACCATCAGGAACTGGCAGATGAAGGGGAAGAAATCTATGAAAATGAGTGAAAAATGGTGAAAATTTTAGAATATAAGAGATATTTTTATTATTTGATGAAAATATTAGAAAAAATCACTTGCTTTAGCGTGAAAAAGCTATTGACGAGAGGACAAAAAAATGTAAAAATATATTCGAAGGTCAAAGAAAGTCAAAGTAAAAGTAAGAGACGTGGTGATGGAAATGGCAAGGCTTAGTGATTTGATTGAAAATTTTATAAAAGAACTAATGGAAGAAGCTGGTAAACATTATATAGAAATTCAAAGAAATGAATTAGCAAATGTTTTTAATTGTGCGCCATCTCAAATAAACTATGTGTTAGAGACGCGTTTTACTATTGACAGAGGATACATCATAGAAAGTAAAAGAGGCGGCGGAGGTTATATAAAAATTTATAAAACTTCTATATCAAACAATTGGATAAATAAAATAATAGAAAACATAGGGGATAATATTTCTGAGAGTAAAGCTAGATACTACATTGATGCTCTTTTAGACCACAATATTATAACTTCAAGGGAAGCAGCTTTGATGAAAGCTGTAGTTAATGATAAAATTCTTCCTTTTTCTCAGGAAGATAAGAATATGTTGCGAGCATTACTACTTAAGGCAATGCTTATGGAAATTGCTCGCAACAAGTAAAGGAGGTAATTTTTATGATGTGTGATAAATGCAAAATAAGGCCTGCTACAGTTCATTACACTAAAATAGTAAACGGAGTAAAAACTGAAATGCATTTGTGTGACCAGTGCGCAGCAGAAGAGGGAATTTTAAATACAGAAGTTTTTTCAACTTTTACACCTTTTTCAGTTCAAAATTTATTGTCAGGGTTAATGGACTTTTTGCCTGGAGTAGATGACTTTACAAAAAAAACTTTGAAATGCAGTCACTGTGGTATGACTTACGAAGATTTCAAAAAAATTGGAAGATTAGGTTGTAGTTTCTGCTATGATGCTTTTGCTGAAGAATTAAATCCTCTTATGAGGAGAATACACGGCAGTACAGAACACAGAGGGAAAATTCCTAAAAAAGCTGGCGGTAAAATGAGAGTAAAAAGAGAAATTGAGGAGTTGAAATATCAATTGGAAAAAGCTATTAAAGAAGAAGCTTATGAAAAAGCAGCAGAATTAAGGGATAAAATCAGAGAATTGGAGAAAGAATTAGGAAAGTAGGTGACCGAAATGCTACAGTACGATAAAGATGTGGTATTGTCCAGTAGAATTAGACTTGCTCGGAATATAAAAGATATTCCTTTCCCTACTATTATGACAGAAGAGCAGGGACGAAAGGTTATAGATTTGGTTAGAAAGGCTATATTAGGTAGTAATACTATTTTATCTACTCAATTTGTAGAATATGATATGAAGAAATTGACTCCTATTGACAGGCAATCACTTGTAGAAAAGCACCTTATAAGCCCTGACCTTTCACAGAATACAAAGAGTGGTTATGTACTTATAAAAGATGACAATACAGTAAGTATAATGGTCAATGAAGAGGATCATCTTAGAATACAATGTATATTAGAAGGATTAAGGCTTAATGAAAGCTGGGATACTGCGGATAAAGTTGACGATTTGATTGAAGAAACTATCGACTATGCCTATGATGAAAAGATAGGTTATTTGACTTCTTGTCCTACTAACGTAGGCACAGGGATACGAGCCTCAGTCATGGTTCATCTTCCAGCTCTTACTATCACTGGGCAAATAAGCAATATTTTAAACTCTGTTTCTAAAATAGGTATGGCAGTGAGAGGGATATACGGTGAAGGTACTCAAGCTTTAGGAGATATTTATCAAATTTCTAATCAAGTCACTCTTGGCCAAAGCGAAAGAGAAATAATTGAAAATATTCAAGGAGTAGCAAGACAAATTATCTCTAGCGAAAGAAAAGCTAGAGAGGATTTATACAAAAAACAAAGAATTCAAATAGAAGATAGAGTAGGAAGAGCCTATGGAATTTTATCTCATGCAAAAATAATGTCTACCAAGGAATACATGACTTTAATGTCTGATGTGAGATTAGGGGCAGTTTTGGGAATATTAGATGTGGACATAAATAGAATTGATATTCTCACTACGCATATACAACCAGCTAATTTACAAAAAATTTATGGAATTCAGTTAGATCCCTATGAAAGAGATGTGAAAAGGGCAGAATATATAATAAGTCAAATAAACAGAAAAGATAATTTGTAGGAGGTGTTTGATATGGCGATGTTTGGAAGATTTACAGAAAGAGCTCAAAAAGCTCTTTATTTGGCACAGGAGGAAGCGAGGTCTTTTTATCATAATTATGTAGGGACAGAGCATATTTTATTGGGATTATTAAAAGAAAATGAAGGTATAGCAGCAAGAACTTTAAAAAAATTAGGAGTAACTTATGAAACTACAAGAGAAAAGGTACTATCTTTGATTGGAATGGGAAATATCCCGGGTGACGTGGTAGGATATACACCACGGGCTAAAAGGGTATTGGAATTGAGTCTTAGTGAGGCAAGAAGATTTAATACCAGCTATATTGGAACCGAGCACATTTTGTTAGGGATTTTAAGAGAGGGTGAAGGAGTCGCTGTACGAATTTTAATGGAACAAGGTATAGATTTCAATAGAGTGAGAGAGGAGATTGTAAAGATGCTTAACGAAGAGCCTTCAGGAGGACCTGCAAAGGCAACAAAGGTTAAAAATACAAATACCCCTACTCTAAATCAATTTGGAAGAGATTTGACCGAGCTTGCAAGAGATGGTAAACTTGACCCTGTAATAGGAAGAGAAAAAGAGATTGAAAGAGTTATACAGATTCTGAGCAGGAGGACAAAAAATAATCCTGTCCTAATAGGTGAACCGGGTGTTGGTAAAACTGCTATTGTAGAAGGACTTGCTCAAAAGATTGTAGAAGGTGAAATTCCTGAAATTTTGAAAGATAAAAGGGTTGTAACTTTAGACATGGCTTCTATGGTAGCAGGTACAAAATATAGAGGCGAATTTGAAGATAGGTTAAAAACAGTATTAAATGAGGTTATAAAGGCAGGAAATGTGATACTATTTATAGATGAGATGCACACTTTGATAGGAGCAGGTGCAGCAGAAGGTGCAATAGATGCATCAAACATTCTAAAACCGGCACTTGCAAGAGGTGAAATTCAAGTAGTTGGAGCAACTACTTTGGAGGAATACAGAAAATATGTAGAAAGAGACCCTGCATTAGAAAGAAGATTCCAACCAATAATTGTAGATGAACCAACTGTGGAAGAGACTATTGAAATATTGAAAGGATTAAGAGATAAATATGAAGCCCATCATAGGGTTAAAATTACTGATGAAGCTTTAGAGGCAGCGGCTAGACTTTCTCACAGATATATTGCAGATAGATTTTTACCTGACAAAGCTATTGACTTAATAGATGAAGCTGCTTCTCGCGTAAGGTTGAAGACAGTGACTGCACCTCCAGAGATAAAAGAATTGGAAGATAAAATCAATGACCTCATAAAAGAAAAGGAAGAAGCGATAAAGACTCAAGAGTACGAAAAAGCTGCGAAAATAAGAGATGAAGAACAAAAATTAAGAGAAGAATTAGAAAAATTAAAAGCCAAATGGCAACAAAATTCTCTTTCTAATGAAAAAAGTGTGGGACCAGAAGAAATTGCACAAGTTGTATCTCTGTGGACAGGAATACCTGTAAAAAAATTGGCTGAAGAAGAATCAGAAAGGCTGTTACATTTAGAAGAGATATTGCATGAAAGAGTCATAGGGCAAGATGAAGCTGTAGAAGCAGTAGCAAGGGCTATAAGAAGGGCAAGAGTGGGCTTAAAAGATCCAAAAAGACCAATAGGTTCGTTTATCTTCTTGGGTCCTACTGGAGTTGGTAAAACAGAACTTACAAAGGCTTTGGCAGAAGCACTTTTTGGCGATGAAAATGCCATGATTAGGCTTGATATGTCAGAGTATATGGAAAGGCATACCGTCTCAAAACTTATTGGTTCACCTCCAGGATATGTAGGATTTGAAGAAGGCGGACAATTAACAGAAAAAGTAAGAAGAAAGCCCTATTCAGTAATCTTGCTGGATGAAATTGAAAAGGCCCATCCTGACGTGTTTAACATTCTCCTTCAAATATTAGAGGATGGAAGACTCACTGATTCAAAAGGTAGGACTGTAGACTTCAAAAATACCGTTATAATTATGACATCAAACGTAGGAGCAGAATTGCTAAAAAAACAAGCTACTTTAGGATTTATGCCACAAGAAAAAGAAGATAAAGCTTCTCATGAGAAGGTAAAAGAGACACTAATGGCAGAATTAAGAAAGACCTTTAGACCTGAATTCTTAAATAGGGTGGATGAAATAATTGTATTCCATCAGTTGACAAAAGAAGACATTGAAAAGATTGCTGATATAATGATGAAAGAATTGAATGATAGATTAAAAGAGAACAATATTAAACTGGAGTTTACCCCTGAAGGCAAAGAGGAAATTATTAAACAAGGATATGATCCAAACTACGGTGCAAGGCCTTTAAGAAGAGTTATACAAAGGATTGTAGAGAATCAATTGTCTGAACTTATGTTGCAGGGGAAAGTAAAACCTGGAGATGAGCTTATAGTGACTGCAAAAGATGGAAAAATAGAGTTTGTGAAAAAAGATGCGGTTCAAAAGACTTAGCCTCGAGCTAAGTCTTTTTTTTACTTAAAGATAATATATATATTCAGTAGAAGTATTTGAAGAAGGTGTGAGCATATGGAAAAAGATAGGTTTTATACTGTAAGAGGTTACCAAATTCGTTTCCAGAAGAGAAAACAACTTACCCCAGCAATGGAAGACTATATAGAAATGATCTATAGAGAAAGTCTTAAAAGTCCCTATACCCGTGTAAATCTTCTTTCTGAGCTTTTAAATGTAAAAGCTCCTTCAACTACTAAAATGCTTCAGAAATTAAAAGAATTTGGGCTTGTGGAGTATCAAAAATATGGGGTGGTAGGTTTAACAGAAAAGGGCAAAGAAATGGGTAAGTTTTTATTGGATAGGCATTTTACTGTAGAGGAATTTTTAAAAAATTTAGGGGTTAAAGAGAGATTGTTAGAACAGACAGAATTAATTGAACACAATATATCTATTGAAACGTTAGAAAAAATGAGAAAATTTAATAGGTTTTTAAAAGAAAATCCAGAAATAAAAGAAAAGTATCAAAAAAGTAACCCATAAATGTGGGTTGTCAGCCTTTTGAAGAAGTATTAGTGGATTTTAGTAGCTTTAAAAAGGAATTTATAAGGTACAATGAGCAAAAGCTTGCAGATTATAAGCCTATTAGTGTATGCGAAATTTTAATTTATGTTGTACAAAAAAATATATTGACATTTGGTTAAGTAAAATATACAATAATATTAAAAGTAAGCGCAAGCGATTGCAACACTGTTGCAATTAAGCGCTTTTAAAAAATACATTTCAAGAAAGCGATTGCTGTAATATATTAGCAATTACTTGTAAGATAGAATTAATACTGGTGGTAGCTTTCTAATCACATTTATGGAGGTGCTATCATTCTATTATATAGATAGATATAAAGGGGGTGAAGAGCCAGATTCAAAAGAACAATGGAATGAATAAAATAGAATCAAATACTTTTGAGCTAAAAATTTTTTGACAACACAAGAAAACGTTTTACATTTTTGCTAAAAGATTTATTCAAGCCATTAACACAAAAAATTAAAAAAAGAGGTGTGGATATTCATGAAAAAGTATTTATGGCTGATTTTAATACTTGTAATATTTATGACTTTCACTGCTTGTGCGCCTGAAAGTCAGTCTAGTACACCACAACCAAGTGAGGTCAATAAAGATGGACAATTGTTACCAGAACCGGGTGCAAAATTGCTCGTCTGGGAAAGTGAAGGTCCGGAGGGAGAATTCATTCAGTATGCAGCGAAGAAATTTACTGAAAAATATGGTGTTGAAGTGGTGTATGAACCCGTTACTCATACGGATGCTCCCGGAAAACTAGCTACAGATGGCCCGGCAGGAATTGGTGCCGATGTATTTGCAGCACCTCATGATAAAACCGGAGAGCTGGTGGCTTCAGGTCTAATTCAAGAAAACGATCTTTTTGCAGACCGAATTCGAAATGAGTTCATGCAAGGAGCGGTGGATGCAGTTTCTTTCCAAGGAGTTGTGTACGGATATCCAACAGGAATTGAAACTTATGCCTTGTTTTACAATAAGGAATATGTAAAAGAGCCACCTAAAACTTATCAGGATATTGTCGAATTTGCAAAGGAATTTAATGACCTTGCATCAAATCGATTTGGGTTTATGTGGGATGTAGGAAATGCATATTACTCCCATAGTTTTGTAGCAGGATATGGTGGTTATGTCTTTGGAAAGGGAGGAACAGATAAGGATGACATTGGTTTAAACTCAAAAGAAGCAGTTGAAGGTGCCAAATTTTTAGTTTCTCTTAAGGAGATTCTACCTCTAAAGAGCGATGATACCAATTATCAAGTCATGGATGGCATGTTTAAAGAAGGTAAGGCCGCTATGATAATAAATGGACCATGGGCAGTAAGGGGCTATCAGGAGGCAGGTGTTGATTTTGGTATTGCACCACTTCCGTTGTTGCCAAACGGTGAACATCCTGCAAGTTTTTCTGGTGTTCGTACCATGTTTGTAAGTGCTTATACGAAATATCCTAATGCTGCAAAACTATTTGCTGATTTTATTACTTCAGAAGAAATGTTACTGAAACGTTATGAAATTACAAAGCAGATTCCTCCAATGAAGTCATTAATGAACGCAGATATCATTAAAAGCGATCCCTATGCGGCACCTTTCCTGGAGCAAGCACAGTTTGCTGTGCCGATGCCTTCCATCCCTCAAATGGGGGTTGTCTGGGAGCCGTATGCCAGGGCGTTTCAGGTGATGTGGAATGATGGTGTAGACCCGCAAAAAGCACTGGATGAAGCTGTTCAGACAATAAAAGATGCAATTGCCATACAGTAAATATTTATCTAGTTATCTAGTCATTTGCATCTGCAAATGACTAGATTTTTCTAAAAAGATGGGAGGGAAAAGCATGAGAAGATCCAAAAAAGCAGCATTACTTTCTGCATTATTTATGGGACTTGGACAGCTATATAACCGAGAAATTGTCAAGGGCATTTTGATTGCCATTATTGGCATTATTATTGTCATTAATATTCCATATTTTCTTTACGCCTATTGGGGCCTGATAACACTAGGAGAACAGCCTTTACACTATGTGAACGGAATTGCCCAGGGAGATCATTCCATATTTTTATTGATACAGGGTATTATAGCGGCTTTAGTTACACTTGTTATTTTAATAATTTATATATTAAATATTGTTGATGCCTTAAAAACCGGGGAGGCGAGGGAACAAGGCGAAAAGCCTATGGGCATAGGTGATTTTATCAAACATATTTCTCATAAATATTTTCCTTATTTTTCTTTAAGTCCTTTATTTATTTTAATATTGTTTTTTACCGTACTGCCGATTTTATTTACCATTTCCATCGCTTTTACCAATTATTCTGCTCCTAATCATTTACCTCCCAGAAACCTAGTAGACTGGGTAGGTTTTACAAATTTTAAGAATTTGGTAAATTTAAAAATATGGAAAAATACTTTTATTGGGGTAGGCATTTGGACCGTTATATGGGCGGTATTGGCAGCCTTGACCAGTTATTTTGGAGGGTTATTACTGGCTTTATTGATTAACTCCTCGGAAGTTCGCTTAAAGAAGTTTTGGCGAACCATTTATATATTACCCTATGCAATACCGGGGTTCATTTCTATCCTGATTATGCGATTAATGTTTACGGGATTAGGGCCAGTCAACAGTTTTCTGGTAAAGCTGGGATTTGAACGAATACCGTGGTTGACCAATTCTACAATGGCAAAGCTGGTGGCGATTCTGGTGAATATATGGCTGGGAGCTCCTTACTTCATGGCGTTAATGTCAGGGACATTGACCAATATTCCTAGTGATTTGTATGAAGCAGCAGAGATTGACGGAGCTACTTCAAGCCAAAAATTTTGGAAAATTACTCTGCCATTGGTGTTGCATGCCACAACACCGCTATTGATTTTAAGTTTTACCCATAACTTCAATAACTTTACGCTGATTTACCTTTTAACCAATGGAGGCCCTGCAAATCCTGCATATCGCTATGCAGGACATACAGATATTTTAATTTCCTGGATTTACAAGCTAACCATAGAACAAAATCAATATCACATGGCTTCTGTTATATCCATTATTATGTTCATTGTTATCGCCACTATATCTACTTTAACCTTTAGCAAGACAAAGTCTTTCAGGGAGGAGGACATGATACAATGACAGTGAAATTTAATGAAAATCAACTGACAACGGGAATGAAGTCGCCAAAAAAAAGGATTACTCTTGTTGATATGATCCGTAAAGCATGCATTTATAGTCTTCTTGTTGTCATTAGTCTTATTGTTATTATTCCTATACTATGGATCATTGGTTCTTCCTTAAGTCCAGGCGACAGTTTGTTTAGCTCTACCTTGATACCCAAAAATCCCAGCTTGATTCATTACCGTAATTTGCTCACTAACTCGGATTTTCCCCTGTGGTATAAAAATACGTTGAAAATTGCAACAATTAACATGGTTGTATCAGTTTTTTTATCCACCAGTTCTGCGTATGTATTTTCGCGATACCGGTTTAGGGGAAGAAAGCCAACATTGATGGTAATGCTGGTGCTTCAAATGTTTCCGAGTTTTCTGGCTATGACAGCCATTTACGTATTGCTACTGCAGTTAGGATTATTAGACACTCATCTTGGATTAATTCTTGTTTATGCTACTGGCCAAATACCTTATAACACATGGGTGGCAAAAGGGTATTTTGACGGGATTTCACGCAGTATGGACGAAGCTGCAAAAATTGACGGGGCATCCAATTTTACAATATTTTATAAAATTATTTTACCTTTGGCAAAACCCATTATTACCTTCATAGCCTTAACCAACTTTACCGGACCATGGATGGACTTTGTGCTACCAAAATTAATTCTTCGCAGTGCTGACAAAAAAACCCTGGCAATGGGATTATATGACATGGCCGTCAATCAACACAATACAAAATTTACTGTTTTTGCAGCCGGAGCTGTGTTGGTAGCTATTCCCATTACATTGCTATTTATCTATCTCCAAAAACATATTGTGGAGGGACTAACAAAAGGAGCAGTAAAAATCTAATACTTTAAAACAGATTAAGCCTATAGCGTAGAGGTTAAATTTGGCTAAAAATGAGACTTTAAAGGCTTAATTGACTAATCACAAAATATTGAAATAGGGGGATGACCTGTGGCTGCTTTAATTAAGAAAAAAAATTTAAGTGTTTTAGTGGTCGTGATAATACTGCTGGTTTTCTTTTTCAGTTTTCAGCCGGTTACTGCCGAAGCCACGAGTACTGGAGGATTAGGCCCTGTAACGCCAAAGGATACTATTTATCAAATTATTACAGATCGGTTTTATGATGGTGATCCATCAAACAATATTCCTCCAGGTTTCGATCCTACACTTTTTGACGGAACAGGAACTGACTTGAAGCTGTATCAAGGAGGTGATTGGAAGGGAATTATTGAGAAAATTCCTTATTTAAAAGAAATGGGCATTACAGCAGTTTGGATTTCTGCTCCTTATGCCAATCGTGATACGGTAATTGAAGATTATCATCCGGACGGCAGCGTCGACAGGTGGACCAGTTTTCACGGATATCATGCTAGAAACTATTTTGCTACTAATAAGCATTTCGGAGAAATGCAGGATTTTATTGCATTGAGGGATGCTCTCCACAGCAACGGAATAAAACTGGTTATTGACTTTGTATCAAATCATAGTAGCAGATGGCAAAATCCTACATTAAACTATCAGCCGGAAGATGGAAGATTGTACGAACCTGACAAAGATGAAAATGGAAATTATGTATTTGACAGTAATGGAAATCCGGCAGATTATAACGGAGACGGAATAGTTGAAAATTTATTGGCTGATCCACACAATGATATTGATGGTTTTTTCCACGGATTAGGGGATCGAGGAGATGATACTACTAGATTTGGGTATCGTTACAAGGATTTGGGTTCTCTAGCAGATTATTCTCAGGAGAATCCCGGGGTGGTGGAACATCTAGGAAAAGTTGCAATATTTTGGAAATCAAAAGGTATAGATGGTGTACGTCATGATGCAACTCTTCATATGAATCCAGCTTTTGTTCAAGGGTTTAAAGATGCGATTGATTCTGCACCAGGGGGACCTCTTACTCATTTTGGAGAATTTTTTATCGGACGTCCAGATCCTAAATATGAAGAATATCGTACCTTTCCTGATCGAACTGGGGTTAATAATTTAGATTTTGAATACTATCGTGCAGCGACCAATACTTTTGGTTATTTTTCTGAAACCATGAGAGACTTTGGTGAAATGATGATAAAAACCAGCAATGATTATATTTATGAAAATCAAGCGGTTACCTTTATCGATAATCATGATGTAACCAGGTTTAGATATATACAGCCAAATGACAAACCTTATCATGCAGCGTTGGCAGTCTTAATGACATCCCGTGGGATACCTAATATATATTATGGTACCGAACAATACTTATATCCTGCAGATGACAGTGATATTGCCGGAAGAATGTTCATGCAGACATCAACTTCCTTTGATCAAACCACAACAGCTTATAAGCTGATACGCAAACTTTCTGATTTGAGAAGAAGCAATGAAGCTGTTTCTTACGGTACAACAGAAATACTTTACAGTACAGATGATGTATTAGTTTTCAAGCGGCAATTTTACGAC
>Ga0247720_100436_pt1 | contig 15224 bp, 12 predicted proteins | sample MSEWel2015_12_15_FD_189078 | JGI IMG/M metagenome (GOLD analysis project Ga0247720, IMG submission 189078) | Subsurface sediment microbial communities from gas well in West Virginia, United States - MSEEL Well Study Marcellus 3H_2015_12_15 | ecosystem: Environmental > Terrestrial > Deep...
CCTATTACATTGGCAACCTTGCCAGAAGAGAAGGTTTTTCCAACTCATTTGCACTGGACATAGATAAATACACTGAACCTGAGGCAAGGGCACTTTTATCAGCAGCAGTACTTCTTTTAACACTTAACGAAAATGAGTCAGTAAACCTTGTTACCGGCCTCCCTTTAAAGCAGTTTCAGGCATATAAAAAAGCTTTTGAAGAAGAGCTAAAAAACTACAAAGCGCTTGTATCACTGCCGGAGTATAAACTGATGAAAACAGTAGAATTTGAAAAGGTTACTGTATTCCCACAGGCAGCAGGTGCAGTATATTACGCTTTGCTGGAGGATTTAGACAAATACCTTTTAAGCGATTCGTATATAGTGCTGATTGACATAGGCTTTAAAACTACAGATTACATCGTATTTTTTATAGAAGACAGGCCTTACTTCCTTGCAGACCTGTCAGGAACTATTGATGTAGGAATTTCAAAGATATTCACTGCAATGGAGCAGATTTACAGCAGTAAGACTGGATCTAATCTTGACACAGCAGATTTTATAACAATTTTAAACAGAGGGAGCATTTACTTCAAGGGTAAATATGTAGATTTTACTGAAGAAATAACCGCTTTAAATAGAGAACTTGCAAAATTAATAGAAAAGAGAATATACACAAGCTTAAAAGGAATACTCGATAAGGTGCTGGTTATATTTGTTGCAGGTGGAGGGGGCGCCGACTTGTATCCCCACTTGAAAGACATTCATACAAACGTAGAACTAGTAAAAGATGCTCAGTTTGCAAATGCACTAGGATTTCTAAAGGTTGCAGAAATACAAAAATAATTCACAAAAAGAAACTGAGTAAGGTGGTAAGGTGGTACCAGCTTTAAAGCCTTTATTAGAAAGGGTTATACGGCTTTTAAAAAGAAAAATGGAACCACCATTAAATAAAAGTGTCTCCGCTATTAAGGACTTAAAAATCAAGCGTTTGAGGCGCTTTTTCTGAAAAAGTGGGGACACTTTTATTTGCTTTAACTTTGCTGTTTTAAAACTGGAACCATTTTTTAATAAAACAGCTTTTAAACTATTGAAAATCAGGGCTTATGGGCGGTTCCATTTAAACCCTTGAGGAGTTGGTGTATATGAATAAATATAGTTTTCGTATCAACAGCAGCGAGGATCCACAAATTATAGAAATTCTTTCGACTCTACAGGGAAAAGAAAGAACAAATTTTATAAGAGAAGCACTCCGATTTTATGTAAAAAATGGAGAAATAATAAATAAAATGTCGGATAATATACAGAAAATGCAGAAAGAAATGGAAAAACTCTCAGCAGACATCGCAGAAATAAAAGAAATGATTAAAACCCAGCCGGCAGTTGCAGATTTTAATAAAAATACCGTACTGTTAGAGCATGATAAAAACAATAAAAAGAAAACCAATGAAGAAATCTTAAAAGGACTGGTGAATGACTTTCTCAATATGTGAGCATTCATCAGTCTTTTTTTATTGAGTATTGCAAGTTTTAATAGAACGAAGTCAGTACATTGTGCGAAATAAAGGAGAGGTGTAATACGATGGTAAAAAGGAAGGAGCAGAAGAAAAGGCTGAACGTTCGTGTAGACGTTGATTCACCTATCTGGAACGAAAGGAACATGAGCGAAACTACAAGAAAAGCACTGAATTTTTATTACACGTTTTGGGACAGGACTGTTTTTGCTTTAAACAAAATAGAACTTTTGTTAGATAAAATTGAAAAGATGGAAAGGAGTGGTTTCTATGGAGAAAGAAATGATAGGTAAAGTAGAAGTCGAAGCAAAACATCTTTTAAATGCGTACAGTGCTGTTGAAAAAGCAAGAATGGAACTTTACTGGGCATTGAATTATCAAATTAAAGCAGGAGAAGAACCTATCAACATTCTTCCTTCAGATAATGTAAAAGTTGAAATTCTGGACAGCGGAGAAATCGTAAAATTAACTGTGATGGATTACCCTGCAAGATTTAAAACAATCAAAGATAAAGAGAAAGAAAGATGGGTTAATAATGTAATGTTTGCCTTAAAAAGAATAAGAGATAAGGTTTCTTTTGAACGTGTTTTTGTTTTTATCAAATTTTATTTTCCTGATCAGCACATAGATGTAGATAATCGTGATATAAAACCTATAATAGATGGGATAAGATATGCTGGGGTAATTACAGATGACAGCTACAAATACGTTTCTTATGGATTTAATGCTCAGTTTAGCAGTGAACCTAAAACAGAAATTTTCATTATTAAGTATGAAAATTTTCCAGAAAAATTATACGAAATTTTGAACGAAAGATAGGTTTAACTTATCTTTTTCTATGTCCAAAATAGCCTTAAAAATATACCGGTTAACATATCTTTAAAATGCAATTTAAAGACAGGTAGGTAAAAAAGACAGGTGTTCTATCTACTGCCAGTCATTAAAAATACTGCATTTTCTTGCAAACAAAAAGGCGAAAAATAATCAATGGAAGTTTTTCGATATGGTTTTTTATCAAACCAGATGGGGGTTCGATTATTTTAGTACAACAGCTTAAGAGAATTAGACAATTATTTACTGGAAATAAAAGCAGCCGTTAGGCAGCTGTCTGCCTGCTGATAAGCAGGCGGGCAGCTGCCGAAAATTAGGGCAGTAAAAGAACAGCACTAAATAGAAAGAACTGTAGTAACAGGATACAACAGCACAATCTAAAAAGCTCTGCAGGTTTAGTGCAGTAGGAAAAAGTTATAATGTAAAGGGCACTTTATAAAAGGTTATCTGTACCGCCATGGTTAGGACCTCAGAGCAGGAGAAAGCAATATCAATATTGCAGCAGCAAAAGCTCTGGTTGCGCAAGACGACATTGCAGGAAGGTTTTGCGAGTTTAAGGCAGTAAGAGAGAAAGGCAAAATGGAGAGCACTTTTTCATCGCCACAGTTAAAGCAAAGGAGAAGGCACATAAATGTTTTTGGCAGGGGGAAAGAGGCACAATCATAGAAGTTTTTGCTAACACGGCGAAAAATATAAACAGGAAAGCTAGCAAGTTTTTTGGCAGTGATAAAGATTTTTCATCGAAGGAGAAGGTACAAAAACACAGCACGTGAGCATTCAGCAAAATGCAGCAGAAGAAGGGCAGGTTTTTCAAAGACCTTGTAAGGCCTTAATTGAGCTTTTTGGCTTTTTCTGTTCTCTTTTTTTTAGACGTGCCTGGAATGTATTTGCAGCAGTTTATAAAACTTTGAGGTGATGTTTATGAAGGAAGAAATGTACAGGAAAATAGACAGGCGGTTGTGGGAATTACGCAAACAGAGAGGTTTTATTTGAGAACAGGCTGCAAGGTATCTGGGAATCAGTCAAAAGCAGCTCGCACGTTATGAAAAAGGCAGAGAAAAAATCAGTACAGACATTTTAGAACGACTGGCTAGATTATATGGTTGTGATTATAAGTATTTGCTGGGTGATAATGAAAGTTCAAGTGAACAGATTGCAGGAAACTTTGGAGCATATAAAATCTTTGATGAGAATTTAGAAGTTATTGCATTTGTCAATCAAATTGTCATGAATTTAAACACAGTGTATAACATGGAGGAAGAGCTTAAAATGAACCACAATTTAACAAATATATCAAGCATTTAACACAAGTTTTATAGAACTTTTTCAAAAAATAAGCAAAATTACACAACTCACAAGAAAGTTGTTTGCATTTTAAAAAACAATACCGTCACAAGACTTTGTTAAAAATTTAACAAAACTTATTTAAAATCGGAAAGGAGAGTTTCAAATGCCTGTAAATGTAGAGTTAACAGAGCGTGACAGAAAGCTTTTAGAAATGCTGGCAGAGTTAAGCATGATAAAAGTAGAAAACCTGTCACACATATACGAAACAAAGGCATACTATTTAAAGAGGATAGCCCTTTTAAGGAAAGCCCACTACGTAAGAAGGCTGAAAGGATACGTGATGTTGGGTTCAAAAGGCATAGAGTACGTAAGGAGCATAGGTTTGAAGAGGAAAGGGATTCCAACAGCACATGGGCAGAAAGAACGTGTACAGAAAATAAGCGACCTTTACTTTAACTTTTTAGGAACAAACTGGACATTTATAGACAGCCGAAAAATAAAAGAGCAGAGGCCTTCAATATACAGAAGCAGTATTTTTTTAGGCTTTTTAATAGGACGTACAGAGTACGCAGTATACAGCATAGGGAAAGAGCCTGGCAAAGAAAAAATAGACGCTGTAAAAAGCGAACAAGAAAAGCTGCACAAGTTGGGTATATACAGAAGCGTAGTGTTTTATGAAAGCCCGGAAGCAAGAAAAAGATACGGCATAGAAGGACTGGGATTAAAGGAACAGCTGTTGCTGCCGTATCCGTACGGAGTAGAGCTTTTAAAAGAGCATGGAAAAAGAGACTTAATAAAAGAAGCAGCAATAAAGGCTTATGGAAGCGATCTAAAAGAACCAAACTGGAAAGAAGCAGACTACAACGTAGGAGATAAGCAGATAATGGTTTTGATTTTGAACGACATAGAAAAAATTGCAAAGATAAAGAACTATTTAATGCTGGCACAGTACAGATATACAAAAGCGATGGAAATAGAGATATTGTGTTTACAAGAACAGGAAGAAATGTTCAAAGAGATGTTTCCTCGGTGCAGCATAAGAACTGTAAAACAGGAAGAATGAAACATTAAATTAGAGATTTAAGCAGGAAATTGCGTCGTTTTGTCGAAACATAATAAAAGTGTCTGTCAGGATAACAAAAGTAGATTATAAAAAAGGGAGAATTTGTGGTAAATCTTTGATCGCTTGGTTTTTTTATGCAGGCTTCAAAACATACCTGTTCTTTTAACTGCATCTATGATTTTTTAGCTTATTTTATTGTTCTTCTATCTTGGGAAGAGGCAGGACGGTCACGGGGGATAGCAGTTTATACTGAAGGGAACAGTAAAGTTCCATCAGACTGTTTAAATGAATTATTTATAAGATTGGGTAGTTGAAATCCCGGGTAGGTTTAATAAGGCATTCTGCCTGAGCATTAAAAGTTTGGAATTGGAAGAAAGTCTCTAGAGAACTTAGGCCTTACGGAGGAGCAGTAAATGGACTAGAGGGATTTTTATGGAGATTTGTGCTTATTGAGGAATCTAACTAAGTTTGTAGCTTTAACTTGGTAGCTTTTATGTGGTATGATAAGTTAAAAGGAGGTTTTTAACGATGCTAAACTCATGTTAATAGCACAACCACCTGGGGAAAAAGAAGATGGAGAAGGAAGAATGTTCATCGGACCCTCTGGAAAAGTATTGGATGAGTTATTGAGATTGGTTCATATTAATAGAGAAGAAATCTATATGACAAATTTGATTAAATGTATGCTTCCAAAACTAAGTTAGCAGAAATTCCACATGCCGCCTTAGGAATATTTAAAAATAAGAAAGAAATTATATTAAGGAGATGAGGAAAATGGACAATGAAAAGATAACTAAAAAGGAAAATATTACTGATAATATTAAAATATCCGATAATGTAGAAATTTTAAAAAAACACTTCCCGTCTTGCTTTGATAAAGACGGAAGGTTTAATCTTGAAAAATTCAAAGAGGAAATCAAGATTGATGAAATTAATCTTTCAAAAGAAAGTTACGGGTTAGAGTGGCTTGGAAAAAGCTATGCAAGGGTGCTCACTTTTGAGCCCGCAAGAACTCTTTTAAAAGAAGATGAAGAATGGAATAAAAAGAAAGAAAATAAAAATTCTCAAAACTTACTCATAAAGGGAGATAACCTTGAAGTATTAAAGCACCTTGTCAATGCCTATTATGAAAAGATAAAGATGATATATATTGATCCGCCTTATAATACGGGCAATGACGGATTTGTTTATCAGGATGACAGAAAATTTACAGAGCAGGAACTTATGGAACTGGCAGGGGTAGATGAAGAACGGGCAAAAAGAATACTTGATTTTGTAAACAGCAAAAGCAATTCTCACTCTGCGTGGCTTACCTTTATGTACCCGCGCCTTTACATAGCAAGGAGGTTATTGAAGGAAGATGGAGTAATTTTTGTAAGTATTGATGATAATGAAGTAGCACAACTTAGAATTTTGATGGATGAAATTTTTGGGGAGGAGAATTTTGTAGGTAATATAATTAGAAAAATAAAGACAGCAAAAAGTGATTCGGGAACAGGCTTTAATACTCAACACGAATATTTATTGATTTATAGTAAAAATATAAATAAGATTTTTTTACAAGGAAATCTTAAAGATTTAGAAGAATATAAAAATCCTGATAATGATCCACGAGGACCATGGAAACCTTCAGATCCAACAGCCATAGATGATGGAAGAAAAACAAAGTTTGTTGAGCCAATAATAAATCCGTACACAGGAAAAAAAGATGTTCCGGGGCCTGGAAGAAGATGGAGATTTAATAAAGAAACATTTGAAAAATATGTAAAAGAAGGACGGATTATTTTTAAAAAAGAACATAAACCAAATGAACGGGGATTCATCTTAAAAAGATATAGGAATGAGTTAAAATCTGAGCATCTTTTGGTTAATTCTCTTTTTATTGATAACGAATATCTTAATTCCGTTGGGACTAAAGAATTGTCTAATTATTTTAATATAAAATTAATTGATTTTCCTAAACCATCAACATTTATAAAAAAAATTATAAAATATTCAACAAAAAATTTAGATATTGTTATAGACTTCTTCGCCGGCTCTGGCACAACAGGCGATGCGGTTATGCAACTCAATGCAGAAGATGGAGGAAATAGAAAGTTTATATTAGTGCAACTCCCCGAACCAATAGACCCTAAGAAAAACAAAACTGCTTACGATTTTGTAAAAAATGAACTTGGAGTAGAAACCCCCACAATTTTTGAAATATGCAAAGAGCGACTTGTCCGTGCTGCAAAGAAGATAAAAGAAGAAACCATCGCAAAAAAGATTGAAGAGAAACAGAAAGAAATTGAAAAATTACAAAACCAACTTGATTTTGACGGTAAAGATGAAAAAATAAAGCAACTTCAAGAAGAAATTGAAAAACTTGAGAATCAGGATTTAGGCTTTAAGATATTTGAGACCATTCCAATATGGGAAGATTATCTAACTGATGATAAAAAACTAACAGAACAGACAACTTTATTTGAAGTAAACGAACTAACAGCTGATGACTTAAAAGCCTTACTGATAACATGGAAAACCTATGATGGGATACCATTAACAGAAAATTATCAAGAGATAAAGCTAAATGACTATACAACCTATTATTGCGGAACAAATCTTTACCTTTTGCACAACGGATGGAAAACGGAAAACATAAAAACACTACTTGAAAAAATAGATTCAGATAAAGATTTTGTTGTAGAAAAAATCATTGTATTCGGATATAATTTTGAAAGCAAGCACTTGCGAGAGATAGAGGAGAACATACAGAACTACTCTAATAAAAAGCAGATTGAAATTGAGACCATTCTGAGATTTTAAAGGGGTGAAGTTATGAAGAGAGGATTTGTATTTGAAAGGAATTTGCCTCATCAACAAAAAGCGGTTGAGAGCATTGTTAAAGTATTTGAAAATCTGCCAATTAAAACAGATAAAAGCACTGTTTTAAACTTTATGAACCCAATAATAGATAATAAAGAAAGTTTTAATGCATATAAAAATAATATCAACCAATTACAACAAGAAAACAGTATTGCTTTAAATGTTAAACCTACATTTAGCAATGTTATAGATATAATGATGGAGACAGGCACGGGCAAAACCTATACCTATACCAAAGCGATCTTTGAACTCAACAGACATTATGGGATATTTAAATTTATCATCGTTGTGCCAACTCTTTCCATAAAAGCAGGTACAAAGAATTTTCTTAAATCTGATAGTGCGAGAGAGCATTTCAAAGAACAATACGATAAAACGATAACGTTGTATGTTGTAGAGAGTCAAAAAAGCAGTAAAAATAAAAAAAACTATATGCCCTCATCGATTAGTGAGTTTGTAAAGGCTGATAAAAACGATAAAGACACCATTCATGTTTTGCTCATTAATGCGGGAATGCTAAATTCCGACACATTACAAAAGGATTTTGACAGAACCCTTTTTGACAAATATACTAAACCGATAGAAGCTCTTGCTGCAACTAAACCTTTTGTGATAATAGATGAACCACACAGGTTTGCAAAAGAAAATAAGACTTGGAAAAACATTCAGCTTTTAAAACCTCAATATATTATTCGGTTTGGTGCTACATTCAAAGAATATGAAAATCTTATTTACACCTTAACTGCTGTAGATGCTTTTAATCAAAATCTTGTAAAAGGAGTAATCGCATATATTGAGGAGTTTGAACAAGGAAAAAATGTATTTGTTAGGCTTATAAATACGGATGGTAAAGAGGCTACTTTTGAACTTGTAGATAACAGGAAGAAAACCAAATTTAAACTTTCAAAAAAAGACGAACTTAAAAAAATCCATTCCAACCTGACAGGTCTTTTCATAGAAAAACTGAACAAAACAGAAGTGCTTCTATCCAATGGGCTCTCTCTTAGAAAAGGGGATAAGATAAACCCATTTTCTTATGCTGAAACTTTGCAGGAGAGAATGATAAAAAAGGCAATTGAAAACCATTTTAAAATAGAAAGGGAATTGTTGACACAATCTCCAAAAATCAAGCCCCTTACCTTATTTTTTATAGATAATATTGAAGAATATCGAAATAAAGATGGATATTTACGTAAAACTATTGAAGAGGCAGTTAGAGCAATAGCTACAAAATATCTGGAAAAAGAAACCGATGAATTTTACAGAGAGTATTTGAAGAAAACAATTGAGAATATTAACCTTACTCACGGTGGTTATTTTTCAAAAGACAATGTAGAAAACGATGAAAAGATAGAAAAAGAGATAAATGAGATCTTGCACGACAAAGAATCTTTGCTTGATCTTAACAACCCACGGCGTTTTATATTTTCTAAATGGACATTGAAGGAAGGTTGGGATAATCCGAATATTTTCCAAATATGTAAATTGAGGAGCAGCGGTAGCGAAATTAGTAAATTGCAGGAAGTAGGAAGAGGTTTAAGGTTACCGGTAAACGAATATATGAGCAGAGTAAAAGACAGACAGTTTTATCTAAACTACTATGTTGATTTTACAGAAAGCGATTTTGTGGACAGATTGATAAATGAAATAAATGAGAAATCTCATGCAATATCCAGAGAAATTATACCTGAAAAACTGACAGATAACATGGTGAAAAGGATTTTAGAACATTATTCTGACAAATTCAAAAACGAAGATGAATTGCTTGAAACATTGGATAAAGATAATGTAATAACAAGAAGCAATACTTTTAAAGAAGGTGGTTTTGATTATATAAAAGAGAATTTTCCTCTTATATTTGATGGTGTTGGTTCAAATAAAGTTAGAAATGCTTCGCAAAAGAAGAGAAAAATTAAGGTTAGAACCGGTAAATACAATGAATTAAAAGAGTTGTGGGAAAAGCTAAATCAAAAAGCTATCCTTGAATATAAAATAAAAGACGAAGATGAGTTTAAGGATCTATTTAGAGAATTTATGGACGATTTGAAGAATAAAATAAAAAATAAAACTATCCGAGATAAAAAAATAGAAATAGATATTGAAAATGGAAAAGCAGCTTCAAAAGAAAAATATTTAACCGGTAGTACGGAAATGATACCTATTGTTACAATGAGTTATCATAAATTTTTAAAGGAACTAGCAAGAGTAATAAAGGCAAATCCCAAAACTTTACATGATGTTTTTAAAGAACTGATGGTGGAGGACTTTGACATAAATAACTTTTTGAATACAACAACCATAAGAGTCCTAAAACATGGTTTTGATAAGTTTATGCTTTATAAATCAATAGATAAATTTGGGATCACTTATCAAAAGATAGCACACACTGTCCATCCGACTAAATTAACAAACGAGCAAGGAGAACCTTTGGAAGAAATAGATGCCTCTGATATAGGTAAAGCATATTCAGAAAAAGAAGTAGTAGCAAAAAGCTATTACTTTGAAGAATTGTTCTATGACTCCGAACTTGAAAAAGAAAACATAAAAACTGATATTGATGAAGTTGTTGTCTTTACCAAAATTCCTAAAAATTCAATAAAAATACCTGTTGCAGGTGGAGAAACTTACTCTCCTGATTTTGCTTATGTTTTAAAAACAAAAAATGGAGAGAAACGACTTTATTTTGTATTAGAAACTAAAAATGTACCATCTCAAAACGAGTTAAAACAAGAAGAATTACAAAAAATTAAGCATGCTCAGATATTCTTTAGAGATAAGATAAAATTTGAAACGCAGTTCAACGATAAAAAGATAGTGCAACTAATACAGGAGATATTAACATGATAGAAAATGTCAATATTAATAAACACACTTTTGGTAATATGCGGAACTCTTCGTCTGCTATCACAGGCTCGCCCTTTGGGTCTGCTAACAGGCGGATATGTGGCTCGCTATCGCTCGTCCATTGGAGAAAAGTACCTGCTTCTCTGCACTTTTTACTTTCAGAAGGATGCAGACAAGGATAAAAAAACTGCCCAGTACTGCAGCATGTTCTTTGAGCTCTCTCAGCCCCTTCAAGATGCCTGGGTTTGGAGAACCATCAGGACCCACCTTCCTGAAGATAGGTAGATTGTTTATCAATCAACCTATAGAAAAAGACCGTCTATATCATAAAATTAACAAATTAGCAAAAGCTCAAAGAATATCAGAAAGGAGAATAAGTCATATTGCGAAAAGGTACAATAAGAACGGCACATTTTGCCCACAAAGCAAATTCAACATGTAGTAAAGAAACAGTTATTCATAAAACTGCTAAACTGTTGATACAAGAAATAATACAATTACAGTGAACCAGTCAGAAAGCACATCTCCTTAAGGGGATTGTGATGAATGGCTGTGTAATACTTGAAATTATTCTTAAGATATGTTATAATTGTATAGGGTGATAACTATGCAATTAAAGAAAACTCGCTGGAGTACTTATAATATTAATTATCATTTTGTGTGGATACCAAAATATCGACGAAAAATCTTAGTTGATGAAATAAAACAGGAGCTTGAGAAAATTTTTAAAGATATAAGTGAAAAACATGAAATTGAAATTTTGTCTCTTTCAATTCAACCGGATCATATCCATCTATTTGTCTCTGCACCGCCCAGATTAGCGCCAGCTGATATAGTCAATTTATTTAAAGGAATTTCTTCTAAAAAACTGATTGAAAAATTTTCTCACTTAAAGACAAAACATGGACTGTGGAGCAGAACTTATTATGTTGGGACAGCAGGAACTGTTTCTGAAGAAACTATAAGAAGATATATTGAAGAATGTCAGGACATTTAAAGAGAGAGAAAGTAAAATGACAAAAAATGAAAAAATTAAAAAGACGTTAAATGAAACAAAAGAAAAAAGAAAGAATCAAATACCAGTTGTATATCAATTAAAAGTTAATTTGAAATCTGTAGATAAAATGGCAAGAAAAAGATTGTTTTTATTGTTTTTAGAAGCTAAATGGTTTTATAACTATTTAGTTGCTGACATACAAAACCGAGTCAGTGATGATGCATATAAGATAGAAAAAGTAACTATTAAAGTTGGAGATACATATGAAGAAAGAAACATTTTAAACCTTTCTTCTCATATGAAGCAGAGTATTATTTCAAGAATAAAACAAAACTTATACTCACTTCACAAAAAGAAAGAGAAAGGTCAAAAAGTAGGGAAACTAAAGTTTAAGAAAAAAGTCAATTCAATTCCATTAAAGCAGTACGGAAATACATTCAAGTTTAAAAACAAAAACAAAACACAAATAAAGATTCAAGGATTTAAAAAACCTTTTAGAGTTTTAGGTGGACATCAAATCCCACAGGATGCAGAAATAGCTAAAGCAGAGATTGTGAAGAAAGGTCCTAGCATTTATATCTACGTCACCTGCTATATAAACAAACAAAAGTACGATAAAACAAGAAAAAATATTGTCCATAATTTTGGTATTTCTGCTGGAATAGATTTTAAACCTAGCGGAATAGTCTTATCAAGCGGAATAAAAGTTGAATGGAGAATAGAAGAAACGAAGCGGCTAAAAAAACTTCAAAGAAAGCTTTCGAGGCAGAAAAAGTATTCAAAGAACTGGTATAAAACTATAGAAAAAATCAATAAAGAACATAAGAAAATAGATAATATCAAAGCAGATATTATTAATAAAGTCACTGCTTTTTTATCTTATTATAAAAAAGTAGTATTCCAGGATGATGATATTGCATCCTGGAAAGAAGACAAATTTTCAAAGTCAGTTCACTACTCAAGTGTGGGGGAAATAAAGAGGAGACTGAGAAACAGTCTCTACCCCGCTGTGGAAGTAGTGGATAAATATATACCCACTACAAAAACATGCAGTCAATGTGGAAATGTTCAAGAAATTTCTTTGGCTGAAAGAACTTATAAATGCAGTAAGTGTGGTCTTCAAATTGACAGAGATTTAAATTCAGCAATAAATATGCTGAAAGTAGTAGGGTTGGACCGACCCGAAGTAACGCCTGTGGAGAGGAAAACCTCTGCTAGAATATTGGGCAGCAGCCCATATATTCTGGTAAGTTTTCTTCAATGAAGCAGGAAGCCCATCCCCTTCAGGGGATTGGGAGGAGGTCACATAAACCTAGTGATACAAATATAGCAATCAAATTTCCATTGGATGCCAATAAAAGGTATATAGCAGATAGAATTATTTTAGAGTTGAGTTATAAATCGTATGAAGATATGATAAAGATAGTATATTCCACTCCTCCAATGGAAAAAATCCTTAAAGAAGAAGAAAGTACTGGATCAAAATTATATGGGAGGAGGTTGAATATGAAAGAGGCTGAGAAAATCTACAGTCCAACTAAAGAAAGATTAATAGCTGCTAGAAAAAGAAGACTGGAGAGAAAAAGCAAAGGTTCTGATAAAGAATATCTAGAATGTATTATTAAGGAATATACAGCATTAGAGCCCTTACGAAGGGAGGCATCAAAGGTTGGCATCTACAAATTATAGTTCCCCACAGTTTCTCAGTAAAGATGATTTAATAGATGAGCGAACATTTAATTTTGGGGAGATATGGAAAATTAGAGATTGTCTTATTTCTATTCCAGATGCAGATAGAATAAATAGTAGAAATGAACATTTTTGTCGAACAGTAGTTATTGTTGATAACAATAAGCAAAACTCAAATAAATTTTCACCTATAATAACAGTTGCTCCACTGTCACATCGCCTTGATTGCATGAGAGAATTTGATATTCCTTTATCAAAAGAAAAAGATGGCGTTAAAGAAGATTGTTTGTTAAGAATGTCATTAGCACAGCCGGTTTTAAAAAAAGATTTATATGAACGAATAGGAGAAATTCATGATGATAGTAAAGATGAAATTATTGATGTACTATTGCAAAAAATCGGAATAAATCCCGAGAACTTATAAATCTATCAGGGAAGAATACAATTTCACCCGAGCGATTAGCCGCTCTTTTTTTATGTGGTAGTACTAGACCCATTTTCTACTGGTAGTTGACGAATTTGACTAAAAAGTATATAACAGTTGACGAACAAAAAGTCAACTAGAGGTAATAAAAGTGTATAATTCGTCAACTGAATTAGATATGATGTACAAAATGAGTGAGGAAATTAAAAATGAATAACTTAGCTAAGACAAAAGCAAAGGTGGTGATAAAAATGTTAACTAAAAAACCTATGGAACAAAAAGAAACAGTAAAATTATACAATAAATATGGTGAATACGTTGGAGAAGCATACATGCATATAAGAAAAAAAAGAGAAAAAGAATGTTTAATAATAGAATCAAATAAGAAAATAAATCCAGCCCAATATATTGAAAATATTTTTAATTTTTTAAAACCATTTTTAACTCATAATAAAAATATCCATGTATACTTAGATTTGTCAAATTATTATGGAACAAATAACAGTAGTTGGTTATATGAATGGATTTTCAAAACAAACAATGGACAATTGATTGAAACTGATTTTGTTAGAATTGATAAATGGTCAAAAATTACTGACAGGGAAGACGCTGCAATGTTAAATGATTATTTATTTGAAAAATTCGAAACTTTTCAATAAAGTTGGAGTTCGACGACAAAGGCACCTTCGTTTTTTGCGTTTTCTTGCAATTCCCTTGACAGCTTCATTAAAAAGAGTCAAATAAAAATCAAGTTTTTTGTGCATAACGACAGGTTTTTATGGTTCCTATAAGGAAGGGAAATGTAGTTCATACCGCTTAAGTCGGTAAAGTAGAGTCCCGTTTTTATAGTTCCTATAAGGAAGGGAAACTGCTTGGTATAATAGGATATTTTCTTATTATGGCATGTTTTTATAGTTCCTATAAGGAAGGGAAACCCTCCTCTAACTTTTCTATTTTTTTGTATAAATTTTGTTTTTATAGTTCCTATAAGGAAGGGAAACATATTACATCATAACCAAACTTACGAGATTGACTAAGTTTTTATAGTTCCTATAAGGAAGGGAAACTTGTTACTCCATTTAAAACCCAATTTTTTTAATCTTGTTTTTATAGTTTCTATAAGGAAGGAAAACCTATTTAAGGAATCCTTTTGTAACTTCTTTACAAAAGGCAGGCTCAAAGCCTGTCTTTTTTTATGCACACACAAACCTCTAAAAAGGAGCTGATAAAATGGACTTTAAAGGCTTTTCTTTTTCCGATACAGGCCCACAAAGCACCACAGCTAAAATCTTGCTAGGCTTAGCAGCGTTTCTGTTGTACCTTTTTCTCACAGCATGGTTTTTTGTTCCCCTAATCAAAACGTTCCAGCTCCTCTCACAGCTAAACCCACAAACCAACTCAAAAATAGACTTCACACCAGTAAAGCAGATGTACGCAAACCCAATGCTAAGCTTAAAAGAACTCACAAACCCTGCAATATTGAAGGCTTATCTTATCTTCCTGATAATCTCCATACCAGCAATAGCAGTATTAGTAATACTTGCCAGAGCAACCGACTACAGAGCGCACGGAATAAAATACTTGAGAGACGACGGAACACACGGGACAGCAAACTGGATGACAGTGCAGGAAGCGAAAAAAATACTGGGTATAGGTACAAACAAAGGCTTAATACTGGGCAGGATAGGGAACAAAGTAGTTACACTGCCCCCTGACAGCTTTTTAAACAGAA
>Ga0247720_100437_pt1 | contig 15196 bp, 14 predicted proteins | sample MSEWel2015_12_15_FD_189078 | JGI IMG/M metagenome (GOLD analysis project Ga0247720, IMG submission 189078) | Subsurface sediment microbial communities from gas well in West Virginia, United States - MSEEL Well Study Marcellus 3H_2015_12_15 | ecosystem: Environmental > Terrestrial > Deep...
ACTGCAGAACTAGCTGCTGCAGTGTCAAATGCAGGAGGTTTAGGAATAATAGGAGCAGGTAATGCACCTGCCAGTTTTGTAAGGGAACAGATACGGAAGGCAAGAGAACTTACTGATAAACCTTTTGGCGTCAATGTAATGCTTTTGTCTCCTTTTGTTGATGAAGTTATGGAGGTTATTTTAGAAGAAAAAGTAGAAGTTATAACTACTGGAGCAGGGAATCCAGGTAAGTACATACAAAGACTTAAAGAACGGGGTATTAAAGTTATTCCTGTTGTGCCTTCAGTAGCATTAGCAAAAAGAATGGAGGACATTGGGGTAGATGCTGTTATTGCTGAAGGAACAGAATCGGGAGGTCATATTGGAGAATTGACGACTTTGGCGTTGGTACCTCAAGTAGTAGATGCTGTTAAAATTCCAGTCATCGCTGCAGGAGGAATTGCTGATGGACGGGGTTTTGCTGCGGCTTTTTGCTTAGGTGCTTCGGGAGTTCAAATGGGAACTCGGTTTGTATGCTCTACTGAATGTACTGCTCATCCTCGTTACAAAGAATATATTTTAAAGGCAAAAGACAGAGATGCTGTGGTTACAGGGAGAAGCACAGGTCATCCAGTCAGGTCATTAAAAAACAAACTGACAAGAGAATTTGAAAAGTTAGAACAAATGGGTGCTCCTAAGGAACAATTAGAAAAATTAGGAGAAGGAAAATTAAGAGCAGCAGTAGTAGACGGTGATGTAGAATACGGTTCTGTTATGGCAGGGCAAATTGCAGGACTTATAAATGATATTAAACCTGTTAAAGAAATAATAGAGGACATAATAAAACAAGCAGAGGAAGTAATTGACAATTTGAATAAAATGAGGTGAAAAAATGAAAGTAGCTTTTATTTACCCCGGGCAAGGTGCCCAATATGCTGGAATGGGCAAAGAAATATACCAAAAATACCAAGAGGCAAGAGAAATTTTTGAAAGAGCAGATGAAGCTTTAGGGTTTAGCATATCTAAACTTTGTTTTGAAGGACCAGAAGAAGAACTTATGAAAACAGAAAATACTCAGCCGGCCATTTTAACGGTTTCTGTTGCTTTAACAAAGGTTTTGCAAAAGAGAGGAATAAAGGCTGAGGTTACTGCAGGATTGAGCTTAGGAGAGTATTCCTCTTTAGTATTGGCTGAAGCTTTAGATTTTGAAGATGCGGCTCGTTTAGTGAAAAACAGAGGAAAGTATATGCAAGAAGTAGTACCCCAAGGAGTGGGTACTATGGCAGCAATACTGGGACTTGAAAATGAAGCAGTAGAAGAGATATGTCGTATTGCATCACAAGTTGGAATAGTAGAACCTGCTAATTATAACTGCCCTGGACAATTAGTTATATCTGGAGAAGTAAAAGCTGTGGAAAAAGCTGTCGAGCTAGCCAAAGAAAAAGGTGCAAAAAGAGCAGTAGTATTGGCAGTAAGTGCTCCTTTCCACTGCAGCATGCTAAAAAAAGCAGGAGAACTTTTGGAAAAGGATCTAGAAAAAATAGAAATAAAAGAGTTAAAAATTCCTGTAATATCAAATGTAACAGCTAACTATGTTACAAGGGAAGAAGTTAAAGATTTGCTCATAAAACAGGTGAGTCATCCTGTGCTATGGGAACAATCTGTAAAAAGAATGATTGAAGATGGAGTAGATACTTTTGTTGAAATAGGTCCAGGAAAGACTCTTACAGGTTTTGTTAAAAAGATTGACAGAACCAAAGCTGCCTATAATTTTGAAGATGAGGAGTCTCTTTTAAAGACTCTCTCTGCTTTGGAGGGATAAGTATGGAAACTGAAAGAAAAACTGCTTTTATAACCGGTGGGTCAAGAGGAATAGGACGTGCTATTGCTGTACGTTTAGCAAAAGATGGATTTAATATTGTTGTCAACTATTCAAAAAGCGATAAAAGTGCTGAAGAGGTTGTAAAAGAAGCAAAAGAGTATGGAGTAGAGGCAATGGCTGTCAAATGTGATGTCTCTAAATACGATGAGGTGGAAAAAGCGATAGATAAAATTGTAGAAGAATTTGGTAGTATAGATGTTGTAGTAAATAATGCGGGAATTACAAAGGATAATTTAATTTTGAAGATGGATGAAAGCGAGTGGGACCAAGTAATAGATGTAAATTTAAAAGGTACATTTAATGTAATAAAATTTGCCTCAAAGTATATGATAAAAAAGAGAAAAGGGAAAATAATAAATATTACATCTGTTGTGGGAATAATGGGAAATGCAGGTCAAGCTAATTATGCTGCTTCTAAAGCAGGAGTGATAGGACTTACTAAATCTGTTGCAAAAGAGTTAGCGAGTAGGGGAATAACAGTAAATGCTGTAGCTCCTGGCTTTATTGAAACAGATATGACAAGTGTGTTAAAAGATGAAATAAAAGAAAATATGTTAAGGAGCATTCCTTTGAAAAGAGCTGGAAAACCGGAGGATGTAGCTGAATTAGTTGCTTTTTTGGCGAGTCCCGCTTCAGATTACATTACTGGGCAAGTAATAAATGTTGACGGAGGAATGGTTATGTAATATTATCATAATGTATAATTTTTGAGAGGAGGTGAAGAAGGTATGATTTTTGAAAAAGTAAGGGACATAATAGCCGAACAACTCGGCATTGATCCAGAGGAAATAACGATGGAGTCATCTTTTATAGATGATTTAGGAGCAGACTCTTTGGACATAGTAGAGCTCATAATGGCTCTGGAAGAAGAGTTTGATATTGAAATTCCTGATGAAGATGCTGAAAAGATTAAAACGGTAGGTGATGTAGTAGAATACTTAAGCAATCTTGAATAATTGAGGTCCCGCGTTGCGGGACTTTATGCAATATAAAATTTTACTCTATTTTGGAGGTTTTAACTCATGAACAGAGTAGTTGTAACGGGAGTAGGAGTCATTACACCTTTAGGTAATACTGTAGAAAAATTTTGGAATTCTTTAATAAATGGTGAGTCTGGAATAGACACTGTTACCAAATTTGACGTGTCTGAGTTTCCTACTAAGGTAGCAGCAGAAGTAAAAGATTTTGAACCCACTTTATACATAGACAAAAAAGAAGCAAGAAGAATGGATAGGTTCATCCAGTTTGCTGTTGCCAGCGCGAAGTTGGCATTAGAGGATTCACAAATTGACCTTTCTAAAGTTGATTTAAACAGGTTTGGGGTCATTTACGGTACAGGCATAGGAGGAATTGAAACTTTTGAGAATCAGTTGAAAATTATGCATGAAAAAGGTCCCGGAAAAGTAAGTCCCTTTTTCATCCCTATGATGATAGCAAATATGGCAGCAGGTCAAATTGCAATAACTTTTGGGCTAAAAGGGATAAACGAGACTATAGTAAATGCCTGTGCTTCCAGTACTAATGCTATAGGAGAAGCTTTTAAAGCTATTCAACGGGGAGATGCAGACCTTATAGTTACAGGTGGTACTGAAGCCGCTATAACTCCTATGTCTTTCGCAGGCTTTTGTGCAATGAAAGCTATGTCCACAAATGAGGACCCTAAAAAAGCCTCCCGTCCTTTTGATTTGAATAGAGATGGTTTTGTAATGGGAGAAGGGTCTGCAAGCTTAATTTTAGAATCTTTAGAACATGCACAAAAAAGAGGAGCTAAAATTTATGCAGAGATAATAGGTTATGGTGCTACAGATGATGCTTACCACATAACTGCTCCTGCGCCAGAAGGAGAAGGAGCTGCTCGTGCAATGGAAGCAGCTTTAAAGGACGGAAAAGTAAGTTTTGACATGATAGATTATATCAATGCTCATGGAACTTCCACTGAATATAACGACAAATTTGAAACAATGGCTATAAAGAAGGTCTTTAAAGACCATGCGTATAAACTCTATGTAAGTTCTATCAAGTCTATGGTAGGCCATTTATTAGGAGCAGCAGGGGCGATAGAAGCTGTTGCTACTGTTTTGACTATAAAAAATGGCATTATACCTCCTACTATTAATTACGAAACTCCTGATCCAGAGTGCGATTTGAATTATGTGCCTAATGAGGCTATAGAAAAAGAAGTAAATTATGCGATTTCTAATTCCTTTGGCTTTGGAGGACATAATGGGACATTACTTTTTAAAAAATTTTAAAAGAGGTATGGAAGTGAAAAGAGAAAATTTGTCTGAATTAGAGGAGAGAATAAATTATAGTTTTAAAGATAAAAATTTGCTTATAGAGGCTTTAACTCACAGTTCATGGGCTCACGAAGGTAAAAATAGCAAGATTAGCAATGAAAGATTGGAGTTTTTGGGAGATTCTGTTCTAAGCCTTGTAATAAGTGAGTATTTGTACAAGAATAGAAAAGATTTAGAAGAAGGTTCTCTTTCTAAATATAGAGCTGAAATAGTTTGTGAGCCCTCTCTTGCTAGATGTGCAAGAGAAATAGGGTTAGGCAATTTTTTGCTCATTGGTAAGGGAGAAGAAATGACTGGAGGAAGAGAAAGAGATTCACTTCTTGCAGATGCTATGGAAGCGCTGCTGGCTGCTGTATATCTGGATGGAGGATTAGAAGTCGTTCGCAATATAATCTTAGATTTATTTAGAAATATCATTGAAGAAGTATTAGAAGGACTTATTTATCGTGACTATAAGACCAAGTTGCAAGAAGTTGTTCAAAGTATGGGAATAGGGAAAATCACTTATGAACTTGTAAAAGAAATAGGACCTGACCACAACAAAACTTTTATCACCAAAGTGCGAATTGGAGATGTAGCTTTAGGAGAAGGTTATGGCAAAAGTAAAAAAGAAGCTGAACAAGCTGCTGCTATGGAAGCATTGGTTAAATTGGGTATATTAAAATGAAGACAAAGACGGTAATCCACGAAAATATGCGTCTGCTGACTGTGTGTCTGAAATATGGTGAGATACCTAGAGGAGAAGAGGCTGCTTCTAGCATATCAAAGGGGACAGGGCGATAATCTGCTAACGGTGAGGTAATTTAAACGAAGATATTTTTAAAAATTTACTTACTAGATCTTAACACGGACTTACATAAAAAATACTTGAAATCAGAATAATAATATGTTATTATAAATCTAGTATTAACTATATAAATGTGTAAAGTTAATAGTTTGTAAGTGAAACAAAGGCGTTTCACGTTGTAGAGGTGACGCCTTTGTTTTATTTTTTAATATTATACCTTAATTATTTATCAAGTTAATATGTTAATTTATAAAATCATTTAAGAGGAGGGAATTACTATGGCACAAAACACTCTAAGCGACATTTTTGGTTCAAATGTTTTTAACGATTCAGTCATGAGAGAACGCCTTCCAAAGGCAACTTACAAAGCTTTAAGGAAAACAATCGATGAGGGAATTCCATTAGAACCAGCAGTTGCTGAAGTTGTAGCAAATGCAATGAAAGATTGGGCAATTGAGAAGGGAGCAACTCATTTTACACATTGGTTCCAGCCATTGACTGGAATTACTGCTGAAAAGCGGGATTCTTTCATTTCTCCTACTCAAGATGGTAGGGTAATAACTGAATTTTCAGGAAAAGAATTAATTAAAGGTGAGCCTGATGCTTCTTCATTTCCATCAGGTGGTTTAAGGGCTACCTTTGAAGCAAGAGGATATACAGCATGGGACTGTACATCGCCGGCTTTTATAAAAGATGATACGCTATATATCCCCACTGCTTTCTGCTCATATACAGGCGAAGCGCTAGATTTAAAAATACCCTTACTGCGTTCTATGGAAGCTTTATCAAAACAAGCTCTTCGAGTATTAAGATTATTTGGTAATACTACAGCAAAGAAAGTTATTACAACCGTAGGACCTGAACAGGAATATTTCTTAATTGATAAAAAGATGTATGACAAGCGTAAAGATCTTATACTTACGGGAAGAACTCTATTTGGTGCTAAATCACCAAAGGGTCAAGAAATGGAAGATCATTATTTTGCATCTATCAAAGAAAGAATATCAGCATTTATGAGAGATTTAGATGAGGAATTGTGGAAATTAGGAATTCCTGCTAAAACTAAGCATAATGAAGTTGCTCCCGCTCAGCATGAACTCGCTACAGTATACAATACAGCTAATATTGCATCAGATCATAATCAATTGACAATGGATCTAATGAAAAAAATTGCTTTAAGACATGGACTTGTATGCCTTTTGCATGAAAAACCTTTTGCAGGAGTCAATGGTTCCGGTAAACACATTAATTGGTCAATGAGCACCGATGATGGCCAAAATCTCTTAGATCCGGGACATACACCCCACGAAAATGCACAATTTTTAGTATTCCTGTGTGCTGTAATCAAAGCTATCGATGAATACGCTGATTTAGTCAGAGTAGCTGCTGCAACACCAGGAAATGACCATCGTCTTGGCGCTAATGAAGCACCGCCCGCAATTGTATCAGTCTTCCTTGGTGAACAGCTTACGGATATTCTTGAACAGATCGAAAATGGTGGTGCAACAACTTCAAAACAAGGAGGAGTATTAAAAGTAGGTGTATCAACTCTTCCTGCACTACCAAAGGATTCTACAGATAGAAACAGAACATCTCCATTCGCATTTACAGGAAATAAATTTGAATTTAGAATGGTTGGTTCTTCTTCATCAATTGCAACTGCTAATTTTATATTAAACACCATTGTTGCTGAAAGTCTATCTCAGATTGCGGATAGGTTGGAAAAGGCCACAAATTTTGATGAAGAAGTGCAACTGTTGCTTAAGGAAATTGTAAAGAAGCACAAAAGAATTATATTTAATGGGAATGGTTATTCAGAAGAATGGGTAAAAGAGGCAGAAAAAAGAGGACTTCCAAATATTCGATCAACAGTTGAAGCTATTCCTGCATTAATTAAAGAGAAGAATATCAAAGTCATGGAAAAACACGGTGTTTTAAGCAAAGTTGAACTTGAATCACGATATGAGATTTCTCTTGAAAATTATATAAAAACAATTAATATTGAAGCTTTAACAATGTTAGACATAGCAAAACGACAAATACTCCCAGCTGTAATAACTTTTGCTACAAAAATTGCAGAATCAATAAATTCTGTAAAAGCAACAGGTCTAAATGCTGATATAAGTGCACAAACTGAATTATTAGAAGAAGTTTCTACACTAATGAGTGAATTTAAGAAAAACATCTCTGAACTTGAAAATGCAGTTAATGAAGCTTCAAATATGAATGGTGATTCTTATAGCAAGGCTTGCTATTACAGAGATGTAGTATTTGCAAAAATGGGCATTTTAAGAGAAATCGGCGATAAACTCGAAACCATTGTAGATGCAGAATTGTGGCCATTACCGACATATGCCGACATGTTATTTAACATTTAACTTTTTATAGTGATTATTAGTATTTTAAAGTACAAATGACAAATCGAAAAAAAGCAATTGTAATTTAAAGTAAACAAGTAAATAGAAAAAAAGGCAAAGGCGCCTTTAGAAAAAGGTTGTCTTTGCCTTTTTTAATCATTAACCCTTAAATTTCTGTCAAACTATAACAAATATTATCCCCTAAAAAACCTTTTTAAAACATGTAGATCGTTTTATCACATCAAATCAATTCAAATTTGAAAAGAGGGGTGCAAGTAGGTGTACTTAATGATTTATAAGTCTTCTTAAAACTTAATTCAATTATGAGGAGGTTTATAAAAATGGATAAGGTAAAGAAAATATTTTTAAGCTTTATGGTTTTAATTTTTGTAGTAGCGAGCGGAATTTGCACTGCAAAAGCAGCAGACCAAATAACACCAGAAAAAGTTGCAACAGCTATTGACAATGTTTGGGTACTTGTATCAGCTTTCTTGGTGTTCTTCATGCAAGCAGGGTTTGCAATGGTTGAAGCGGGGTTCACAAGAGCAAAGAATGCAAGCAACATTGTTATGAAAAACCTAATGGACTTTGCAATTGGTTCAGTTATGTTCTGGTTGATAGGATTTGCAATAATGTTCGGAAAAGATGCAGGTGGCTTTATAGGAACCTCAGGGTTTTTCTTCAGTGATTCATTTGAACATTTAGAGCTTTCAATTCCTTTGATGTCCTTTTTAATTTTCCAGACAGTATTTGCAGCAACAGCCGCAACAATTGTATCTGGTGCTATGGCTGAAAGAACAAAATTTGCTGCTTACTGTATTTATAGTGCTGTAATTTCACTCATTATCTATCCAGTTGTAGGACACTGGGCATGGGGAGGAGGATGGTTGAGCAAATTAGGATTTATCGACTTTGCAGGGTCTACTGTTGTTCACTCTGTTGGTGGTTGGGCAGCGTTGATTGGTGCAAAAATGCTTGGACCAAGAATAGGAAAATACACAAAAGACGGAAAGGTCAATGCGATTCCAGGGCATAGCATAACATTGGCAGCGCTTGGTACCTTCATTTTATGGTTTGGATGGTTTGGATTCAACCCAGGTTCAACACTTTCAGGTATGAGTGACAAAATTGGCGATATTGCTGTAAATACCAATTTAGCAGCTGCAATGGGTGCAACCCTCGCGATGATTTATACATGGCTAAAGTACAGAAAACCCGATGTTAGCATGACACTGAATGGTGCTTTAGCTGGGCTTGTTGCAATCACAGCAGGATGTGCGTCGGTAAGTACATGGGGTGCTGCAATAATAGGGGGATTGGCAGGAATTTTAGTAGTTGTTTCTGTTGAGTTTATTGATAAAAAGCTCAAAATAGACGATCCCGTTGGTGCAATTTCTGTGCATGGTGTTTGTGGTGCGTTTGGAACATTGATGGTTGGGCTTTTTGCAATAGAAGGAGGACTGTTCTATGGTGGTGGAATAAAGCAGTTTTTGGCGCAGCTTGCTGGGGTTGCTTCAACGTTTGCATGGACTACTGTGACAGCGTTTATTCTCTTTGCGATAATCAAACTCACAGTCGGTTTGCGAGTTTCCGAAGAGGAAGAGGTAGAAGGTCTGGATGTTGCAGAACATGGTGCCACAGCTTATGGTGACTTTGTAACGAAGTCTGAGGCAGTAAACTAAATTTGATGGTTTTATGATAAATTTTATTTGAAAAGGGTGAAGGTCAATGAAAAAGATTGAGTGTATTATCAGGCCTGAAAAGCTTGAAGAGGTAAAGGATACTTTAAATCAACTTGGGATAAAGGGCATGACAGTGTCCCAAGTAATGGGATGCGGTCTTCAAAAGGGGAAGACAGAATATTACAGGGGTGTTGCGATTAATATCAACCTTTTACCTAAGATAAAGCTTGAGCTGATTGTAAAGGATTCTGAGGTTGATAGAATTGTGGATACAATCATCAAAGCTGCCCGCTCAGGTAATATAGGCGATGGTAAGATATTTATATACAATGTTGAAGATGCTGTCAGAATCAGAACTGGCGAAAAAGGTGAAAGCGCAATTTAAAGTTTGGAGGAGCCATACTTACAATTTGGCAATAGGAGGCATTCAAAATACCTCCAAATGAAAGATAGTCTGCCTTGCCTCTTGCACCCCTCTAAAAATGTCTATTTATGTAAAGTTATACAAACTCTTAAAATCTGTACTTGATCAAATATTACTAGCTCAAGCTACTTAAAAATCGAAGCTGAACCATATGAAAGAACGGAAGAAAGGCAAAACTATCGTAATGGCTACCATTTAAGAAACAGGCTTTTTTATTGGCATTAATGAAGATGGTGGTTAACGAAGTATCTACACGAAAAGCTGAAGAAATCACTTATGAACTCTATTATACTGAATTTTCAAAATCTACAATTTCTGAGCTTTGTAAAAGTCTTGACCCTATTGTTTAGCAAAGGAGATGGGATAATGCAAGTTTTAATTATCCAACATGTAAGACAGGAAGGACCAGGTCTTATAGCTGAAATTTTTTCGAAGAAAGGATGGAAGTTAGATATTCGCGTAATGAATCAACCTGGAGCTATTTTACCTAAAACGGTGGCTGACTATAATGCTGTGATAATATTGGGAGGTCCAATGGGAGCATACGAAGAAGAAAAGTACCCATATCTTTATCAAGTACAAGAACTTATACGCGATGCGATAGAAAGACGAATACCAGTATTAGGAATATGTTTGGGAGGGCAGCTTATTGCCAGGGCGTTGGGAGCAACAGTTAAACCTAACCCGGTAAAAGAAATTGGGTGGTATAAAATACATTTGACAGAAGCAGGGGGAAAGGCCTTTCTTTTTCAGGATTTGCCAGAAGAGTTTTGGGCTTTTCAATGGCATGGAGATACTTTTGAACTGCCTGAAGGTGCTGTTCTACTTGCAGAAGGTGAAACTTGTACTAACCAGGCTTTTGCTTATCAGGATTGTGCCTGGGCTTTACAATTTCACCCAGAAGTTACACCTATAATCGTTAGTTATTGGACTGAGATTTATCAAGAAGAACTTATAGAGTTTGCTGGACCAGGAGCAGTGGCTCAACTTAAAGAGGAGACAAAAAGGCTGTGGGAAAAGAATCAGGAAGTTTTTTCCCGTTTTTGGGCGAATTTTTGCCGACTTTTGGATGTTTAGGGAGAAGAACGAGAACAATAGAAAGAGCATTGCAGATATAAAAAAGCACCCCCACTTTTTATGCGTAGAAAGTGGGGGTGTTGTCATTCTACATATAAGTTACCTATGATGTTAAAGTATCTAACTGTTTTTTTTTTGCCCACTACATTTAAGTGAAGAATTAACCTAAAAATAATTTATGAATTTTTCATATTAACGTATTGCAAAATTAATAAAATATATTATAATTAACATAACACTCGTAATTTAGGAGTGATAAGCATTTTGCCACAATTTGAGGACAATTTTAAACAGTAAACATTTTCGCTTGATGCAACTTTCAAAAAAAATATTGCATATAAAAATTTTTTAAGGGGGTTATAAAATGTTGAAGGAAGGTTATGTAAGAATACCTTCGGGATGTGCTATAAGTGGCATAATTGATCGCACTGGTCGTCTATTTTCGGGGCAATCTATAGCAGATTCCATCGCGACAATGCATGATAGATCAAATGGTCTTGGAGGTGGTTTTGCTGCATATGGCATTTATCCAGATTTTAAAGATTACTTTGCATTTCATATGTTTTATGATGATTTGATAGCTAAACAGGAAACAGAGAATATTTTAAAAGCAAATTATATAGTCGCTTTAGAAGAAAAAATACCCACACGAAAAACGGCACATATTAAAAATGCACCATTAATTTACAGATATTTTGCTATACCAAAGCCAGAGAAATTGAAATTGTCAGAACTAGATGAAAATGAATTTACAATTAAATTTGTATTTAATATAAACAGTAACATACGAGGCGCATATGTTTTTTCTAGCGGGAAAAATATGGGAGTATTTAAAGCAGTAGGTTACCCAGAAGATGTTGCAAATTTTTATAAATTGGAATCTTATAAAGGATATATGTGGTTGGCCCATGGTAGATTTCCAACGAATACACCAGGATGGTGGGGGGGTGCACATCCTTTTAATCTATTAAATATCTCTGTTGTTCATAATGGCGAGCTTTCTTCGTACGATACTAATCGTAAATATTTAGAAGAGTTTGGATATATTTGCACCTTGCAAACTGATACAGAAGTTGCGGCATACATTTTCGATCTTTTATTAAGAAGACATGGTTTGCCAATGGAACTTGCATGCAAAGTAGTTGCATCGCCTTTGTGGAAGCAGGTTGAAAGGATGTCACCAAAAGAAAAAATTTTATACACTAACCTGAAAATAATTTATGGTAGAGCACTTTTAAATGGTCCATTTTCAATGATAATAGCATATGAAGATGGCTTTGTAGCAATAAACGATAGGATTAAACTAAGGCCACTTACTGCTGCAAAAAAAGGCGATATGATATATGTAGCCAGCGAAGAGTCAGCAATAAGGCAAGTATGCAAAAATCCTGAAAGCGTATGGATTCCTAGAGGTGGAGAACCTGTTATAGCTGAGCTCATACGTGATAATGAAAAAGAAATGTACTCTACAAAGGAGGTTACTGCATGAGTTTAAGCTACCTTACTCCAGAATTTAAAGTACTCAGAGATTACGATAAATGCATTAATTGTAAGGTTTGTATGAGACAGTGCTCATTTGAAGTTCACAGCTATGACGAACATTTAGATAAGATGGTTTCAAATGATATGAACTGTGTAAATTGTCAAAGATGTGTCGTGCTGTGTCCAACTCAAGCTCTTACAATTATTAAACATCCTCAAACATTTAGAGAACATGCCAATTGGACTTACGATGCTATAAGAGATATATACAAACAGGCAGAAACAGGTGGAGTTCTTCTGTCATCCATGGGAAATGATAGGCCTTATCCCGTATATTGGGATAAAATGGTTATAAATGCAAGCCAGGTTACAAATCCCTCTATAGATCCACTAAGAGAACCTATGGAATTAAGGGTATATATAGGTAGGAAGCCTGACAAGATAGAAATAGACGAAAACCTCAATGTTAAAACAAAAATGCCTCCACAACTCAAACTTGAGACACCAATAATGTTTTCAGCAATGTCTTATGGTTCAATAAGTTACAATGCTCACGCAGCTTTGGCAAGAGCTGCTGAAGAGCTTGGAATACTATATAATACTGGTGAAGGGGGACTTCATAAGGACTTTCGCAAATATGGCAAAAATACAATTGTACAGGTCGCATCAGGTCGTTTTGGTGTTGATAGAGAATACCTCAATACTGCAGCGGCTATTGAAATAAAAATTGGTCAAGGTGCAAAGCCTGGGATAGGTGGTCATTTACCCGGTGAAAAGGTGAGTGAAGATATCTCGGCAACAAGGATGATACCACCTGGAAGTGATGCTATATCTCCTGCACCGCATCATGATATCTATTCAATTGAAGACCTTGCACAATTAATATATGCATTGAAGGAAGCTACCAATTATCAAAAACCTGTTGGTGTTAAAATTGCAGCAGTCAATAATGTGGCGGCAATAGCTTCGGGAATAGCAAGAGCTGGAGCAGATTATATAGCAATAGACGGATTTAGAGGCGGTACGGGGGCTGCTCCAAAAAGAATAAGGGATAATGTAGGAATTCCAATTGAATTTGCAATAGCTGCTGTAGATGCAAGACTCCGATCTGAAGGTATAAGACATACAATATCTTTGGTGGCAGCGGGTAGTATTAGAAACAGTGCAGACATAGTCAAAGCGATAGCTCTTGGCGCAGATGCTGTTTACATTGCAACAGCTGCTTTGATTGCTTTGGGATGTCATATGTGCCAAAAATGCCATACTGGTAAGTGCAATTGGGGAATTGCTACTCAAGATCCTAACCTTGTAAAAAGATTAAACCCAGAAATCGGATATAAACGTCTTGTTAACCTTGTTCAAGCATGGAGTCATGAAATAAAAGAAATGCTTGGTGGAATGGGTATAAATGATATTGAAAGTCTTAAAGGAAATAGGTTAATGCTTCGTGGCATAGGAATGACACAAAAGGAACTTGATATACTTGGCATTCTAGCTGCCGGCGAATAGGGGGGATTTTTGTGAAAAAGGTTTATGTGAAAGAAGATGTGTGTGTTGGATGTAGATTATGTGAAGTATACTGTATTACATCTCATTCAAAGTATAAAGATGTTTTAAAAGCATATAAGTTGGAAACCCAGAGGCCGACACCACGAATTGTTATTGAAGAAAATAAACCTGTATCTTTTTCACTCCAATGTAGGCATTGCGATGATGCACCATGTGTCAAATCATGTATTACAGGAGCAATGCGAAAAGATCCGTTAACGGGCGTTGTAACTTGTGATACAGATAAATGTGTTGGATGTTGGACTTGCGTGCTTGTGTGTGAGTTTGGCGCAATCATAAGAGATGTAAATAATAAGGTTGCATCAAAATGTGACTTATGTGCTGAAACAGGAGAACCGGCGTGTGTCAAGAATTGTCCTAATGAGGCACTTGTCTATAGTGAAGGAGGCATTTCTGTATGAGAATAGTAATAATTGGTAATTCTGCTGCAATGGTAGGTGCAGTAGAGGCAATAAGGAAATATGATACAAGTTCTGAAATAGTTGTTATTTCGGATGAACCCTATCATGTGTATTCAAGGCCTCTTATATCTTATTATCTCGGAAGTTTAGTGTCTGAGGACAAAATGATATATAGAGAGAAAGACTTTTATCGCAAAAATAAGGTAGAAACTATATTTGGTATTAAAGCTGTTTCTATTGATGAAAGAAAAAAAGAAGTTTATCTTGAAAACGGGGATAGCATAACTTTTGACAAACTTCTCATTGCAACGGGCGGGAAACCTATAATACCTCCAGTAGAAGGATTGAACAAAAAAAATGTTCATACTTTTATAAAAATGGACGATGCTAAAAAATTAAAGGAAGTTGCCAAGCCGGGTTCAAAAGCTGTAATTGTAGGGGGTGGCCTAATCGGCTTCAAAGCAGCAGAAGGTCTTCGCCATTTAGGGGTAGATGTAACAATAGTTGAACTTGCCGATAGAATTTTAAGTACAATTCTTGATGCAGAAGGAGCATCTTTGGTATCTCAAAGTCTTCAGAATGACGGAATAAAAATAATTACGGGAACAACAGTGGATAAAATCATAGGAGAGGAATATGTTAAAGGGGTTTTGCTCAAAAATGGGCAGGAATTAGAAGCCGATAATCTTATCATCGCGATAGGTGTTGTGCCAAACGTTGATGTTGTAAAAAACACATCAATTTCTATAAACCGTGGTATTTTAGTAGATAACACTATGAAAACAAGTGCTGAAGATGTGTATGCAGCAGGAGACGTAGCCGAAGGTTATGATATGCTTGTTGAGTCAAATAGGGTTGTGCCAATATGGCCAAATGCATACATGCAAGGAGAAATTGCAGGGCTCAACATGATTGGTATTAATAAAACTTTTAAAGGGATTTTCCCTATGAACTCAATAGGTTATAAAAATACAAATGTGATAACGGCTGGTATAACAAATCCCCAGCAGGAGGAATTTGAGATTATCTATAAAATTGATCATAACAGAAGGTCTTATAAAAAATTTGTGGTAAAAGAAAATAGGTTAGTAGGTTTTATATTAATTAATGATATTGATAGGGCTGGATTATTTACTGGATTTATAAAAAATGAAACAGATATAACTCCATTTAAGAAATATCTTTTAAATGATGATTTTGGATTTATATATTTGCCAAAAGAATTAAGAAGAGCAAAAATGCTTGACCTGGAGGTGGTA
>Ga0247720_100438_pt1 | contig 15109 bp, 12 predicted proteins | sample MSEWel2015_12_15_FD_189078 | JGI IMG/M metagenome (GOLD analysis project Ga0247720, IMG submission 189078) | Subsurface sediment microbial communities from gas well in West Virginia, United States - MSEEL Well Study Marcellus 3H_2015_12_15 | ecosystem: Environmental > Terrestrial > Deep...
CAAACCTGTTAAACCCATTCTCCTATTCCCCTTTCTTTTTCATTTTCAATTTAATAACACATACCCGGAGGACACCTATATTATACAGGTGTCCTCCTGGGATATGTTTATTTCTAGCTCCGGATAAGCCAATTTTTACAGCAGCGGAGGCAGGGTCAGGGCCGGGTGTCCCTTTTCCTCCAGGAAGGGCAGGATCTCCTCGCCGCTGGTGCCCACGGTTTCATCAGCAATCTTGTCGACGAAGTCCCTGCCCAGGCCGGCTGCCTCGGCGGCTTCCTCCAGCTGCGGCCGCAGCTGTTCTTTCAGGGCCTTGGGCATCCACACCAGCCGGGCCAGGCCGCCGTCGGCCGGGACGAACTTGCGGGAAGCCAGGTAGGATTTACTGATCCCCATGAAGCCGGGCATCTGGGCACCGCCGCCAATGGTGCCGGCCATGGTGGAGAAGGTCATCCCCGAGGGGGTCATGCCGCCGTGTTCCCGGTTGACCACCATGAAGCCGTTGCATTCCGGCACCATGGCCAGGATGCACTCGAAGCAGCCGCAGGAAGTCATGGGATATTCCATGATGGTGTAGAAGTTGACTGCCTCGATGGTACGCTGGGAGTTGTTGTAGACAAATTCGTTGACCGACTTCCACTGCCCCTTGACCGGATCGATCAGCCCTTCCAGCTTGATGGGCTGGTTCGGCCCGTGGGGGTTGATTTCATAGGAAGCCTTGGCATCCAGCCAGCTCACCGCACCGCACAGTCCCGTCCGCTCGGGAGGAACAACGCATACGTGGGTGGGGGCGAAGGACTGGCACAGGGTGCAGGAGTAGAAGGTGTCCACGGTCTCGTCCTTCAATTCCTTCAGCCGGTCATCCCGCTTCTTGTAGTACTGCCGGGCCAGTTCCCGCAGTTCCAGAACCTTTTGTTCGTCGGTGTAAATGGTCACCTGTACCCGGTCCACCACCGCGGCAAATTCCGACTTGAACTTGGCGTAGAGGATGTTGCCCAGGTGTTTCAGGCGGAAGCCCTTTTCATAGGCCCCCTTGCTTATGCGCACCCACATGATGTCCCGCTGGGCCACGTGCCAGAGCCCTTCACCGTAGTTGACGAAGTAGTGGATGCGCCGTTCCAGCACGGGCTCAAAGTCTTCCTGCATCTTCCGCCCGTAAACATCCACGATAATCCCCAAAGGCATGGCACTTCCCGGCTGCGCGGTGTCAATGTCGGGTCCGATGACTTCCACCTTCCCGTCTTCCACGTCATCCGGGCCAACCATGCGCACCAGTTCGAAACTGGGCGTCCGGGTGCCGCCAAATTCCACGTACATGTCCTTCTTGCGAATGGACTCTCCCTCGAAAGCCGGGCCGACGGTGATGGGGGCATCAATATCTATGCTGGTAATCTTGATTTCGCGCAGTTCCATCCCCAGCTGAATGGCTTTTTCCAGATCCGGCTCGTAAATGAACCAGTCTTTTATTTGCTTGTCTTCAGGCAGGGGCTGGTCGGTGATGATGGGAATGCCGATGTTGATTGCGCCCATGCAGGCGGCCGTCTTGACCATGTCGTGCTCGCCCAGGTAGAGCAAAAAAGCACGGATCCGCCGGCGCTGGTAGTCGCGCTGGGCATCCCTCAACCCCGGCTTGATGCCCCCAAACATCATGCCGGCCCGCAGGGCGTAGTTGGCACAGTGGACCACCTGGGTGAAGTTGCCCAGAGGATAGGCAATCAGGTCTACCCCCAGCTTTACCCCTTCCTCCAGCAGCTGTTCGATAACTTCGTCACAGAGGAAGATCATGAAGCCCATGCCCATCAACTTGTTGACCACCCGGGCCAGTTCTTTGGAGTCCCTGGCCCGCCCCAGAATTATCACTTCGCCGGGTATGGTCCAGTCCACCATCTTGGTGCCGTACTGGCGCACCACCGGGTCGCCGATAAAACCGGTCCAGGGCGGAACGTGCAGGGGGTTGTCCGGGCTGTACTTGATATAGCGTATGGCTTCAATGATGTCCGCCGCGTACCAGGTGGCTTCACCGGCCAGGCGGGCATTGGTGAAGTCGCGGAAGTTTTCCTTAACCTGTGCCCGGGCACGGTTCAATACCGGCACGCAGTCGCCCAGGGTCTTGATCTCTTCCCCGCTCAAACAGCGGATCACCGGCAGGTAGTAGGCGGTATCCGGATAACCAACGGGATGGTCCGCCCCGTAGGTGCGAATGGCCTGGTTGAGCAGGATCTCGGCATAGCTCAGAGCGGTAATGGCCCCTTCATAGGCTTCTTTAAAGAGCCGCTTGGGTTCTTTCCCCGGCTCGATCGCTCCTTCAAAAATCTGGTCAAAATTGATTTGCTCGGACATGCAGGTTCCTCCTTTCCTCCTGGCTCATTAATAGTTCTGGCAGAGAGCGGTTTCCAGATCTTCGGCCACCTTGCGGTGCACGCCCAGCTTCCAGGTGCGGTATTCTAAAGCACTGAGCATCTTTTGAGCGGCTACAGCGGGATCCATCTCAAAAATGAAGTACCCACCGTAGACGTCGCTGGCTACTTGGGTAAGGATGCTGTAAATGAGATCGCTGCCTTCCACGGGCGGCATGGAGCCTACATGTACAGGTACACCCATGGCAACAAACCAGGAACCGATGGCCACTGCTTTACCACTCATGGCTTCTGGAGCAGAAGCTATAAAGGGAACTTTCGGGGTATCCACACCGAGTGTATTGGCCATATCCATAAGGAGATCTGAAGCCCGGGTATTATCCACACAGGATCCCATGTGGAACACAGGTGGCAGTGGAGTGCTTAAGTTGGCTTTTTCACTGATCCGGGCCAGGAATTTCTTCAGGCCTTCACCGGCAAATTCCATGGCTTCAGGAGCCATCAGCCCCAGCTTGGCACATGCCTGGGCGGCGCAGCCGGTAGCTACTGTAAAGACATCATTCTTAATCATTTCCTTGGCAATGGTAATATGAGTATCATCCTGGAAGCGCTTTAAGTTATTGCAACCGGCCAGCAGGGCTACTCCTTTAAGTTCTCCGCTAAGAATAGCGTCAGTGAGGGCTTTTACGGGATTGTCTGGTTCAACAGTGCGGAAGAGTTCATAAAGAGCTTCCAGACTCCATCCCGCCACGACTTTATTCTTGATATTGGGGATGTGTACCTTGTTAGGATCTCTTTGTTTGAAGGCTTCAATGGCCAGCCGGATAGCTTGTTTTGCGTTATCAATTGCTTTGGTAGTTTGGAAGTCCAGGTAATAGGATCCTGGAATCTTGGCAATTGGCGAGGTGGTGATAATTAAGGTATGGAAGCATTCGGCAACGGTACGTATTGATGGCATAATGCACTGCACGTCCACAACCATGGCATCAATTGCACCTGTAGTGATGGCCAGCTCCTGCGAGGCAAAGGAGGTAACCAGAGGTACACCGTGGCGCATAAGCACCTCATTGCCTGTACAGCAAATGCCCATCAGGTTAATACCAGCAGCTCCAGCAGCCTTGGCCTCCTCTTCCATTTCCTTTGCTGCCTGAACAATTATATCGGAAAGGATCGGGTTATGTCCATGTAGGACAATGTTTACTTTGGCCGGATCAATAACACCCATGTTGGCTTCGCTGACTACCGGTTTGGGAGTACCGAAGAGAACATCGGAAAGATCGGTACCCACGTGCATACCTGTATAATCCGCGAGCGCTACCCTTAGAGCACTGAAAATTATATTAACTGGATCATTGTCCATACCAATGTGGGCCTGGCTGACCAGTTCAGAAATGGTATTGTAAACTCCGCTGGGCATAATGTTATGGCTGCGGAATTTTTCCAGTCTCCCCGGGGTTATGGTTGTTTTTACCCAGGTGGATTCACCAAATCCTTTCAACCGGCTGTAATCTGCCAGAGCTGCCTCGGCCACTTCCTTGGCCAGGGTCATGTTATCTTTCCCTTCAGTTTCAATACCAATGCGCTTGGCGATACGGCGCAACTTATCAGAATCTTTTACTTCATAATCCGGGGCATGGCCCTCGGCGCATTCCAGGAGGGTGTGAGCCATATGGCTGGCGTGTTCACTGTGGGAAGCCGCACCGGTAAGTAGCATTAGACCTACGCTACGGGCTGCGATGGTCCATACCGAGGCTCCACAAATACCTTTGCTTGCGGGACCTTCATCGGCCTTAATCCGGCATGGCCCCATCATGCAGAAACGGCAGCATATTCCCTTGTAGCCAAACTGGCATTGGGGTTGCTGGGCTACTACCCGGTCAAAGGTAGTGATAACACCCCTTTCTTTGGCTACGTCAATCATTTCTAACACTGCCGGGTCTATTGATCTTTTTGCCACTTTAGGATCAACAACCCTGGGGGCATTTGAAGGCCGGCAGGTATGGCTGGGATCTCTAAACCTTGGCATTGCTTTAACCTCCTTGGCTAAAGAATTGACTGGTTGAAAATATTTATCGTTTATATTTGTCTTTAAATTTAAATAAAAGTTCCGGCTTCATACTTTCTGAAAAAATAATTAGTTATAACTTAAAACACTATTGTAATAAGTTGTTATACTCAATATTTTTATTGATCACCCGCCTCTCGTAATATTTTTTCACGAACCTTCCTCATGCCAGCCAGGAGATTTCCTGCCGCAACTGAGTTCGGTTCCATAGCGCTTTCCCATATTTCGTGGTTAAATTCAATAAAACCCAGAATTTCTTCGGGAGGAAACTGTCCTTTTATAAATTCTTCCTCCCGCGGGGAACGGATTTTATTACCAATAATTCTTACTTTACGAATTCCCAGGTCCGCTGCAAGCTTCTTGACCAGGTTTGCGGTGTTAATGCTGTTGTGACTGGGTTCTACCACCACCAGCATCAGGTCAACTCCCTTAGCTGTTCCGCGGGATAAATGTTCGATGCCGGCACCCATGTCCATGACTACTACTTCATTACTATCCAGCAACAGTGAGGAAACCACGGCATTAAGAAAGGTATTTTCCCGGCAGTAACATTCAGAACCCCCTTTTTTTATTCCTCCCATGCGGATAAATCTAATATTATTGAACCGGTAGCTGTAATCTTCCAGTACATCGTCAACTTGCGGGTTGAGTGTAAAGAAGGTGCCATCTCCGGTTTTGGCCCGGATGAGATCCCGCATTTCTACTATAGGTTTTAACCCGCTGGCAATATTTTCGGGAATCCCTATAGCAGTGGCCAGGCAGGCATCGGGATCGGCATCTATGGCGTATACGGTTTTATGGGTTTCGGCAAAAGACTTGATGAGGGCAGCTGCAATGGTGGTCTTCCCGACTCCGCCTTTCCCGGAAATGGCCAGTTTCATTCATCATTCACCTCGGATAATTTTCATAAATACTATCTCTAACTGGAAGGCAGTATTTATATAATAATTAAATGTGTGTTTCTACAAACCCGGGTTTAATTCCTGCTTCATCTATTTATTTTTAAAATTTCGAAGTTACGATTTCGACGTGGTTATAAAATTTCCTGCCGGCCAGAGAAAAAGTTTTGAACTCATGCATCTTATATTTATTTGTTATCGATATCACATGATATAAATTTTCATTTGTTTTGCAACAGTTCTTCCAGGCGAGCAACCCGGTTTTTAATTTCTTCTATTTCTTCTCTGGTAACGAGACCCAGATCATCCTTTAATCGTATAAGCTCCCGGCGAATTGTTTCTAAAAAATTCGTTTTTTCCTCTTCACCCCTACTTACAAGTTCCTGTAAAAAATTACGCGCTTCTTCTTTACCCATTTGACCCTTTTCCACCAGTTCATTAATCTTTTTTTCCACCCTTTCGGTGGTCATGGCCAGAGCACCAAGGCCAGCCAGGAATAATTTTTCAGCCGTTTTAAACATGTTCTTCCCTCCTTAAAAAATTTTTAATAACGTAAATTGGGTGGTTAAATTTTTGCTGGACAGGTTTAAAAATTTATTTCCTGGAAATAATAATACTACTCCGCTTTGGTGAGTTCTATCTCTCCCCGTCCAGCGTAAAGCTGGACTTTTTTTGGCTGTAAACCTTGACGTCATTAGAAGTGAGGATTATAATTAATCTTGCATTTAAAAATTGATAATTACGGGATGTAGCGCAGTTTGGTTAGCGCGCTTGCCTTGGGAGCAAGAGGGCGGGGGTTCAAGTCCCTCCATCCCGACCAGGGCCATTAGCTCAACTGGTAGAGCAGGCGACTCTTAATCGTCAGGTTGGGGGTTCGATTCCCTCATGGCCCACCAAACTGATAGACCCAGGGGTAACCTTGAGGTACCGTCCAGGTGCTGAAAAGGGGCCCCTGGTTTTCTTTAAAGGCATTAAGTGGACGGTCTGTTAACTCCGGAAATACGTGATCTTTTTTTATATTCCATCGCGCACCCTGTCTTCCATACCGGTTGATATCCGTGACTGGATGTTTCGTGAATGTGGTACCGGTGAATTACCCCTCGAATGCGTTTTCTTGCCAACACAAACCCCTCCCTTTAACCTTTTACTCTTTATTCTGTCTTGTAACGATCTATTTTATATATAAGTTACTAGACGCGGGGATAAATAAAATTTTTTTAATTAATGGAATGATCTCAAGAACACCAATGAACAGAAAATTGGGGAAGGAATTTTGCCCGGGTTGTAGAAAGGTTACGTACAGTTAATGTTAATTGAAAAGGGGGGGGCCTGATGAAGCCGAAGAAGTTTAAGTTTAACTACCAGATCAACCAGGAGCTTTGCATGTCCTGTGCGGCCTGTGAGCTGGAATGCAGGGATGGAGGCATTTATATCGACGAGACGGTGCACTATAATATTAACCTTGATAATTGTACCCGTTGCGGGCGTTGTTATCGTGCCTGCCCGGTAGGAGCTATTAGTAGAGTACCCAATCCTTAAAAATTATAAGTGCCGAAATAACTGAAAGTTATCCTTTGATTACACCGAGAGGTTTTAATTTAATCTTTACCTCCACGAGATCCCTTTGTTCTTCCATTACCTGATTGATATCCTTATAAGCCTGGCGGCATTCTTCGGCCAGGTCTTTTTTCTTGATTTTAAAAAGCTCAATTCCCAGTGCCTGCATTTCTTTGATAACTTCATCTACTGGAATTCGCCGCCGGGCTTCGTTACGACCCATAACCCGTCCCGCTCCATGGGAACAGCTGGCAAAACTTTCTGGGTTGGCCAGCCCGCGGCAGATATATGATGGGCTGCCCATAGAACCGGGGACAATTACATCCCCTTCCGCCCGTACAGCTCCCTTACGATGTATCATTACCTGCTGGCCAAAATGTTTTTCTAAAGAAGCGTAATTATGATGAACGTCTATTTCTTTGTCCCAGGTAAAATCGGGGAGCGTGGAATGACAGATTTCCAGAATAACATTCATCATTCGAGCCCGGTTTTCGCGCGCAAATTCAAGACAGAAATTCATAGCTGACAGGTATTGTTGTCCTTCCAGGCTTTCCAGTGGCAGGCAGGCCAGCTGCCATTCCCGGGGTATGGGAAAACCGTATTTTTCGTTTAGATTTATAGCCAGACGGTTATAATAGTCAGCTACTTTTTTGCCGAAGTTTCGGGAACCGGAGTGCAGCATAACCCAGACATAATTCTGATCATCGGCTTGAAATTCTATAAAATGATTTCCACCTCCCAGAGTGCCCAGCTGATATTTAGCGTTCTCTAGTTCTTCTTTGATCACCGGAACATCTGGAGCCCTGTGAAAGAGGGGGCTCTTTTGAGGTTTTTTATGGTGGTCAAAGCCGGTAGGAATAGCCTGCTGGATCTGATTTAAAATCCTTTTTAAAAAAGGCCTTATGTTATCCACCTTTTGGTTTGTCCTCACTGCACGCACTCCGCATCCTATATCCACACCTACGGCATTAGGAATAATTACCCCTTCAGTTGCTAATACTCCCCCAATGGGCATACCGTACCCCTGGTGAACATCAGGCATGAGGGCAACGTGAAAGCGGGCGAAGGGGTGGTTGGCTAGATGTCGGGCCTGTTCTAAGGCACCCTCTTCTACTTCCCGGGCCCAGGTTTTAATTGGAATTTTTTCCGTGGTAATAATTTTCATGGCTCTCACCTCGGAATGGCAAGTCCTATTATAACATGGGTTACCATTAAAAGCCAGAGATGTTCCGGAGGGGGATCATATATATCTGGATTATTGTACATAATAAAAATGTCTTTTATGTGAACTATTAAACGGTAATGGTAAAAAGGAGGGATCTAGAATATGGGATGGTTTGAGTTTTTAGATAATAACCCTAACCCCGGTATGCAGAGGCAGCAAATGTCTTTTCATGTGCGTGAGGCACAAAAAGCCGCCTATGAAATGGGGATAATGCTCAGCCAGCTGGCGGCAACCCAGCCACACCTTTCCCAGCAATTCAGCCAGTTACAACAATTAAATGCCCGGGTTGGGGATTTATTACAACAGGTTCAAAAACAACTGGATCCATCTCAATCTTAAACAACATCTAATTCTAATTTCTAATAAATTCTAAAAGAAAAGGCTTTCGGAGAGAAGTTTCCCCGAAAGCTTTTTTCATTCAGCCTACCAAAAATACTCCCGGTGTTATCCAGTTTTACCCGTTGAGGTTTTGCCTGGTCTGGTGAACATCGGATGCGGGCCTAATGTAAGAGGGGGCTAACAGCCCCCCGTTCGATTTTTACTTTTTTCTGGGATTAACCGCTAATTTTACCGCGGTAGTCCGGAAGCAAAATGGGAGCGACTTTCTGACCGAGTCCTTCTTTACGCAATTCTTCGTGATAGCGTTTTACGTGATCGAGGGTAAGCCTGCCCAGTTTTACACTTTTTGCTCTTTCGGCAGCATTCATGCCTGCCCGGCGTCCGAAGACGATAATGTCCAGCAAAGAGTTACCCATCAGCCTGTTGCGACCGTGTACTCCGCCGGATGCTTCTCCTGCTACATAGAGATTGGGGATGCTTGTTTCAGCCTTGTCGTTAATTAATATGCCGCCGTTTTGATAATGAAGTGTTGGGTAAACCAGAATAGGCTGCTCAGCCATATTTATATTAAAACGTTTATACTGGCGAAACATGGCGGGTAGTTCTCTTTCTATCGTACCCTTTCCGTGAATTATGTCGATCATGGGAGAATCTAACCATACACCTTGCATTCCACTGGGGGTGGTGATGCCTTTTTTACGTTCCTTGCACTCCCTGATAATGGCCGAGGAAACCGCATCTCTGGTTTCCAGCGGATAGATGAATTGTTCACCTTCTGCATTAACCAGTTGAGCACCAAGACCCCGTACCTTTTCAGTTACCAGCTGCCCCACAATTTGCTCTGGAAATGCCACTCCCGTAGGGTGAAACTGGGTAGCATCCAGGTAAATTAACTTGGCTCCTGCACGATAAGCCATAACAATACCGTCCGCTGTAGCGCCGTAATGGTTGGTGGTAGGGAATCCTCCAATATGCAGGCGACCCGAGCCACCGGTAGCAATAATCACTGTTTTTGCCCTTACCACCAGGAACTGTTCTGTTTCCAGGTTATAAAGTACGGCTCCTGCACACTGCCCGTATTCATCAATGATTAATTCAACGGCCGGGGAAAACTCAATAACAGGAATACCCCGGTTTCGGGCTTCGTCGCGCAGGGTGCGCATTATTTCCGCACCGGAATAGTCATGGGCAAAATGCATGCGCTTGCGGGAAGTACCTCCGCCATGAATGGTGTGCATGGTTCCGTCGGGGAATTTACTGAACATGCAGCCCAGGCTTTCCAGCCATTGGATACACAATGGTGCATCCAGTACCAAAGCAGCCACAAGTTCTGGAATATTGTAAAAACCCCCACCGCCCATTACATCTAGATAGTGAATGGCTGGGGAATCGTTTTCTTTATCTGCGGCCTGGATGCCCCCTTCCGCCATCATTGTGTTGGCATCGCCGTGGCGCAACTTGGTTGCTATCATTACTTTAGCCCCGGCCTCGTGAGCCAAAAGAGCTGCTGATGTACCGGCACCGCCGCCGCCAATGACCAGAACGTCTACGTCGAAATCAATATTATCTAGAGAGAATGTATCGGGGTCGAGCATACTCCGGCTTTCCAGAAGATCGGCGTGTTCATGGGTAAACTTATCACCCTTGTTGGGGCCTACTTTTACCACTCTGGTAGCATCTGGCTTATAGTCCGGGTGATAAGAACGTAAAAGATTTTCTTTTTCTTCTGGTTTCAGGCGAGGAAAAGTTTCTTTTAAACGCCTTTCTCTTGTTTGTTCTACGATTTTGATAGCTTCCAGCATTTCCTGAGTATACATCTCTATATTCCACCTTCCTTAAGGTTCAATATCCCGTGCGTTATAAAGCTTTTGTAGTTCTTCTTTATTCATCTTCATCAGCTTTTGTAATTCCTCGTCAAACTTACCGGCTTTAATTTCTTCTACCCTCTTGGCCAGGTGTTTAGCTGGCGGGGCAATGTGACGTCCATAAAGACGCCGGGCCAGGATCGCTACGTTATAATGTACAATTTCAGCAGGGCAGCGGGAAGCACAGAGACCACACATGATGCAATCGAAAGAAAGGTGAGCTACTTTTTCAATATCTCCCCGTTGAGCTGCGGCTATATAGTCCATCACTTTTAGCTCCTGGGGGCATATCCTGGTACACTGGTTGCAGCCCAGGCAACGGGTTACTTCTGGATAATATTGCAGGATGGTAGAAAGGGTGGGGGTAAGTTCCTCCAGGTTATAAGTAGCTTTGTTAGCGGGGTAGAAAGGAATTTGGGTTAAATACATGTTGTCTTCTACCATGGTTTGACAGGCCAGTCCAACTTTAAGTCTGAAGTCTCCAGGTTTGCGATAAACAGTACCACAGGCGCCGCAAAATCCTCCGCGGCAGCCGCATCCCCGGACAAAACGGTAACCTGCGTATTCCATGGCTTTCATGATTGTTAAGCCATAGGGGACTTTATAATGTTTTCCCATAATGTATATATTAACCATTTTTCGTTCTTCCGCCATGATTCTATCCTCCTTAAAAGCAGAACTGCGCTACGGTATGAATGGACTATGCTCCCAGTAGTAAAGGTTTGGGGTCTACGTAATGTTCGTCCAGTCTCAGGCTTTCCTCCGGAAGACCTAAGGTTAGCCCCAAAAGCTGGGTAAAATATAGGACAGGTACTTTAGAAAAACCGTTGTTTTCCTCCGCCAGCTTTTCCTGCATCCAGTCCAGGTTAAACTGGCATAAAGGGCAGCTGGTGATTATTGCTTCTGCCCCCCTGGCAGAAGCGGAGTATAATATTTCTTTGACTTTCTGTTTTACCAGGGACATATCATTTAAAACCTGGTAGGAACCACAACAGGTAGTTTTCCCCGGGTATTCTACCACCTCCGCACCCAAGGCACTGATCAGTTCTTCCATAATGGTAGGGTTTTCCGGGTGATCAAAATTCATTTCCGCTGCAGGCCGCACAAGCATACAACCATAATAGCAGGCTACTTTAAGCCCTTTAAGCTTTCTCTTAAGTTTTTCCCTGATAGCATCAAGTCCAATTATTTCCTTGCAAATTTCCAATGGGTGAATTGTTTCAATTTCTCCACCATAATTTTCTTCTAAATAATCATTTAATTTTTTTCTTGCTTCAGGGTTATTTTTAATAGCGTAATTAACCCTTTTCAATACGTGATAGCAAAAGGAGCAAACTGTAGCTAGCTTACCCCCCTCCATCTTTGCAGCATTTGCCAGAATACGAGCAGCAGCTACCATGCCAATGTAATTATCCTGGGCCAGGGGAAATACTGTTCCGCAACAAGTCCATTCTGGCAATTCCACCAACTCAACACCCAATGCTGCCAGGGAGCCCCGTGTTGTTTCGTCTAATCCCCTAGCTTTGCTGTGCAGGGTACACCCCGGGAAGTATGGGATTTTCATTCTTTCTCCCCCTTTTATGCGCTGAGCTTTCTAAATCCACTGGTTAATGCCATTTGTGGAACACGAGTAAGTATTTCGAGCGGAATTTTCTCAGCGATCAATACCTCTCTGCCCTCACGCAAGTTGATCACACGCAAAGCTTCCATTAATCGGGCAATATCTATCCCCCGGGGACAGCGAGCAGTGCAAATAAAGCATGTACTGCATATCCATATAGATTTGAGATTGAGAACATTTTGATTTCCAAGCTGTATCATACGCATAATCTGACGTGGTGGATAATCCATCAGGTCCCTTCCTGTACAGCTAGCACTGCACGTCCCACACTGCATGCAAATGCTGGCATTTTGACCGCTTATTTCTTTAATACGTTCAATCAACTCCCGGCCTGCTTTTGCTAATGGTTCCATAGACATTTTTATCCTACCCCTTTAAACCAGATTCTTTATCCTCTGAATTTATAATCTTTTTGTAACTTGATATTAATTTTTCAGACCCCACCTTTCCAGTTTTGTATAAACGAAAATATACTAATTCTTCCCCTTAAAGTTAAAATACCTAGCAAATTCCTTGCTAAGCAGTGGATAAAATTAATGTTATGTGAAGAGATTGATATAATTCTTTCTGATATGTACAGTAATTCATCATTATAAATCAGAAATCCTGCTCAATAATGAAAAAAATTATAACAGTCTCTACTTTCTATCTTTTATAAATTAACTATAGTTATTAGAAACAGGAATTCATTAACTTCCTACTTTACCCTTGGTATACCTATTTTATCCAGGTAATGTACCAGTGGAATGGGGACCAGGTCCCCCTTCATAACCATTTTCCCGCCAATAAAAACCTGTGGTGTTTCCTCATAAGATAAGTTTTTCTCAAAACGATAGGTTAGCACTACATTGTTACCGTACAATCTTTTAAGTACACTTTCTAAGAACCGGTATTTGAAAGTTAAATCGTGCCCACCGGGCGCGCATTGCTGGGAAACTCAACCGGGGCCCCCGCTTACGCCAGCAGGAACATGACCTCGAACCTCTACTTTAACAGTCATCACGCACAACCCCCTGTTTACCATATATTACAAAAACTACTATTACTGTCCAATTAATACGAAACATTGATCTCCCATTAATTTTATGACTATAATGTATAAACAAGAAACTATATCTTAATTCAAAAACTCTTTTAGGTTTTTTATTTTTTATTATAGAAACGTCTGGAGTGAGTGGTATGGTATTCAGTCAAGAAAAAATTTTACCTGCCGGTATTACGGTTGAATTAGCTGGGACGGGCAAAGTGTACTTGCCGGAAGGTAGTAAGGCTATCGACTTATTATCTTATGCTCAAACTGAAAAGCTCCCACCTTTAGGGGTGAGGATTAATAATGTTATCCGGGACCTGAACTACCCTCTGGAAAATGGATGTTGCGTGGAATGGATTAATTATAACAGTGAGGACGGGCGACGAATTTATGCCCGTAGCCTGATAACTGTATTAGCCCGCGCTGCTTCTGAGGTATTACCTGGCTGTTCGGTAATTGTTAAGCACACACTGGGCAATGGCATTTACGGTCATATTCAGCTGGGTCGAGCCCTCCGGGAAAGAGATATTCATCTTATAGAAGAGCGGATGCGTGGGATTGTAGAAAGCGAAGAACCTATCATTAGAAAACGTGTACTTAAAGAAGAGGCTATCAGATTATTTAAGGAAACCAACCAGATTGAAAAAGCAGAATTGCTCCAATATCATCGCTCCCCGGAAGTAGATATTTATACCTGTGGCTGGTATCACGATTTTTCCGGTATACCGCTGGTGACTCATACCGGTTTATTGAAAGTTTTTCGCTTGCGCTTTTATCTTCCGGGTTTTATTCTGGAAATGCCCCGGGACAACCCGGAAGTAATTCCGGAATACGTAGAACAGGGTAAACTGGCCCATATCTACTTTGAAGCGGATAAATGGGGAAAAGTACTTGGTGTACGCAATGTTTCTTCTTTAAATAAAATAATTATTAATGGTAGTGCCGACGAATTGATACGGGTAGCTGAAGCTTTTCATGAAAAGAAAATCAGCCAGATAGCTGATATCATCGCAAGCAATATTGACCGGATACGCCTGGTTTTAATTGCCGGTCCATCTTCTTCCGGTAAAACTACCTTTGCCCAGCGGTTGGCCACGCAACTCCGGGTCAATGGCATCCACCCTGTACCTTTGTCTCTGGATAATTATTTTGTTGACCGGGAAAAAACTCCACGGGATGAAAACGGGCGGTACGATTTTGAAAGCCTGGATGCTATAGACCGGTCTCTGTTTAACGATCATCTTACAAAGTTGATTCAGGGAGAAGAAGTGGAATTACCCTTCTTTAATTTTAAAACAGGGCGGAGGGAATTCCGGGGAGAAACTTTACGTCTTAAGGAAACAGATTTAATTATCATTGAAGGCATTCATGGACTAAATGATAAGTTAACCAGTTCCATCCCGTTGAGTCGTAAATTTAAAATTTATGTTAGTGCCCTAACGCAGCTTAATTTAGATACCCATAACCGTATACCCACAACAGATTTGCGCATTATCAGGCGAATTGTACGGGATAACAGGTGTCGCGGCCATAGCGCCCGGGAAACCATCAATATGTGGCCGATGGTGCGCCGCGGCGAGGAAAAGCATATTTTCCCGTTTCAGGAAAGTGCTGATGTTATGTTTAATTCTGCCCTGGTTTATGAACTGGCTGTTCTAAAAAAATATATTGAGCCTTTGCTGGCAGAAATACCTCCGGATTGTCCGGAATACTCAGAAGCCCGTCGCCTGCTGGATTTCTTAAGTTATTTTATCCCATTAGATGATTCTGCTGTTCCGGCCAACTCTATAATTCGGGAATTCATTGGTAATAGCTGCTATAATGTTGAATAAATGAACAGTACGAACGAGGTTTACCGGAAGCGGTGGCGGAGGTACATTCTTATAAAGCCCGGCATTCTGCCGTAGACGGCAGTTATGAACTGATGCGACGTATGATGTTATCACAAGAATAAGTGCAAGAACTTCATCGGAATATCGAGCTTCAAAATTAAAAACCTCCGGTATCAGATTACCGGAGGTTTTATGTTTAATAACTTGGTGCGGCAGAAGGGACTTGAACCCCCACGGGCCTACGCCCACAAGAACCTGAATCTTGCGCGTCTGCCAATTCCGCCACTGCCGCACGTTATCAACTGACAGTGGTTATTATAAC
>Ga0247720_100439_pt1 | contig 15073 bp, 18 predicted proteins | sample MSEWel2015_12_15_FD_189078 | JGI IMG/M metagenome (GOLD analysis project Ga0247720, IMG submission 189078) | Subsurface sediment microbial communities from gas well in West Virginia, United States - MSEEL Well Study Marcellus 3H_2015_12_15 | ecosystem: Environmental > Terrestrial > Deep...
ACTGGATCAAGTTCTTCCCTGGTCGCGGTCAATTCCTGCTATATGCCGTTCTAGCAACTAGAAGACTCCTCTAAAGCTTATCTAAGTCCCCACCAGTCTGCAAGGTGGGGACTATTTTACGCTTACCTACCAACCCACCTTCGGTGGGTACCCGGCGTCGCCGCAGATACCCTTGCCTTAAGCTGCGGCTACTGCTACCTTCGCTGTTCAGGACTCTAACTTATAGACAGCGCCCATGCCAGGCGCACGTAAAAAAGGAGGCCGCTCGGCCTCCGTAATCTGCTTTAAGCAGGCCCTTATTCTCTTCTTCCCTGAGGGTTGTAATTCGGCGGCTCGGGTGAACGGTATCGGGCACGAGGCGGTTCCTCGGCTTCTCTCGCTTCCTCTGCCAGGCCGCCTCGCATACGTCCGCTCCTTTTAATGCCGCCGAGAAGCGAGTCCAGGTGCTCCAGGATTTGCGGCGCCAAGTCGACGAGCCGATCATACAAAGCCCGGCTATCCACGGGCAGAAGGCGCACTTGTCCGCCGCCTACCACTACGAAGGCCACCGGCTGCACACTGACGCCAGCACCGCTGCCCCCACCGAAGGGCAGGGTCGTTCCCATTTCAGCGCCCTGGGCGCCGGCCGCTCCACCGCGGGGTTCATACTCGCCGCCGCCCGCCGCAAAGCCCAGTGAAACCCGTGACACAGGGATGATCACGCTGCCGTCGGGGGTCTCAACCGGGTCGCCTACCACGGTATTCACATCTACCATGTCTTTAATGCTTTCCATAGCCGTCTTCATGAGGCCTTGAATGGGATGCTCAGCCATTTTCTGTTACCCCCTTGTCCCTTCTGTTTTAGCTCCGTGCCTTCTTAAGTATGTAAGTCCCCGGGCGGCAGCACTTATAATATGAATCACGGGGACGGACAGTATACACCTCGCATCAATCTCCAGTTCGGCGCGCGTAAATTCCGGCTCGATTCTTAAGCCTATGTCCGCGTCCCGGCAGGCGGCCTTGGCCAGAGCCTGCGCGAGGCCGAGGACGCTCCAGAAAAGTCCTACCGCAAAGCCCGTGCCGCCGGCGTCCCCAGTACCCAGCCTAAGCCGTCCGCTGGCCCGAAGGGTGGCCGCCTTCAAAAGCGGAATCCCCAGGCGTAAGAAAAGCTTCCAATCTCCCGGCCCCAGGGAGGGAATTTGGCCCTTACGCCGCGCCGATTTCCATCTCTCCATGAGGTTCCTGCCCGGCCGCCAGCGGTATAAGGGCGCCCGGAGCTCTCTTTGTCCCAAACGCCAGCTGAGCCCAAGGCGCAGCTCCAACACTTCCTCAGGCCGGGTACGGCATATAACCTCCGCCCAAAGCTGGGACAAGAGAAAGAAAAAGAAAAAAAGGAGGGGGACAAGAAGAAGATACTCGTAAGGCATGCCGCCTCACCCCCACCCTTTTCCACCTATTTTTCTCCTTTCGCCCGCTGCTCATGCAAAAAGCCCGGCGCTAAGCCGGGCCAGCATCTTTTGTGGCTCCTACCTCCGGGAGTGGAGGAAGGTCTTTTAGGCTTGCGAGGCCGAGGCTGCGGAGAAAAGCAGGCGTGGTACCGTAAAGGACCGGCCGACCGGGGGCGTCCTTGCGACCAACCTCGGTGATGAGGCCACGTTCTTCCAGGGTGAAAAGCACCTGGTCCACGCGCACTCCACGCACCGCCTCGATCTCCTGCCTGGTTATGGGCTGCCGGTAGGCAATAATAGCCAGGGTCTCCAGCGCCGCCTGGGAGAGGCGCGGCCTCTCCGCCGGCTGCAACAGCCGGCGGACGTAAGGGGCAAACTCAGGCCGCGTAAAAAGCTGCACCCCGCCGGCCACCTCCCTGAGGACCAGTCCGCGCCTGGCGTCCGCCAGGGTGCGCCTGAGCTCCTCCAGCCCCAGTTCAGTATCTTCTAAAGAGAGGCCGGCCGCATTGGCGAGCTCCTTAATCGTCAGCGGGCGCCCGGCGGCAAAAAGAAGCGCTTCCAAAAGGGCCGTCACCGACTCGCTGTGCACTGACCATCCTCCCGTCGGGCGATAATAATCTCACCGAACCGCACCGCCTGCCATACCCGCACCTTCTCCCGGTGCCAGAGCTCGAGCACCGCTAAGAAGGCCGGAACCAGCCGGGTCGGCCGTGCGCGCCGACCAACGTACTGCCGAAACTCCAAGGCCGGAACCTGGCGCAGCCGCCGCATGAGCCGCTTGATCTCTTCCTGAACCGTTGGCCTATCCGGGATGATGGTGACCGGTGGCGGCGGCCGGAAAAGGGGCGCCATTTTCGCCCAAGCAGCCGCCAGGGCTGCCGGATCGATGTTCACGTCGGGTAGATCGGCCTTGGTCGCCCCCACGTCGGCCGAGGACAGGCCGGGGGCGGGAAAGTAATCGGCTTCCTTCTCCATGAGTCCGGCCAATTTCGCCGCGGCATCCCGGAAGATCTTGTACTCGCGTAGATGGTCCACCAATTGCTCGGGGTCTTCTTCCTCCCCGCCTTCGCTTGCTGGTTGTGACGAAGGCAAAAGCACCCTGGCCTTGAGCACCAGAAGGCGAGCCGCCATAACCAGAAAGTCGCCCGCCGCGTCCAGGTCGGCTTGGCCGGCGGCCGCTTCCACGTACGCCAGGTACTGATCCACCACCTGAGCCAAGGAGACGGCACAAATGTCCAGTTTAGCTTCCTTTATCAAGTGGCAGAGGAGATCAAAGGGACCAGTGAAGTTCTCGAGTCTAATTTCGTACCCCACAAGGCGTCCCTACAAATCGCGCAGGTTCATGGCTCGGCGTGCCTCCGCCACGGTCTCCGCCGCCACTGTGCGGGCGCGCCGCGCCCCTTCCCGGAGGATATCGCGCACCTCGTCCGGGTGGGCCTCAAACTGCCTGCGCCGTTCGTGAATGGGGGCCATCCGCTCTACAATAAGATCGGCCAGTCGCTTCTTGCAGGCCACGCAGCCTATGCCGGCCTTACGGCACTCCTCGGCCACCGCTTCATGGGTAGCGGCACTAAAGGCTTTATAAAACTGATAGGGTACGCACACCTCCGGGTGTCCGGGATCGGTCTTTTTGATGCGCTGCGGGTCGGTAACCATTTGGGCCACTTTTGTCCGGATCTCCTCCGGGGAATCGGACATGCGGATTTCGTTTCCGTAGCTCTTGCTCATTTTACGGCCGTCGATACCGGGCAGGAGGGGAAACTTGGTCAATTTGGCCTGCGGTTCGGGGAAAACGTTCGTGTTAAAAACATAGTTGAACCGCCGTGCTATTTCGCGGGCCAGCTCCAGGTGCGGCAGTTGGTCCTCGCCAACCGGAACCGTGTCGGCCTTGTAGACCAGGATGTCGGCAGCCATCAACACCGGGTAGCCTAAGAAGCCGTACGTAGCGATGTTGCGGCCCTCGAGCTGTTTGAGTTGCTCCTTGTAGGTGGGCACGCGCTCTAACCAGGATAGAGGCGTAATCATAGACAGCAAAAGGTGCAGCTCGCCGTGCTCTTTTACGTTCGACTGCACGAAAATCGTGCTTTGCGTGGGGTCAATCCCGGCGCTCAGCCAATCGATGGCAATGTTTAGGATGTTATCCTGTAGCTCGCTCGTATCCTCATACCCTGTAGTCAGGGCGTGCCAATCTACGATGGTAAAGTAGCACTCGTAATCTTTCTGCAGCTCGACCATATTGACGACTGAACCCAGGTAGTTCCCCAGGTGCAACCTGCCCGTAGGGCGCATGCCGTTGAGGACTCGACCTTTCATGTTTCCCACCATCCTTAAGTATATTGTTGCCCATTCATTCAGAAGTGGAGGAGAACCCGGTAAAGGACGCGAAAAACGATGAGGTCAGTTAAACGGTAAAGAACCTGGTACAACCAGGAGGCGAGGGGTAAAAGGAAGACGCCACCCAGCCCCAGGTAAAGGAGTACGATCAAGATGACCGGGCCGTAAGGTTCGTAACGGCTTAGTTCGTAAGCCGTCCGCCGCGGCAGAAGTTCCGCCAAGACCTTGGAACCGTCCAGGGGCGGAATAGGGATCAGGTTGAAAACGGCTAGAAAAATATTATACCACATGGCAAGTTCGACCATGCTGGCCAAACCTTCGTTGAACAACACTACCTGCAACTTAAGAAGGAGAAGTAAGATAAAAGCCGTGAGGATGTTTGCGCCTGCTCCGGCCAGAGAAACGAGGATGAGGCCGGTGCGTCGCGGCCGGAGGTAGTTCGGGTTAATGGGTACCGGTTTGGCCCAACCGAAGCGGACTAGCCACAGCATGAGGAGCCCCAATGGGTCCAGGTGGGCCAAGGGGTTAAGGGTAAGGCGCCCGTAAGCCCGCGGCGTTGGATCCCCTAAAGAATCGGCCACTTTGGCGTGGGCATACTCGTGCACCGTCAACGCCAGGAGCAACGCCGGTATACGTAAAATCAAGTCGCGGGCTAACCACATCTTTACCTTCCTTCCTTATACCTTGTGACCGCATCCGGTGATACGTGTTTCCTCCGGGCCCTGCGGGCAGTTCCGGCGCGCCACTTAAGGCAAATTATAGCACAAGAAAAAGGTGAAAAAAAGCCGGAGCAAGACTCCCCTCCCGCTCCGGCCTTTTCATTTTTTCTTCACCGTACCGCCCTGAGCGACCCCTCTTTCGCCCAGGCAGCAGGGATTAAGTCGTTACGGATAAGATCGTCGAAACTTTCGCGCCGTACCACCAGGTACGCCTCCCCATCCCGAACAAATACCACCGCCGGCCGGGTCAGGCGATTGTAGTTGCTGGCCATGGAGTACTGGTAGGCTCCGGCTGTCAGCATGGCCACCAGATCCCCAGGCTCCAGTCGAGGCAGCTTGACGTCGGAAACCAAGATATCCCCCGACTCGCAGCATTTCCCGGCGATGGTCACGACTTCGGCCGGCAATTGGTTGGCCTTATTGGCCACCAGAGCGGTGTAACGCGAACCATAAAGGGCCGGGCGGGGATTGTCGGCCATGCCGCCGTCTACAGCCACGTAGGTGCGTACGCCAGGAATTTCCTTGCGCGCTCCCACCCGGTACACCGCCGTTCCCGCCGGTCCCACAATGGACCGGCCCGGTTCAAAGATCACCTTCGGCAGGGGAAAGCTAAGCTCCCGGCAGCATTCCTTGACGGCCGCAGCGATGGTGCCTACGCAGGTGGCGATGCTTACCGGGGTGTCGCCTTCGCTGTAGTACACACCAAGGCCCCCGCCGAGGTCGAGCTCTTCCAAGACCACGCCGGTAATCTGTCTTATCTCCTCCAGGAAGGAAACCATCACCTGGGCTGCCTTCACATATCCATCGAGGGCAAAGATCTGCGAACCAATGTGGCAGTGGAGCCCCTTAAGCTCTAGGTGGCTTTGGCTGAGCGCCTCCTTAACCGCCGCCAACGCCTGCCCGTTTTCCAGGGTAAAACCGAACTTAGAATCTAGTTGGCCGGTCTGGATGTAGGCATGGGTGTGGGCTTCGATACCCGGTGATATCCTAAGGAGGATGCCCACCCTTTGGCGCAGCCGGGAAGCCACTTCATTAAGAAGGTGGAGTTCATAAAAATTATCAACAATTATCCGCCCCACCTTGGCCCGTACGGCGGCCTCCAGCTCATCCCGGCTTTTGCTGTTGCCGTTAAAGTAAATACGCCCGGCAGGAAAACCAGCAGCCTGGGCCGTATACAGCTCACCGCCGGAGACAACGTCGAGGCTAAGGCCCTCCTCTTCTGCCAAGCGGCACATGGCCATGGTACAAAAGGCCTTGCAGGCATAGGCCACATCGGCGCGGGGAAGGTTGGCCTTCACCGCTTCGCGCCAGCTGCGGCAGTTTTCCCGGATTAATTCCTCGTCCATAATATAAAGCGGCGTACCGAACCTTTCGGCCAGCTCCGGCACGCTGAGGCCACCGATTTCCAGATAACCCTTTCCGTTGATGCGGGCCGTACCCGTAAGCTTCATGCCGAACTTACCTCCTCGCGCATTTTCCCCCGCACGGGGTGTATCTTCTAGGCGAAGAGGTAAGTTTTAGCGGAGCGGGACATTCTCATCCCTGGCTACCCCCTTTCCGTGAGATAGCGCTCCACCGGCGGCCACGGCAGGCCACCGGTGACAGTCCTGAACCTGTTCGGCTCAGGCCCAGCGGGGAGGCTGTAGCCTTCCCCCCGCTTCGGCGGCGACCCCTTTCACCCGCCCTCTTCGCTGCCCTGCTCACGCGGGTTACTCTTGGCCGCCGCGCCTCTACCTCACCTCCAGCCGAGATGAGGGGCTAAATTTTGCGCTTATCATAACACGGCCCTGTCCTCGCTGTCAACGGTGCGATCGGCGTAACGTTCTTTTTATTACCTGCCCGCAGCTTCGACGGAAACATTGCTCCAGCGCCCGCAGCGGTCACCCCAGCGGGCCAGCAGCTTACCCTCGCCCCGGATCTCCACCACTTCACACTGGTTGGCACATCCACCGCACGAGCGGCTGGAGACGGCGAAATGCCACCTACTTACGTCGAATCCCCGGAAATGGGTTGAACGCCTTCCGGCCACGGCCCGTTTGGCCAAGAGAGCTGCACCCAGGGCACCCATCACCGCGTGGTACGGGGGAACGATCACGGGAAATCCCAGCGCCTTTTCAAAGGCCCGGCGCATTCCTATGTTGGCCGCGACGCCCCCCTGAAAAAGAATAGGCGCCGCAATATCCTTGCCTTTAGCCACGTTGTTAAGGTAGTTGCGCACCAGGGCCTCGCACAGCCCGGCGACAATATCCTCCACCGGATACCCGAGCTGCTGCTTGTGGATCATGTCCGATTCGGCGAAGACGGCACACCTTCCGGCAATGCGGACCGGGTTCTCGGCCCTTTCCGCCAGAGCCCCGAACTCTTCAATGGGGACACCGAGCCTCGCCGCCTGGCGATCTAGGAAGGAGCCCGTCCCGGCTGCGCAAACGGTGTTCATGGCAAAATCTACGACCACCCCCTGGCGGAGGATGATGATTTTTGAATCCTGTCCCCCAATCTCCAGCACCGTTTGAACTTCGGGAAGCTCGTTTAAGGCGGCCACGGCGTGGGCGGTGATCTCATTTTTCACCGTATCCGCGCCTACCATAGTGGCCGCAAGCTGGCGGCCGCTTCCGGTAGTACCTACACCGGCGATACTCGTACCCGCCGGGATTTCCTTTTCCACCTGGGCCAAGCCTTCCTGCACCGCGCGGATGGGATTACCTTGGGTCCTAAGGTAAAGGCTGCTGATCACCTCCCCGCGTTCATCCAAGAGCACCAGGTTCGTACTGACAGAACCGACATCAAGGCCGAGATAAGCCTGCAAGCGCTCTTCCTCCCGTACGTCCTTTTCTTTTTCCGCGCTTCTCCCCGCGCGGAAATGGCTACTCGCGGAGATCTGCCGCGGCGTCTCTTGCGCCCACCAGGAAACGCTCCTTTCGCCTGCGCCTCTCGCGCAGGAGATCGCAAAAGGCTTCAAGCCGGGTGCGCATTCCCACCTCGCTCGCGTGTTCGTCTAACATGAAGGTGAGGACGGGAATACCCACATCCCGGCTTACCTTCGGCAGGATGCTTTCGGCCACTATCTCCGGCATGCAGGTAAGCGGCGCCAGCTGAATAACCCCGTCCAAGCCGGCCCGTGCGTAGCGGATGGTAAAGCTAATACTCTCCAGGCCGTGCCCGCCCACGAAATGCCCAAGGTAAGGCGCCGCCAGACGATATTCCTCGCGGTCGTCCCTAAGGTGCAGTGAATGGAAAACCAGGTTGGTCTTCACCCAATCGCTTAAATAGATCGAGCGCTCCACCTCCACCCCCATTTCCCCCAGCACCCGCTCCACCTCCAGGTTCACCGCCGGCTCCAGCAGGGTATAGATCTCGCCTACGAGCCCAACCCGGAGCACGTCATCGTCCTCTCGCCGGGGAATGGCCGCAAGGAGCGCTTTCCCTTGGCGGGCTACTTCCTCAACCTCCGAGACGGCCTCTGCCCGATCAAGCCGGTCGACGATCTTGCGCCACGCCTCTGTGGAGGCCCCCGGAGTAGCTTCCCTTGCCCGCACCCGGTGAAGTTCCCGCTCGAGTTCGTCCAGGGCGGTGAGCTTGCGCCAGGCGAGTTTCCCGGCCCGCCAGATGGCTTTGAGGTCGGCCCCGCCAGTAATCGCGCGCAGCCCAAGCCAGAGCTCGCGCCAGTGGCCTTGTGGTGGTTCCAGCACCACCATGTCGAGCTTTACACCCAAATCGCGCAGAATCTCCCGCTCTACCTGAGCGTAATAGCCGAAGCGGCACGGACCTACCCCGCCGGCCATGACCACCGTGTCGGCCCCCATCCGGGCGGCTTGGAGAAAGTTACCGACGTTCACCTTGAGGGGCAGGCAGGCGAATTCGGGCGCGTAGCGGGTACCCAAGGCCAAGGTTTCCCGACCGATGGGCGGGGGGACAACGGTCTCCACCCCCAGTGCCGCAAAAAAAGACCGCAGAGGAACGTGCAGATGTCCCATATGGGGAAAAGTGACTTTCACGAAGCACCCCTCCACTCGACCATGTCCAGGAAAGCCTCCAGCCGCGTCACCATCCCGCCGTCTCCGGTGTGCTCGTCCAAAGTAAGGAGAAGAAAAGGCAATTTCCCAAAGCGACGGGCCTGCCGCTCCAAGAGCTCGCCCACCAGGGAGTCCGGCCCGCAACCGAACGACACCACGTGAATAATCCCGACCACTCCCCCGCTCCGCAGGTAATAACCACCGGCACCCAAGATCAACCGACCTAGGCTCCAGAAAAGCGCCTTGGGGAGCCGGGCTGCTTCCTCGGCGATAACCCGGCCCGGTAGCATCTCAGCCGTGATCACCCTATAACCCCTGGCGCGCAGGCGTCTTATAAGGCCCAGGCTGACGAAATCATCAAAAAGGTTGTAGGGGTGGCTTAGCACAAGAAGGGCCTTTCGGGAGCTTCGGTCGTCATCTTCTGCCCCCTCTGACACATCAAGCGGCGTCTTCCCCTCGCCGAGCTTAGCCGTGTAGCGCGCCTGTTCGGCAACGGCCACCTTCCAAGCACGCTCGGCCTGGCGGGCACCAAAACCGAGCACCGCTGCCGTACGAATGAAGGCCAGTTCCCACGCCCGTGGACCGCAGCGCGCATTTAAGGTGGGGCTTATGACCGGAGGCAGTTTTTTACCGGCATGGCGCAGCATGTCCGGCAAGCCCATGAGCTTAGGACAAATATACGTGCCCGGTTCGGCGCTCACCAGGCGGGGCACAAAAAGAAATTCCGCCTGCGGGGCCAGGTGCAGGGCGTGCCCGTAGAAGACTTTCACCGGCAGGCACGCCTCGGCAACCGCCGCCGAAACTCCTTGATTGAGGATTTCCTTGTTTGTCGGCGGAGACGACTTGACCTGCAGCCCCAGCTGCTGCCAGAAGGTCAACCACAAAGGATAGTAGTGATAGTAGAGCAGGGCGCGCGGGATACCAATCCGCACCGGGCTTCACCTCCGCCGTGGTTACGAGTAGGCTTTCGCAGCCGGAATGCGGCCCTGGTCCTGCCGCCGAAGGGCCGGGGCGTCGACACCAATTTCGGAACGCATTTTCTCACTCCTTGGGGTTAAAAAAAAGCGCCATGAGAAAGCCGAAGAAAATTGCCGCCGCTATCCCCATACTGGTGTTTTTGAACACCCCGCTTAAGATGCCGACTGCACCCTTGGCATCTATCTCTTCGAAGACGCCGCTGACGAGGGAGTAGCCAAAGCCGGTAAGCGGAATGGTGGCACCGGCGCCGCCGATCTTTACCAGCTTTTCGTAAATACCCAAACCACTGAGGAAAGCCCCCAGGGAGACAAAAAGGACGAGGACGTGGGCCGGCGTGAGCGGAGTGAGGTCCATGAGGAGCTGGCCCACAGCGCAGATGGCGCCGCCGACCAAAAATGCCAGTAGATACTCCACCGCTTAGCCTCCCCTTTTTCAGACCTTTTCTACCGCAACCGCGTGGGCAATACAGGGTATGGACTCGCCCTGCTGGTATGACGTCGGGCTGAGCAGGGCTCCAGTGCTCACCAAGAGGACCTTGCTGTACTGGCCGCTTAACAGGCCGCTGTAAAAGTACCCGGAAAACACCGTAGCCGAACAGCCACACCCGCTCCCACCCGAGTGCACGTCCTGGTCCGGCCGGAAGATAAGGACGCCACAATCGGTGTAATTTTTGCTTAGATCATAGCCCGCTTCCGCCAGCATTTCTTGGGCCAAGGCTTTGCCTAAGCTGCCCAGGTCGCCGGTGGCAATCACGTCGTAATAGTCGGGCCCGCGGCCGGTATCCTCGAAATGCTGTTTGATCGTTGCCACGGCTGCAGGCGCCATGGCCGAACCCATGTCGTTCACGTCCTTGATACCCATGTCCACCACCTTGCCCACGGTCGTACAGGTAAGAGCTGCCCCGGAACCACCCTCCCCTATGATGGTCGCTGCCGCTCCCGTCACCGTCCACTGCGCCGTCGGTTTGCGCTGAACGCCGAGTTCAGTGGGAAAACGGTACTGCCGTTCGGCCGTCTGGTAGTGGGAAGACGCGGTCACCAGCACCCGGGCGGCGAACCCCCCGTCCAGGGTAATGCCGGCCAGCGAAAGGGCCTCGGTATACGTGGAACAGGCTCCGAAAAGGCCGTAAAAAGGGACGGGTACATCGCGGGCGGCAAAGTTCGAGGCGATAATCTGGTTTAGAAGATCACCGCCGAACATGAAGTCCAAATCCCCGTAAGCCAAGTTGACTTTTTGCATGGCCAGCTGAATGGCCGTACGCACCATTTTCGACTCGGCCTTTTCCCAGCTCTTTTCGCCAAAGAGAGGGTCGGTCACCACCTGGTCAAAATACTCGCCCAGAGGGCCCTCCCCTTCCTTTTTCCCCACTACGGTGGCCGTGCCTATGATCGGAAGCGGCCGGCTGAACATGAACGTCTGCTGGCCCACCTTTTTGCTGCGCGTCACAAATGAGCCTCCTAAAGCTTAGTCAACCAGTAGATGATGCCCACCACCACCGCCGTCACGGTGCCGTAAACGAGGACCGGTCCGGCCACGCTGAACATCCGTGCACCCAACCCGAGGACGAAACCCTCGCGCTTGAACTCTATGGCCGGCGAGACGATGGAATTGGCAAACCCGGTGATGGGTACTACCGATCCGGCGCCGGCGAATTTCCCCAGCTCGTCGTACCAGCCGAGGCCGGTAAAGAAGGCCCCCAGAAAAACCATAACGCTGGCCGTCGGGCCAGCAGCCTCTTTGGCCGTCATACCCAGCGATTGGAAGAAGGCCAAAACCGCCTGGCCGAGAACGCAAATGAGGCCGCCTACGGTAAACGCCAGTAAAGTGTTTCTGATTACCGGCGGCCTGGGTTTCTTCTGCTGCACCCGCCAGTAATACAGCTTTTTGTCTAGATTGGGGTCCTGAGCACCCACCGTACCACCCACTTCCTAGTTTGACTTGGCAGAGGGTTCCTTATGCACCGTCCTTTTCTAAAAAGGGGAGAGCACCTGAGGTGCCCTCCGTCTTAAGTCCCATCTACGGGGAAGGCGATCTTGCAATTGGCTTTGTACTCGACAACTTCTCCATTTTGGACGTTGGCAGTTAGGTTGTAAATCTCTACCCCTGAGATGTTACGGACGGTCTTGGAAGCTTGTTTTACGGCATCGCGCACCGCCGCATCCCAGCTGTCCTTGGATTCGCCCACTACTTCAATCACCTTGACCACCGTCATGGGCAAACCTCCTTCGGCTGTTGTATTTTGGGCTTTTACCCGTCGACCAAGTCTAGTATGGCTTCCCGGCAAAAAAAGCATACAAAAAAGCGGGCCTTACCCGCCTTCCATCATCCGCTTTATTTTCAAAAGAATCTGTTTTTCTAAGCGTGAAACCTGCACCTGAGAAAGCCCCAACTCCGCCGCCACTTCCGCTTGTGTCTTATCCCTGAAGAAGCGTTCGTGAATTATGTACCGCTCGCGCGGTGCAAGCTTCTCTAGAACCTGATTTAAAAGCACGTGTTCCAGCCATTCTTCACCTTTTTCCTCGCCCAGTTGGTCTTCAAGGTTAATGGCCGTGCCCTCGTCTTGGTAAATGGGATCCGATAGAGAGGTGGGCGACTCGGTGGCTTCCAGGGCGGCCACCAGGTCTTCCGGTGCCACGCCCACTTCTCGAGCAAGCTCGTTTAACGACGGTTCCCTCCCGAAGCGCTGTCCCAAGGCAGTGCTGGCCCGCCGGGCCTTAAGCGCCATTTCCTTAAGCGAACGGCTTACGCGGATAGGGTTGTCGTCGCGGAGAAAACGACGGATTTCGCCGACGATCATGGGTACGGCGTAGGTAGAAAACTGCACACCGTATTCCAGCCTAAATTTGTCCACCGCCTTCATAAGGCCGATGGTACCGATTTGAAAAAGGTCTTCAAAATCGTAGCCCCGGCCGCAGAAACGGCGTGCTATGCCCACCACCAGGCGCAGGTTATTCTTGATCAGCTCATCGCGCGCCCCGCGGTCGCCGGCCTGGGCCCGGCGTACGAGTTCGGCCACCGCTTCGGGTTCTAAAGCGGCGCGAGCAGGCAGGTCCAGGTTGATAAAGCGCTCATTCATCCGACCCGCCCCGCTGTTCCCCCAGCGTCTTTTCCATGTAAATCCGCGTACCGCCCTCCGAGCTTATTTCCACCCGATCCATACAGGCCTCGATGAGGGAAAGTCCGATGCCCATCCTCTCGCCGGGCCGGGTGCTCGACCCAAAGCGGCGAGCGGCGGCCAGGTCGGCTATCCCCCTCCCTTCGTCGCTTACCTCGATCATAACCCGCCGTCCCGCCAGGCGTACGTGAATACGCACCGGCCCCTCTCCTTCAGGGTAAGCATGCACCACGGCGTTGGTCACGGCTTCCGAAACGGCCGTGCTGATGTCCGCCAGTTCCGGGAGGGTGGGGTCGAGCTGGCTGGCAAAGGCCGCAACGGTCGTCCGAGCGAAAGCCACGTTCTCCGGCCGGCTGGGAAATTCCAAACGCATCTCGTTTTCCTTCATCGCTTTTCCCTCCCTACGCGGGCCAGGGCCTCTCCGACCGTCGCGGTAACCGGCATGATCTTGGTAAGGCCGGAAAGCTCCAGCACCCGGCGCACCTGGGCACGAGCACCGGCTACGGCCATTACCGCGCCGTTCTCCATGCACCAGCGGTAACGCCCCAAGAGAAATCCCAAGCCGGAGCTGTCCATAAAGCTAACTCCGGTTAAATCCAAAATAAGGCTTCGTACGCCCGGTTTGACCAAGGCTGCTTCAAGCTCAGCCCGGGCACGGGGTACCGTGGCCACATCGAGCTCGCCTTCGAGAACCGCAATTATGCTCGTTCCTTCGTATCTGAGAACGACCCCCACTGCTCTCCCTCCCTATGATTGGTACTTCTCTCATTATTTACCATTTACCTTTTCATATTCGCCTTCGCGGCCCTCTTTCCTGCCCGGGCGATAAATTCTGCCGTAAAAAGAAAATTAGGCCCAGGATGTAACCTGGGGCCCAACCAGCTCTTGTTTCATTTCGAGCTGCCCGCGGCAAACCAGTCACGCAAGATACGCTGGAACAGCCCGCCCCAACTCACGACGTCTACACTTTGTGCGGCAACGAGCGCTACCTCACCGACCGGTTTGCCGTCTTTAAAGGCAATCAGCCGTCCCAAGGGAGTCCCCTGCTCGACCGGCGCTTTAACTGGCTCCGCTTCCAGCTTTATCTGATAGCTCACCTTGTCCTCTTCGCCCTTGGGAATGGTGACGGCCAAGTCTTCAGCGCAGGCCAGCCCTACCTCTCGTTCAGCACCATGCACAACGGGCAAAGTGGCCTTAACCTCTCCTTTTTTGGCGACGGGAAGAGAGGTATAGTTGGCAAAGCCGTAGTTTAAGAGCTTAATAGCTTCCTGAAAGTGGCTCCGCGGCACGGGACAACCGAGGACAACGCTCACCAGGCGCAAACCATTCTTTTTCCCGGTTGCGGCGAGGCAGTACCCGGCCTTCTCCGTCCAACCCGTCTTAAGCCCGTCGACCACATCCTCGTACCAGGCTAATAGTTTGTTGGTGTTCCAGAGGACGAGCGGCGGGTTTTCTCGAAAGCGGTACTCGTAAATGGCGGTGTACTTAAGGAGCTGGGGATACTTAACCGCCTCTCGGGACATAAGGGCCACATCGTAGGCGCTGGTGTAATGGTTTTCCGCCGGCATACCGTGGCAGTTAACGAAGTGCGTATTTTTCATCCCGAGTTCGGCCGCCCGGGCGTTCATAAGCTCGACGAATTTGGCTTCCGAGCCGGCGATGTGCTCAGCTAAAGCCACGCAGGCATCGTTCCCCGATCCCACGGCGATGCCGATCAAGAGCTCTTCTACCGTGCGCTTCTCGCCTTGTTCGAGGAATACTACCGAACCGTCTGTGTCGCTCTGCGCGCGGGCGTTCTCCGACGTCACCACCAAATCGTCCAGCTTGATCCGCCCCTGCTCGACGGCTTCAATCCCGAGAAGCAGGGTCATGATCTTGGTGATACTGGCCGGTTCGCGCCTTTCGTGCGGTGCTTTTTCGAAAAGCACCTCGCCGCTGGCCGGGTCCATGAGCACTGCGCTGGCCGCGCTGGTCTCCAAGTTCTGGGCACGGGCCGGCCACGCGGGAACTGAGGCGCCGATAACTACTAAGGCCGCCAGAACGCTCAAGGCCCGCTTAAGTCTTTTTTTACCCATCCTGGATCTCCTTTCCTTTTTTCTTTAGAGCTAGCTTATCCAGGATGAGGTAAATCCATGCATAGGTCGTCAGACTCTAGCGATAACCTCACCGATCAAGCGCGCCAGGCGCGGCCCGCTGGAAGCAGCCACATCCAGCACAGCCCGATGCTGGGCCACCTCTTCCACTTCCCCACGGGCGCTATTGGTTATGACCGAAAAAGCCAGCACTTTTAGGCCGGCGTGATTGGCTACGATCACCTCCGGCACAGTAGACATGCCCACGGCATCGGCTCCTAGACGGGCAAAAGCCTTGAGTTCCGCAGGCGTCTCGAAGCTGGGGCCGGTTACGCCGATGTATACTCCTTCTTTAAGGTCCAGATGCAAATCCTCCGCCGCCCTGCGCGCCAAGTCGCAGAGGAAAGGAGTATAG
>Ga0247720_100440_pt1 | contig 15069 bp, 13 predicted proteins | sample MSEWel2015_12_15_FD_189078 | JGI IMG/M metagenome (GOLD analysis project Ga0247720, IMG submission 189078) | Subsurface sediment microbial communities from gas well in West Virginia, United States - MSEEL Well Study Marcellus 3H_2015_12_15 | ecosystem: Environmental > Terrestrial > Deep...
GGTCTGAGGGCGCTGAAGTAAGCATTGTTGAGTTTTCAGACTTCGACTGCCCTTACTGCAAGCGCTTCCATGACACGCCCAAGCAGGTGGTTGATCAGTCTGGTGGTCGGGTGAACTGGGTTTGGAAACACTTCCCTGTCCACGCCTCGGCCCGGCCTCTGCACGAAGCAACTGAATGTGTTGCTCAGCAGGACAACAAGCTTTTCTGGGTTGCCACCCAACTGATTTTCGACGAAGGCGGAAGTCGTGGCATCAAACCGACAGAGCTCGGAGAAATGCTGCCCATTGACCAAGAAGCCTACCAAGCCTGCCTGAATGGACGCGAAGCCAAGATGGCGGTGCAGGCGGACTACGACTTTGGCCAAGAAGCCGGCGTAACCGGCACTCCCGCGACCTACGTAATTCATAACCGCACTAACCAAGTACTTCAGCTTAAGGGTGCAGTCCCCCCGAACAGAGTTATGGAAGCTGTTAAGCAGCTAGTAAATGCTGCCAGCAACGAAAACTCTGCTCAGGCCGAAGGCTAATGGATTGAATCGGGATATGACGCTGGCCTTCGTGCCAGCGTTTTTTTTCGTCGAAAACTTGGTGGAGGGTAACCATGCAAGTCTCTTGTAAACAATTGTCAGTAGCCGATCGACTGCCATTCAGGGTTGCTGGTAGAGTGCTGCGTTTTATTAGAGAGGTCAGAGGCTTGGAGCATTCTCAACTGGCTGCCGCTACCAGTCTTTCGGTCGAAGAAGTGAGGGCAGTCGAGCGTGGTGAGAAGAAAATTGATGATGCTTTGATCGGAGCCTTTGCCGATGCGTTGAATGTACCCGTCAACCAGCTGGCGGAAACCCTACTGCAGCATTACCAGCCGCTCATGGCCTACTGGTTGAATCCCGACAAGCCATCCCGCTGCTACTCAGCCTTAGAGGAAGCAGAAGCACTTTTGAGCGCAAACCCCTTACTGCCGTAGGCAGTTGCATTTCGAGTTCGTCCGATATCGTAAGAACTGAAGTTAAAGACATTCATGCGAGGAATGAGGTATGAAAAAATCTGGGCTGAAAAAGCTTTCGTTAGCAGTGGCCGTATCGACAACACTTGTCGGATGTGGCGGCGGTGGGGGTGGCTCTGAGACAGCACCAGCACCTGCGCCGATAGAGTTTGATCAGAGCTATGTTTCTGGTAGCGACAAGGGTGTGATTGCGCTCACGGGCAGTTTCGGCAATCCAAATGACGTTACGATTACTCAAACCCCCGATATCGGTGTGAGCCTGGCGTCGGTCTCGGGCAGCCGAATTGAGCTCTCAATACCGGATCTGGATAGGCCGGTGACAACAGTGCTGCAAATTACGGTCGATGCTGATGGCAGGGAGGTTACCAAGCAGGTATCCCTGCTCGCTAACAACTCCGATGCCGAGCCCGATGTTGAAAAGGCGCGTGCGGCGATTGAGCAAGGAAGCAGCCTTCTGGATCTTGAACAGGATTCCGCGCTCTATACGTTTTTCATCGATTATGCCTACCTAGCGAAGGTCATCAGTCATTCTGAAAAGCAGTCTCTGCTTGCGGAATTTGACCCTGAATCCGAGGCGACATACTCGAATCTGCAAGTCGGCCTGACAGAGCTCAACTCTGTGCTTGAAGACTATCAGTCGGCAGAAGCTGGCGAAGATCGCCTCCGGCTTGCTATTGAAGGCGTGGCCTCCGCAATTTCCGATCACAGTGTCTATGGCGTGCAAAGGTTGGACGCAATTTCTGAGTACACCGAGATTCTCGTACCTGGCTTCGTGGACCGTGACATTGAATACGATGAACGCCTGGGCATTTGGTCCGCATACACCAAAGGCTCCTATTACGGCGATGTTATCGACAATCAGTTTGTAGCCAGAGCCGCCTTCGAGCCCATTGAGCCCCTAATTCAAGATGAACTGTCCCAGTCCCTGACCTGCGAGGTACTGTAAATGATTAAAGTAACTGCACTCACTCTTGGTGTTGCTCTGGCATCAGTCGCTACCGCCGAACCGGAACGCGTTTATGCTGCGGACTCAGATGAATCCAAGCCATCTGCCCGTGTCATTGTTAAATACAAAGATGGCGTTGCCACGGCACAAGGCATGGGTGGCCCTGGTGGAACCAAAGTATTCAATGTCGATGATGTAGACCGTGATGCATTCGTTGAGCAGCTGCGCAATCGCCCGGAAGTTGACGATGTCGCGCTCGATGTGATGACTAGCCACCCCCCGATGCCGAAGCCCAAGGTGAAAGTACCTTTGGTCAACGGAGCCAGTTACCAACCAGACAACGCTCCAGGTGATCCGGGTTTCATCGAACAAGCCTACTGGAATGCTCCAACCGAGCAATATATGGGAGTACAGGACATCCTAAAGGCTTATCTGGATACGCCTCGCGAGGCGAACATCCGCATTGGGATTCTGGATTCTGGGTTCTACGAGACACCCGAGCTGATCTGGTCCGAGGGCTACAACCTCACGGACATTGGGTTGTCAGAGATTGGGCCTGACTTTTATGAAAACCTGGTAGCCCCGGACTGTGATGTTCCTCATGGTAACGGGGTAGCGGGAATTGTTGGTGCCACTGCCAACAACGGATTGGCGATCGCTGGTATCACCAATGCCGAGTTAGTGGCAGGCCGAGTTTTGGAGTGCAATAGCGGTAGCCTCTTCGATGCAGCCACGGGCATTCGTTGGATGGCAGGGGATAGGGCGATCGCCAATGTTCCGGCCATCTCAGCGCCCGTTGACGTGATTAACCTGTCACTGGGAGCTCAAACTGACTGCCCGTTTTATATGCAAGAAGCCATTGATTACGCGACTGACCGTGGAATTCTTGTTGTGGCAGCGGCAGGCAACGATGAAATTGATGCCGAACGCTACTCACCCGCGAACTGCGATAACGTTTTGACTGTTGGCGCATTGAATCGATTCGGGGATAAAGCCGACTTTTCAAACTTCGGTAGCACCGTGGACGTGGCAGCTATGGGCGTCCAGGTAGCGTCTCTGGATGAAGCTGGCGAACTCACCCAATGGTATGGGACAAGCTTTGCCGCTCCAATCGTTGCGGGTATTGGCGGCCTAATAAAGCAGGCCAACCCTGCGCTGACAGCGGAGCAGATTGCTGACCACATTGTTGCGAATGCGCGTGCACCAATGTCTGAGGACGGACAGGTTGGAGGAATCGCTGATGCCGCAAAGGCGCTGAGCGCGGTGGGAGCGGAGTTGGACGCAAGCCGTCCCAACATTCGCCCAGCATTGAACGGCGTGAATCGTTGCAATGAGGAGGCCTACACGCGTAATGAACCTGCAGGCGTTGATTTCAGGAGCCTATATGAAGTCGATGCTTCGGATATCACCCGCGATCAGGAAACCGAGTTTTACGCAATCTTCAAGACCGATGCCAGTGGGTCGAAGCAACTTGTGGAGCTGACCTCTGACGCTGTATTTATCCTCGGCGACGTGGATCTTGAGGAGGACCAGGCGTGGTTCGACGTGTGCGATTCAGAAGGTGAAAATTGTCGGTTTGAACAGAACCTACCGCTGTAACTGTCTCATCCGAGAGTTGAAACAAAGCGAGAAAGGCCCGGCGTTGCCGGGCCTTTTTGCATTTACACGTCCAGAATTTGGCGGGGATTCTTCTGCCAGAGCCCCTCAATGAGGCCTTTGGCTGGTTCAATGAAGTCCTGTTGAGCAAGTGCGTGCGATGCGCTGAAGATGCCGGAGCCGCGAAGCTCACCGTATTTGGAATCAATGACGCAGAAACGTGGGATGGGGGTATACCAAAGCTCAGAGGCGATCGACTGCAGTTCGGTCGCAAGAATGTGAGTGATCGGAAGATCATCCGCATCGAGACAAAACTGCTCAGCTTCCAGAACGATTCGGCGACCAAGCTTGTGAGCTTCTACCTCAACAACACAAGGGGTTGGTATAAAGTCGTTCTTTTCTGGTGGCCCCAGAGCCTCACTGGCAATAGCATTGCGGGCGCTCTTGTCATGTAGGTTGTTGATATAATCCCGCAAAAGAGAAAAGTGCCCGTCTGAGAAACGATCAAGCAGAGCGTCGTGGTCAAGGTCCACGACTGGGTAGGAAGAGGGGATGGATACACCAAAATCCCTGGCCAGAACCGCAAAACAAACCTCCGTTGCCAGTTGAACGAAGGCCTGATCAATCTTTGTTGACTCTTCAAACTGCCGGTTATAGATCTCAGCAAGATCTACAGCTGCCATGTGATCTCCTGTCATACAAGCGACGGGACGGTATGCCTCGTTTTTGTTTCGAACATCTAAGAGTATGTTATTCACAACGAAAATCCCAATTGAGGATGATACTGAGACAGGGTGTCATGGTGAGGCGGAAAAAAGTGGTGAGTAAGTGCTAAATATGACACCTAACCTGGATTCGCTGGGACATCAAAAATGGGAAGGGAAGCAGGCCTGCGAGTGATGACAAGAGGAGGAAGAGAAGGATTCACTGACACCCATGGGCGCAAGGCTGTCTTGGACGAACGTCAGTGAACCCAAAAAATAAGACTTACCTATGTTTTTCAAGCAGTTTGATGGTTCTAAAATAAGTAAATCCAGCTCTAAGGATCATAATGGCAAAGAATAACAAAGGTGCAGCAATCTGTAACATGGGTGTCCTTTCACCAACATAAGGGTAGGGCACAAATGCAAAAACTAGGGCACAAATTGTTCCAATGATCGCCAGCAGGTATACGAAAATCGGAGGTGTATATCCTAAATATCCGACGAGATAATGCATGCCAACACTTCGATGTAATTGATGAGAAAGTACCAGGAATAGAATGAGTAAGTATGACGCGCCGGTTCGAAGAACGATTGGAAGGTCTTCCTTAAAATTCGGATCGAAATAAGCGAGCACCCCCAAGGAGACAATAGCGGCCAGCAAAACCCGCGTATTTGCCATGGCGGCGATTGCGGTTATTTCGCGAGCTGTGTCTACATCATATTTCTTTCGATGGTAGAACTTCTCTTTTGGTAGATGCTTTAGATTGCGTGCTCGGCAATAGTCAATTTTCGTAATCGTGAAATATAACCATCCAAGAACGGCAAAGCCAAGCATTGATAACGCGAGAAAATAATGGGTGTGGCCAAAAGTGATCGGGCCGATAGTCATATTTTCGTCTTGTATAATCACAACCCAAATTCCAGCCGAGTAACCAAGGATGGCGTGACATATATAGGCTGGAAACTTTTTAGCGGCAAGAAACGGCAGGGTTACAAGTGCGGCCACGAAAATCGAGACAGTAATCCGGAAGAAACCTACAACAGCTGGCAAGGCTTCTCTGCCATTTAGCTCGATAGCATTCGTTGTATTGAAATAGTTATAGACTATGTTGTAACCAACGCTAGTCCAGTAAAATGCATATAATAATAATGCAACAACAGCAAAAAAAATCATTGCTGGTATTAGATTTTGTCGAGGAATATAAATATCTGATCCAACGGCAGGGGAGTCAAAATTCTGCCGTCCAACTGCCATTTCTGGACTGCTGTAGTAGCGCCCATTTGTTCCTTGATAATAGTTCCCACCAAGAGGGTGCGTAGTTCCTTCAGGATCAAAGCTCATTTCATGAATCTCTTATTTTTTATAAAAACGCGGGGATGGTAATAAAGCCCAAATAATTAAAAGCAATTAACAATGGAATAGCGCTAAATGCTATTGAACCAAGAAATGCGGTTAGAAATAGCTTGCGGTCAGCGCTCGCATTTATTTTGTCTAATGGATTGATCTTGGTTTCAGCGTGTCGCTTATCCCAGGCTTTCCGCTTGGTTTCAGACCACTTGCTATATTTCTTCGGTGGTTTTAAGAGTGGGTTGCCTCTTGTGAGTATCATCAGCACAGGCGCATCTCCTTGTGGCCGGTTTGTGACGTTTTAGTGTACGTACCTCAGATAATCCCATGTACTCCTAAAACGCAACGTCTGAACTGTTGAGATTTGTTGCACTGGGAATGATCTCTCACTGTTGAGTCGTAACGATTGAAAAATAGGAAGCGCAAAGGAAGCAAGCTCAAGTATAGGAGGCTTTTGAATGTTGGTTAGAAGGAACCTTGCGCTCCATTTTTATCGTGTCATATACTTGGGAGTATATGACAGTATACGGTTTTAGAATTGCGCGAGGGCTGTTATGCCCTTCAAAAATCAAAATTGGGAGCTTAGCGAAAATCTGACGAAAATGGCTGCACAGGTTCTTTCTGTGAGTCCAAAAAGTATAGACCTTTTCAGTCAGATTTGACCAGCGATCTGAGCGGATCTTCTTAATGAACGAAAACGCAACCTGGAACGTGAATCGCTACCCAGGAAATTTCTCCTTGGCTTGGTTCGGATCTCCGAGGCGGGAATTGCTCTGATGGGACAATCAACGCCTACCCGCCAACTCTACTGCAGCAAGTGCAAAGACAAATGGCAGTGCAAGTATCAGATGAGCGGGTTCAGTCCAGAGTATCGCCGCTGGTTCAACGTGGCGGTCGTGGAAGACCGGGGTGAAAAGGCACTTGTTCGTTGCCTCTCCTGTGGGCACCAGTATCTGTCCGGAAGCGTGGCGGCCCAACGCGGGCTCAATGCGTTGCGAAAACGGAAGCTTAAGGAATGAGCCAGCAAGAGATGAATCCCGAGCTCCACCCTTTATTCGATACGGCCACCAGGCTGATAGAAGCCAGGCAATCACTTGGCAACTACCCTTCTCTCGAACACTATCTGGCAACGCGCCCGGTACCGGCAGTGGCAGACTGGCAGATTACTGCGCAATACCTCGTCGAATACGCGTCTAGCACCGGTACATTTAACCGCTTTCGTGGAGAGATTCAGCGCTTTCTTTTGTTTCTCTGGAACAAATCTCATAGATCGCTGGCAGACTGCACTTCGGATGATATCAATGCCTACATGCGGTTTTTGAAAAAGCCGGATGACGACTGGATTTCGGGTAAGCCTTTTCATGGGTTTACCAATGGTGCCAACGGTATTCGTGAACCCCGGCCTGACTGGCGACCGTTCATATCCAAAGGCAATTACGTGATCATGCAGACCACCTTGGACGCGGCGACAAGGGCACTTCATGTTTATTTCCGCACGCTCGTCACCCGGAAATACATCGATCGCAGCCCCATGGTCACCGCACGCAAAGCCGAACAGAAAGCCAGTCGAGAGAACTTTGAAGATGAAAACGGGGATGAAATTGCACCACGTCTCACCGACTGGCAATGGACCTATTTGAAGGAATCTTTGCTGGCGGCCTGTGAGGAAGACGAGAAATATGAGCGCCATCTGTTTGTCGTGATGACCATGAAAACACTGTACCTGCGGGTATCGGAGTTGGCACCGCAGAAGAATGAGCTGACTGGAGAGACTTATGCCCCAACGATGAGCGCTATCCGGCCAAAGGTCATCGATGGCCATAGGTACTGGCATATAAAGATTCTGGGCAAGGGTTCCAAGGAACGGTATATCCCCCTACCCTCTGGCTACCTCTATTTTCTCAAGCGGTTTCGTCGCTGGCGGGCATTGCCACCTCTGCCAGAGAAAGGCGAGCAAGTTCCCATGATTCCACTGAAAAACGGTACCGGTCAGGTTGGAAAGCGAACGTTGGAACGAATCGTTAAAGAAGCGTTCCTGCTTGCTGCGAAACGAATGGACGCCGAAGGCCTGGAAGAAGACGCGAAAGAGATGGAGCAGATTGCCGACCACACGCACTATCTTCGTCATACAGGGGCCAGCATGGATATTGATGCCGGGCGTCCGATCCGACATGTTTCCGAAGACCTTGGTCATGAGTCGGTGGCGTTTACAGAGTCAATTTATATCCGTGCTGATGCCTCAGACCGCTATCTGACTGGGTTGAAGAGAAAAGTTTGATAATTGTTTGATGTCAGTTCCAGTCGACCTCTGCTAGAGGCTATATTCTTAGCTGTGGCATGAACTAGAAGACCTGATGAAATTGACTTAGAGATGAACACATTGCAGTAGGCAACAAACGGACGACTCCATGGTTGAGAGCGAGCATGACGACACGTTTAATTTCAAGCTGTACAAGATTCACAGAAAGGTCCTTGAGCTTGCCATAAGAGGTGGCGGACTAGCTGCGAGCATGGAGCTGCTCTGTCATGAAATCGAACAGGTTCTCAAGGATCAAGGCGGGCTATGTTCTATCCTGCTTCTCGACGGTCGGCACCTAAAGCATTGTGCTGCACCCAGCCTCCCAAAAGCCTACTGCGATGCCATTGATGGTGTGGAAATTGGTGACGGCACTGGTTCTTGCGGCACTGCTCTGTATCGCCGTGAACAAGTCATAGTATCCGATATTGCGTCTGATCCACTTTGGAAAGACTTCAAAGATCTAGCCAAAAAGAATGGATTGAGAGCATGCTGGTCAAACCCTATCATCGCTTCTGACGGCACAGCGCTTGCCAGCTTCGCTATCTATTATCCGAAACCTTTGTCCCCCTCCCCTACCCATCTGTATCTCATAGACGCTTTTTCAGCTCTGGCCTTACTTGTAATCGATCATTACCGCATGTCAGAGAAACAGAGTCTGCTCTCTGGAGAGCTCCAGAAAACTAATGCGAGATTGGGAGCTATTATTGAAGTCATGCCGGACGTGGCGATGCTGCTTGACGAAGGAGGTTACTACATCAATGTGTTTGGTAATACCGAGTTACTTGTTAGTGGCCAATTAAAGTGACCCACTACTGGCCATTAATTTTGACCCACCTCCGAGTGGCCGTCAGGCCACAGAACCAGCTACTGTCCCCCGCTTTTATCGATGGCCGGGGGCATGTCAGTGAAGGAGTGGGTTGTGATACACAAGATCAAGGCACTGCACGATAACGGTAAAGGACTGTCGATCCGCGCCATCAGTCAGGAACTGGGCCTGTCCCGGAATACCGTCCGTAAATATTTGCGGATGGAGGTGGATGCAATTTCGGAGCGGTTTGCCGATCCCTCGCGGAGCAAGCGCCTCGATGATCACCGCGATTATCTGGTGCATTTGCTCCAGCAGTTTCCCAAGCTCAGCGCCGTCAAGATTGCCCGCAAGCTGCAAGCGAAGGTTGGTGAGTTACCGGCCTCGGACCGTTCCATTCGCCGCTACGTCCGGGCGCTCAAGGAGGAAGTGGCCTCGGCTCAGATGCGCTACTACGAGCCCATCCTGGATGATGTGCCCGGTGTTCAGTGTCAGGTGGACCCCGGTGAGTTGCGCGGTGTGCTGATTGGCGGCGAAGAGCGCACGCTGCATTTCGTGGTGTTCGTGCTGTCCTACTCGCGGCTGATGTACGTGGGCCTGGCCTTCCGCCCTCTGGACACCCAGACCTTTATCCAGCTCCACGATGAAGCCCTTCGGTACTTCGGCGGTCTGCCGGAGGAGTGTGTTTACGATCAGACCAAGCTGGTGGTGATCAACGAGCAGTACCGGGAACTGACTCTCAACCAACGGTTCCATGAGTATGCCACCACCGCCGGGTTCCGGATCCATGCCTGCGAAGGCTATGACCCGGAGAGCAAGGGCAAGGTGGAAGCCGGCGTAAAATACGTCAAACAGGACTGCCTTTACGGTGAGGTCTTCCGGGACCAGGAACACGTGCGCCAGCACGTGCAGGACTGGGTTGAGAGTGTGGCCAATATCCGCATCCACGGCACCACCGGAGAACCACCCCGGGAACGCTTCGAACGGGATGAGCGAGAACATCTGGAGGCCTACCTGTCACCAGCTTGCGTGCAGCCGATGGCCCACGAGACACGGCGGGCCGACAAGACCGGCCTGATCGCCTGGAAGGCCAACAAGTACTCTGTGCCCATGGCCTGGCAGCAGGCCCGGGTGGGCGTTCTGGAGTCCGGCGGCCAACTCCACATCAGCGACCTGAGCACAGGCGACGTCATCACCAGCCATGCGCTGTGTTCCGATAAAGGCAAGGTAATCAAGAACACCCATCACTACCGCGATCATGCCCAGCGGGTGGCCACCCTTGAGAGCAAGATCAATGAGATGATCGGGCGTGAAATCGGGCAACGGTTGTGCCAGCAGCTCAAGCGTTCCGAGCCCAAGATCTACAAGGATCAGTTGGTGGCTACCCGTGACCTGCTCAAGCGCCATGCGCCGGTGGATCCGGTGTTGCTCATGACTCTGGCAGAGCGTCCCGGCATGACCGCCACACGTCTGCAAAGCTACCTTGAAGCGGCCCAAGCCGCCGTCCTCCGGGAGCGGCAGCCGGAACCTCTGCCAGAACCCAAGGAAGCACTGGACCTAAGTGCTTATCGCCGTATTGGCCACTCCAGTGGCCAGGGGGTGACCCATGAGCCAGCTTGAACAGACCGTGTCGCGTTACCGCAGTCTGCGTCTGAGCGCGGCCGCCGACGAACTGACCAACCTGCTGGCCGAGGCAGAAGCCAACGAGATGTCCTACCTGAGCTTCGCGGACCGGCTTGCCGAACACGAACTGATCCAGCGCCAGGACAAGCGCATCCGCCGGAACCGGAAGATGGCCGCGTTCCCTGCCGAGAAGCGCCTGGAGGGCTTCGACTACCGGCACCAGACCACCATTACCAAACGTCAGGTAAATGCCTTGCTAGACTTCCAGTTCATCGACGAGCGAAACAACCTGGTGTTCATTGGCCCGCCGGGTGTGGGCAAGACCCACCTGGCCATCGGGATCGGCCACAAGGCGGTGGAAGCTGGTTACCGGGTGTTGTTCCGCAATGCCCTGGATCTGGTGGAAGAGCTGGAGCTGGCCGAAATGGAAGGGGAACTCAAAAAGCGGGTCAGCCAGTTGGCCAAATACGACCTGCTGATCATCGATGAGCTGGGCTACCTGCCCATGACCCGGCAGGCCCGCTACAACCTGTTCCAGCTAATCAACAGCCTATATGAATACCGGTCCATCATCCTGACCACCAACAAGGACTTCACCAGTTGGGGCGAGTTCTTCCACGACGACAATGTGGCGGTGCCGATCATTGACCGGGTCATCCACCATTCACACATCTTTATGCTGGGAGGAGAAAGCTATCGACTGAAGCAGAAAGTTACAAGCTAGACTATGAAAGGTGGGTCAATTTTATTGGCCAAAGGTGGGTCAAAATAGATGGCCATTGACATTACTCCTTCGCCCTCCTGGAACTCTTGTGGGTAGATCAGTAAATGAAGTTCTGGATCATGAGCTGGCATCAGAGGTCGTTGATGTTGTTAAGAAAACGCTCGCAACTGGGCAAATGCAGGAGCTTGAATATGAACTTTACGTCGGGGATGAGCGTTATGTTTTTGAAGGTCGAACCGCAATAGTTGACGATCTCAGCTTTGGGGGTAGCGAGGCTCGCCATGTTCTTTGGATGGCTAGAGATATTACGAACCGCAAGATCGCCGAAGAGGATGTGGCTCGGCTCGCATTGTTTGACGTGCTCACTGGATTGCCGAATCGACGACATGCGCAGGAGCAGCTGGAACGACTGCTGGATGAGGTTGATAGAGGACACGCCAGCGGTGCTGTGATGTTCCTCGATTTAAATGATTTCAAGCGAATCAATGATGCTCTTGGCCATTACCACGGCGACCAGCTGCTTCGGCAGGCCGCACAGAGGCTTGAAGATAACACGCGTCGCTCAGAAATTGTGGCGCGGCTGGGCGGCGACGAATTTGTAATATTGCTGCGTGAACGGCGCACGGAGGACGATGCATTAGTTGAATCGATTGAGGCTGCAGCACAGAGAATACTTGGATGCTTCGAAGTTCCTCTGTCAACAAATAACAACGCCTACAAAATCAGCGCAAGCGTTGGAATCGCTATTGCAAATCAACCTGGGATAAAGGCTGATGATCTGCTTCGGCGAGCAGATGCGGCAATGTATGCTGCCAAGCGTCCGGGTGGCAATCGCTATGCTTTCTTTGAAGATTCACTACAGAGGAAAGCAAATAATCGTTTGGACATTGAACGGCGAATGGGCGAAGCGATTGAAAAACAGCAGTTCGTCACTTATTTTCAGCTCCAGGTTAAACCCGATGGAACTCCATTTGGCGCAGAGGCGTTGCTGCGCTGGTTTGACCCGGATAAAGGAGCTATCCCCCCTGATTCCTTTATACCCGTTGCTGAGAGTTCAGGATTGATCCTTCAGCTACAGGATATCGTGCTCGAACAAAGCTGCCGCTTGCTTGTAAAACTGCGTGAGCAAAATCTCTTATCGTCGGATTTCCGGCTGGCAATTAACGTCAGCCCAATGCAGTTCGAAAATGACATGCTCACCGAGCGTGTAAACTATTTTCTCAACTATTTCGACCTAGCATCAGAGCATCTGACCCTTGAGATTACTGAGACTTTATTGATGTCTCATGAGCAAAAAACCTATGAGCAGCTGCAAGCCCTGCGTAAGCAGGGGCTGCGGTTGTCCATCGATGATTTTGGTACCGGTTATTCGTCTCTTGCCTACCTTCACCGCTTGAACGTGGACCAGCTAAAAATCGACAAAAGCTTTATCCGCGATCTTGAAAATGAGGTTGTTGGAGAGGCCATTGTGGATTCAGTGATAGCGCTTTCTTCTACTCTTGATCTTGAGGTCATTGTTGAAGGGATAGAAACGGAAAAACAGCACACTCTTATAAGCAAGAAAGCTGTGAGTGGTGCCCAAGGTTTCCTTTATGCACGGCCCATTAGCAGCTCTGAATTTATAGATAACCTAAAACGGTACTAAATTGAACAAAAGTGATTTAGATCCAACTGCCCCATTTAGTACCCGCAAAGCTTTCAGTTGATGTTTACTTCATCAATTGATCAACCGCCGATTTGAGGACACGGCGCATGGATTCCTTCTCTGCTTCAGTGAGAACCCTCAGGGTCGGGCGTTCTCGTGCCGTCGCCCTTTCCGGGCGCTCCAGAGTAGACCTTTTATTACTGTCTGTGTGCTTCATTAGCCGAGTAACCCTCGAAAATTTCAGAAAAGCCTGAACTTAGGAGCATGTGTGTAAAATTCGTCGCGTGCCTCTTCGGCGCTTCCTCGACCGCTAATAACAGCTACACACCAACTTCCATAGACATGCTCGGCCATTTTGAAGCTGCAATGCTTCTCGTAGGGTGAACCTTCCATCAGACCTGTGAGAATGAAAGTGCCCGTCACTCGCCCATCTGCGAATGAACTCTCGGTGACCCTGGTTTGTGCATTCTATACAACGCCGGCTATCGTTTCTTGTCCTTTCACAAAGCCTCGAAACCATCGCTCTGATGGTGTTTGCCCGTGATTCTTGTATACGAAAAGCGTATAGAAGATCCACGCCTGTTCGTCGGAATAGGCTCCAATGATCACGTCCTCGTCCAGTACCTCGGTCTGGAGATTGTCACTGGGAAAATAACCCTCTGCTTGCCCTCCGATACCAACGATTTCAGAGAGCGCGGCATCCGAAAGGCCAGCTAAAAATGTAACAGCTAGAAGATGCCTGATCATGGTCATAGTCATTTACCTTTTATAGGTAGATTCAGGGCGCTGGATGACTTTCCGGAGTGAACATCGACTGAGCTATCCTTCAAAGCCTAGGAAAAGCTCAGCCTCCCCTCTTCTCCTCGTCGCTGTATTCCATGGCCAGGCCCAACGAAAACGTGCTGTGCGCTGGCACCACAAAACACACAAAAGATACAAAGCTTCACAGAGTATTGATTGTATTGCGCAATTGGCTTGAGCACGATGACTCTGTCAATTCGATTGACTTGCACAAATGGAGTTTGGCAACCACGGTCCTGCCCTGCAACTACGGCATAGATCCATCAAAGTGCGGTCTCACGCACTTTTTCCTCGCCCTCCCTCGTTTGTGTTTTTGTAGATGCTGAGAAAATTCAGGATGACGAATTTGCGTCAGGATAATTAAAGGAATAGTTAAACAATGATTCTAACAAAACGACGTGCAGCCTTTTGTCTTGCCCTCTCTGGGAGTCTTTTTTTAACAGGATGTTTCAATGGAAGCAGCGGGTCGAGCGATCCGACTCCCGATCCGGAGCAGCCTTCAACTCAGCTACCCGACACTCAAACACCAGGTGATAGCAGTGAGATTGCAAAAGAGATAACCGCGACTATCCAGGATCTCGAAAATCGAGGGGAGCTACCTATTCTGGACACCTCCGATTCGCTTGAAGGGCCTGATACCGACTTCAATGGTGTGCGTGACGACATACAAAACTGGCTTGATAATCAAACATTGTCTCCGAATGTACGTGAGAACCTACAGGAGCTTGCCAGGGGGTATCAGCGAATCATGACAATATCGGACCTTTCAAGCTCCATTACCCATGAAATAGCTAACGACATGGCCCCAATTGCGGCATGCCTCTCTTTAACGGCTGACGATTCTGACAGAATTGACGGGCTTCAAACGGAACTTTCGGCTTTCACGACAAACACCGAGGAAAGGCTCCAGCGCTTCTGGGATTATCAAGATACTCTATTTGATCTGGCTACTCCGGTACCATCAAGAAGTGAGTGCTCTCAGATCCTCTCGTCCACCTCATCGTCAGCCTACACAGCCCCTTTGCCGAAAGAAGCCAAGGGCCAGTCCACCGTTGGGCTATGTGGAGCCGCAACCGAAAAGAACAATAAATTAGCAGTGGCATTCTTTAATGGTGTGGGGAACACCTATACCGATGCCTTCAAAGCCATTACCTACGTAAAGGATGTTCTTGAGCTTTCGGGTGAATTGGAAGACTCTCCTTTCACAGACATTGCGTTTCGACCTCTTTACAACCCAACCCAAAAAGCATTTGGGATTAGTAGCGTCGCAGATCTTAAGGAAGTTTTTTATCAGCGTATGAAAGAAAGCTCGCACGAAATGAGCGAGTACGACGCAGAAGTCCTGAAGGCTACATTCGAGGAAAGGGCAGAATTCCTCGCGCTGTTCATGCAGGCCAGATACTTAAAAGCGGAGGCCGGACTTGGAAAGGTTTATACAAAAGAGGGCGCGGAAAGGCTCCGGAAGGAAGCGGCGGCACTGATGAATGAACCTTCAGCCTACGAGACTACTGAAATTGAACGCTCGTTGCAGGAGGTTTATCAGGAGCATCAATCAGTTGTTAATGGTTGGGCTGAGGA
>Ga0247720_100444_pt1 | contig 14972 bp, 22 predicted proteins | sample MSEWel2015_12_15_FD_189078 | JGI IMG/M metagenome (GOLD analysis project Ga0247720, IMG submission 189078) | Subsurface sediment microbial communities from gas well in West Virginia, United States - MSEEL Well Study Marcellus 3H_2015_12_15 | ecosystem: Environmental > Terrestrial > Deep...
CATAAATCCTGCCGGTCGGGAGGTGAGTAAATGAGCATTCAAGCCGGAAAAGAAGCGGTGCGGGAGACCAGCGCAGCTTACGCGGTTGACCGGGAATCCGAAGAGACGCCGGGCCGTATGACTTTCGAGGAATTCCTGGCGTGGGGGGACGAGGATACCTGGGCGGAGTGGGTGGACGGGGAGGTGGTGGTCCTGACCCCGGCGGCGGTAAAGCACCAGCGAATTGCCAGGTTCCTGGTGGATTTGCTGGGAAACTTCGTTCTCATGCGGCAGTTAGGCGAGGTAATTCCGGCGCCTTTTACCATCAAGCTGCCTGCACCACTAAAACGGGGGCGCGAGCCGGACATCGTATTTATCAGCAGGGAGCGGTTGCACCGGTTAAAGCCCACCTATTTCGACGGCGCTCCGGACCTGGTGGTGGAGATCACCTCCCCGGAAAGTTTCGCCCGGGACCGCGGCGAGAAGTATGTGGAATACGAAGCGGCGGGGGTAAAGGAGTACTGGCTGATCGATCCCGACCGGCAGCAGGCGGAATTTTACCGCCTGGGGGAAGACGGGCGCTACCGGCTGCACACCGCCGGTGCCGGAGGAGTCTACCATTCCGAAGTTATCCCCGGCCTCCGGCTTAAAACGGCCTGGCTCTGGCAGGACCCGCCCCCGGCCGGGGTGGAGGCACTGCGCGAGATCGGGGCGATTTGAGCTTTTTAATAAAGGCCTCGGCCATGTTCACAATTTACCAGCCTTAAAAAATCAATCAGGAGCGTGATACCTCAATGTTGCCGCAAGAGATTGTAGAAGCGCTCTCTAAGCTGTCATCAGAGCGCTTGCAGATGATACTTAACTTTGCCCAGGCTTCCTCAATAAACGAGAGAATTACCCGGCGGTATAACGTAGTACTGGAATGGAATGAACCCGATGAGGATGAGCCTGTAGGCGGTTACACAGTCTTTGTCCCTTCTCTTCCCTCCGTTATTACTCAAGGTGACACCAGGGAAGAGGCCTTCGCCAATGCCCGCGAAGCAATAACTTGTTACTTAGAATACCTCCTTCTTACAGGGCAGCCGCTGCCGCCAAGCGACCAGGAAGGCGATAATCTCGTGGAGGTCACCGTATGAGCGCCCGGCTACCCCGGGTTACAGGAATTGATGTAGTGGCTGCACTGCGGCGTACAGGTTTCGTCGTGGAATACATTAAAGGCAGTCATTACCATCTTGTCCATCCTTACTCTGTTCATCGCCAGGTTGTTGTTCCTGTCCACGCTGGCAAAATCTTAAAACCTAAGACCCTTAAGAGCATCTTGAAAAACGCAGGGTTAACAGTAGAAGAATTTATAGGTTTGCTTTAATGGATGTGAACCCTTGAATATGAGCATCGGGAAATAGGATACAATTTAGAAAGAAATAGGTACAAATGAAAAACAGGTGGGTATTCGGGGAGGAGTTGAGGGGCAAATGCCGGCAGTTGCGGAAAGGTTGACAAAAAAGTTATAAAACTTAAATTAGAATGGGATATTAAAGTGTTAATGGATGCCATTGAACCCGCCGCCAGGGAATGTGGACTATGGGTTTACAGAATTGATAACAGAAAAATGGGTGGGGATATTATGTTGAATTTATATTTCAGGCTAGTAGATATTAGGTTATGAGTGTTTGGTGCCAGGCACTTCAGGAAGGTGAGTAAATGAGCACTCAGGCCGGAAAAGAAGCGGTGCGGGAGACCAGCGCAGCTTATGCGGTTGACCGGGAATCCGAAGAGACGCCGGGCCGCATGACCTTCGAAGAGTTCCAATCACCTCCCCGGAAAGTTTCGCCAGGGGCCGCCGGGCAACACGACATCAGCTTTTGGTGGGCAGGCTTTTTAAGATATTTTCCCGCTATAACAAAATCGCGCGGCCGTTAACGTGGCGCGAGGCAAGCCGTAACCGGCGCCTGGATTACCGGGCAATTTATAAAACCGTCACCGGAGAATTGAGTGATTTCGAAGAATTTGCCCGCCAGGTCACCTCTCATCTTGAGTAACAGCCCCATTGACCCGTCGCATTTCCGGAAATGCGGAATTGAAGTGTCAATGCAGGGGAATGGGTCGATGCCCACCGGGATATTTCCAGGGCCGTCCATTTTCCCAGGACTCTTTTATATCCGGCAATTGTTTCAGTATAAACTCGATAACATTTGTAGCTCTCTCAAATTTGTGATAATTGTTCATGATCCCCAGAATAACCGCCAGAAGATCCGGGTCTTTTTCCTCATCAACAATCTTCCAGGCTTCTTCGGTAAGCACAACATTTTTTTTTCGAGGCTATTGCAGCCACCAGATGATGGAGCGTGGAGCTGTCCCAATTCTTACCAATGGCGGCTACCTGCTCCTTAAGAGTATTGATCAATTCCTGCGGGTATGAATTTCTACCTGTGGAGTACGGTATGCAGGTTCTCCTGTATGGTCAGGTTTATCAGATGATGGCTGCTCACTGTCCGCAGTATAAAAAGGTATTTTTTCTTTGTCCTCCTTGTTAGAGTCTGATTTGTTCTCTTTTTCGATCTCCAGGATCATCTCCTCAATCTTTTGCACGGGCAAGCCTGTCACCTCAGCTACTTGCCGGCAGGCCAATTCCTTTTCCAGATAAAAATCGGTATGGTAATATTCCGGTAAAAATTCGGCCGGCAGAAAACCAACGGCCAGAGTTGCATCGGGCGCTTTTCCCTCCGGTACAAAGGCGCCAAGGTAATAGGCAGAAGACAGGACATCGGTCAACTCCCAGCGGGGACCATCCGGTTCTAAACAAGCTACTTCGACCAGGAACCGTAAATCTTCCGTGCCATCGAGAATATACAGGCATTCTGAAAGGGCACCAACAGTCCTGGAGTTATACTCCTTAAGTCTATTCTTGACCAGAACACGTAAAAGAGCAGGATCTTTCAGTTTTAAAAAACTGTAAAAGGGTGCAGGACCGCCAACCAATTTTTCTGTTACCTTTTGGGCTCTTTCCAGAGCAGTGAAGGCGGTACCAAAGGCATACCAGAGCCTTTCTGCATCTAACAGCAGGGGTTTTTGCAGTCGCCGGTCTGTAACGCTTTCCAGCCACTGTAGTGTCTCCTGCCATCTCCGTGCATTAAGGTTGCCGGTGGCGCAGGCCCGGCCGGGGAAAAGGTTCTCTGCCAGGGTGACTATGGACCAGATTAGATCATGGTAGGGACGGGACTGCGTCTTTTCATAAAACACTCGCACTGAATCTTCTTCCCGTAAAAGGATAGGCCAGCCGGCTTGGTTTTTTCTTTCCGGTTTCTTAGCCTGGGAATCGTCCGGTGCATATCTTTTCCTGTAGACCTGTAGATCTCGAAAAATGATAAATTGCTCCGCACATTGTCCTGTCCGGGCATCTCCGCAAATGGCCAGGTAACGGCCTCTTTCATTCTGGCTTTCCGGGTTCCGGCTGAGCAGAAGCCGGCGATAACCAAACTTTTCTTCGTAGCCAAGGCGCAGGACGGGTAGGGGAAAGGCATTGATTATTTTCATAACTTCATCATAAAAACCTTCCCACTCCGCCGATTCGATCTCCCACGGCAAAATGTCCAATCCCAGGTAGACGCCCATGCGTATAATCACCCATTCACCAATGCTTTTTGTAAAAAACAGGCCCACTGGTAAAACTGCGATTATTCAATGTTCTTTTCCAGTTCTTCGATCACACCCGTGACAAATGCCTTGAACTGGTCCATTTTGCTCTTCAAAAGACTCAGGATATCGCCCATATTTTCCGCCAGGTGGCACATTTTCATCCAGCGCAGCTCACCGGCATAGGCATGGCGGAAAAGGTGGCGGAAGCGGCGGTATTCATCCAGCTCTTCCATTAATTCTCGGGATATGACCCCGGGCCGCAGTCCTTCCAGTTCTACGGCCATGCTTCTTAAAAGTTCCCGGTGCCAGTCTCCGGCCTTAACCGGCCCGCCGTCGATCTGGCGCGAAATGCGTTCGAACATTGATTCCACACCCGTGTAAAAATGATGCAAATAGGCTGCCATGGCCATCAGATCTCGGTCGGGCACGGGACCGGTTCTGGCATTCACTTCCTCTAATAAAGCCTGGGCTTTACCGGCAATCTGATCAATTGCCCGCAAGTCTTCATTTATTTCCGATATCAGGCGTTTTAAGCGGGCTATTTTCCTCTCCCTGGCGGTCATATAAGACAATCCCTTCTTTTTGCACCCGTTCCTTTAATGTTTCCACGGCATTTTCCAGAAGCACCAGATCCACCGCAAAAGGGCGGGCTATCTCTTCCGCCAGCCCGTAGGCCTTCAGGTATTCCCTTTCCGGGAGTCCGGCCACGGCCAGATCTATGTCCGAAAACTGATCAAAATCATCCGTGGCCAGGGAGCCGAAAAGGCAGACCTTTGTCACGCCGAACCGGCGGGCCAGCTGCCGGGCTATTTCCCCGGCCTTTTCCCGGGCCAGGCCTGCTTTTTGCTCCAGCTCTTTTTCTTCCCGGGCCACTTCTTTCAGGTGGCCCTGCAGGTATTTCCGGTAATTGTTCATCGTCCCACGTCCCTTGTAACCGGGATATCCACGATGCTTAAATTATACCCCCTATCACCAGGTTTTGACAACAGACCTTTCCAAAAACACGAAAAGCATAGTAGCCCGGTTATGTCTGGTGCCAGGCACTTTTACTGGGCCTGGCCAGGTTTATTGCGCTGTTCCCGGCATCAGATATACTGGAAAAAGATGAGCGGCAGGACTAAAGCATATTCCGGCAAAAGCATTGACGGAAAGGATTTGTTTGCCCCCGCCGACGTGGTTTTGGAAGGACCTTCCGGGCATAACGTCCTGCGCCGTTCGCCTTGTGTCGTCTTGCCACGACCAGGCTGGATGTTGTAAACTTTGTGTATCAGAAGTGATGTCTGTCGGGGCAGCGTGGCGATGAAAAGGGGGATGGTCCGTGACGACTCAGCCCGCCCAAAAAGTCAAAAAGTTCTATACTTATGATGACTATATAAAGATAGACGATGGCAACCGTTATGAACTGATCGAGGGGGAACTGGTCTTGACGCCGTCGCCGGGCACACGACATCAGCTTTTGGTGGGCAGGCTTTTTAAGATAATTGATCAATATGCCCAGAGAACCGGCTCCGGGCAGGTTTTTTTTGCCCCCCTGGATGTGGTTTTAGACGAACCGGTAAAAATGAACACTTTCCAGCCGGACGTAATCTTTATCAGCAATGAGCGGCTGGGCATTATAGAAGAAACACGGATCAACGGCGCCCCGGACCTGGTGGTGGAGGTTCTTTCCCCGGGCACCATCCGGCGGGACCGGGGCAGGAAAAGCCGGCAATATTTCAAAAGCGGAGTAAGGGAATTCTGGCTCGTAGACCCGCAGGAACGGCTGGTGGAGGTATTTGTGCCCGGCGAAAAAGACTGGCAGCGCGCCGGGGTGTACGAGGAGGAGGATGAAGAGTTCATCACTTCTACGGTTCTGCCCGGCCTGGAAGTGAAAGCCCGGGACATTTTGGGGTTGCCATAATTCATAAGGGCCCGGTAAAAATGAAAAACAGGTGGGTATTCGGGGAGGTGTTGAGGGGCAATGCCGGCAGTTGCGGAAAGGTTGCCAAAAGAGTTATTAAAAATACCCCCGCCCTTAGAGATGAGGAAAGCTTTGCCCGATTTGCCACGGATACCTTTTTCGATTACGAAGACTACCTTTACTTTAAGTGCGAGTACAACACATGCTGGCGGGAACGGGCCAGGGAGGGCTTGCTTGTGGCCGGGAGGCGGCTTAACCGCGAGCGGATTGAAACCTGTTTATCTCAAATGGATCAGGCGGTTCAGCGGTTAAAGGACCTGCGCGCACGCTTTTCGTCCTACGAAGAGTTTACCTTTGATCTGACACCCGGGACCTGTGCGTGCATCACCTGCGTATCGCCCTGGAAAGTGTCCTGGATATTTGCCGGCACTTTCTGGCAGTCAAAGGGGTGGCGTTGAGTGAGTATGATACCACCAGCCTGATCGAACTGGCCGGTGAAAAAGGATTGCTGGATCACCGTTTCGCCCGCCGGATTAAAGGTATGGCCGGTATGCGCAAGGCCATCGTTCACGTTTACTGGCGCCTAGATTACCGGGCAATTTATAAAACCGTCACCGAAGAATTGGGTGATTTCGAAGAATTTGCCCGCCAGGTCACCTCTTATCTTGAGCAACAAACCCATTAACGATATCAGGCGTTTTAAGCGGGCTACTTTCCTCTCCCTATAATCCGTGGCCAGGGAGCCGAAAAGGCAGACCTTTGTCACGCCGAACCGGCGGGCCAGCTGCCGGGCTATTTCCCCGGCCTTTTCCCGGGCCAGGCCTGCTTTTTGCTCCAGCTCTTTTTCTTCCCGGGCCACTTCTTTCAGGTGGCCCTGTGCATGTCCCGCGTCCCTTGAAACCCTCTTAAGAAACGTCAAAAATCTCTCTCAGGTTGATTTCCAGCTCCGGCAGGAGGGGGGAAACCAGCGTATCCTCTTCGTCGTAAACACCCGCCCGGTACCAGCCTTTATCCTCCCGGGAAAAAACCTCCGCCAGCTGGGTTGCTGGATCTATGAGCCAGTACTCCTTTACTCCGTTGGCGTAATAGAGCTGGCTTTTTTGCTTGCGGTCGTATTTTTGTGTGGATGGGGAAAGGACTTCAATGATCAGATCCGGTGGCCCTTGAATGTTTGTTTCTGATATAATGGACAAGCGTTCAGGAATGATGTAAATTATATCCGGAGAAACCACCTGATTGCCAAAAATCACGTCCACATCGAGAAAAATTTTTCCCTGTATGTTCCGCTGCTTGAGAAAGTTATGCAGCGCGACATATAACCTGCCGACAATCTCCTGGTGCAGCGGCCGCGGCTTTGGCGTCATGAACAGCTTTCCTCCGATAACTTCATACTCGTACTTATCGTCTAACTGTAAATAATCATCATAGGTATACCATTTGTCGGATTTAATTATTATTTCCTGCATATGAATACCACCTGCTTTTTTGCGGGAAAGGTAAATCTTTCAGCGTTTCTGTCCTCAGGTACTATTATACCAGAAAATTGAAAAGCCTAACAGCCGGCCGCTGTTTGCGGAAGAAAAAAGCTGGAAGATGTGGTAGGCTTCCAGCTTCTTTTTCGAATGCGTGTGCTGCCCTGTAAAATTTGTCAGCGCAGGTAGTCCAGCAGGGAGGTTTCCAGTATTTTTGCCCCCGCCGCCAGGGCCGCCTGGTAGGCGAGCTGCTGGCGGGAGAGGTCCACGGCCACCCGGGCTACGTCGGCGTCCTCCAGGTTGCTCAACACCTGGGTGAGGCGCACCTCCTGGTCCTGGAGCTGGCTGCGCACCGATTCGAAGTGGCTGGTGCGGGCACCAACCTGCACCCGGTAGCGCAGGATGTGGTCGAGTTGGGCGTTTAACTCTTTGATGGAATTGTTAATCCCGGAGGTGTCTGCATTATACAAATTATCTCGTAAATCCTTTAGAACCTGGAAAACCCCGCTACCAACTTTCTTTGTAGTTATATCTACTTGTCCAAAAAGGCCATCATTAGCATTACTATCATCTACCGCCGGTACGTCGATGGGGTAGTTCGCCTGGTCCAGGATCTCCCGGGAAACGCGCTCCAGGTTACCCTGATAGTATATCGTATCGCCATCCCGCCGGAACGGCGGCCGGTCGTTTTTCGTGCCGGCAAAAATGTACTTCCCGCCCACGGTGGTGTTGGCGATGTCCACCAGCTCGTCGATCATCTTGTCGATCTGCTCGCCGATGGCGGCCATATCGTCCTTCTCCAGGGTTCCGTTGGCGCCCTGGATGGCGTATTCCAGGGCCTTCTGAATCAGCTCGCCCGCCGTGCCCAGGGCGGTGTCGGCCCCGTCCAGGTAGCTCAGGCCGTCGGTGATGTTCCGCGCGTACTGCTTGTTCCGCTCCACCGCCGCACGCACGTTGAGGAGCTGGCTTAAAGCCGGCGGGTCGTCGCTCAGGCGCAGGACCCTGCGGCCGGTGGACATCTGCTCCTGGGTGCGGGCCAGCCTCTGCATGGCCTCCTGGATGTAGTTCTGTGTGCGCCGGGCGACCAGCATGTGGGTAATGCGCATTGTTTTTCCCTCCCCTTTTTAGCCGGTCCTGTTGATCAGGTAGTCCAGCATCTCGTCGATGGCGGCCAGCACCCGGGCGCTGGCCTGGTAGCCGTACTGGTACTGGATCAGCCGGGAAAGTTCTTCGTCCAGGTTGACCCCGGACACGGACTGGCGCAGGGACTCCACCTGCTCGGCCACGGCGCGCCGGCTTCCGGCCATGTCCGCCGCGCTGCCGGAGCGGGCGCCTATATCCGCCAGCAGGGCGTGGAAGTATTCACTGAACGTGGCCCCGCCCAGGTTGGCCAAGTTTACTTTAACCTCATTACCTCCAGAGTCTTTCCCCAAAGGGAATTCCTTAGTGCCGTCCATCCCGGTGGTGGCCAGCCGGGCCACGTACAGGGCGTTGGTGCCGTCGATCAGGGTGGGGTCTTTCATAATCTTCGAATCTACGGCGAAGTTCCCCCCGGCCAGCGAACCGGTGAAAAAGTCTAATTTGTCGGGAATATTATTATTGGGCACGTCGTCATGGCCATGGTTAAGGGCCTGGTTGATGGTATCCTTCAAGGCCCCGGCCAGGTTCTCCAGTTTGTCTTTATATCCCTCTACTAATTTTTTATTGCTGTCCTGATCGATGATATAGCCGTCGATCTTCGCGCGGGTCTCCTCCAGCCCCGCCAGGCTGCCCGCCTTCGGCAGGTCTGCCGGGTAGTTGGTCAGGGGAACCGGCTGATTATTACCAATCTGCAACTTTACTTCTTTCACTTTCCCCGAAGATATTTCAACGTCCGGTACCAGCCCCACCGTAACGTCCGCAGCTCGCACATCCACCCCGAAGAAGGTCAAAGCAATTTCCCCCGTCGGCCTGCCCCCCTCGGTGAGGTGGGTGACGCTCACCGGCCCGTATTCCGCCAGCCGGTCCAGGAGCAGGTCCCGTTTGTCCAGCAGGTCGTTGGGCTGGTTGCCCTGGGCGTAGACCCGCTTTATGGACTCCGTCAATTCCCGGATTTGCCGCAGGATTTCATTTACCGCGTCCACCTGGTCTTTAAGCTGGCCGCCGGTAACGTTTATGCTGCCTCCGTCTTGCTCGATTTTTAAAATACTCTCCGCAATATCCTCCAGCTGCTGGTAGGCCTCCCGCATCATGGTGGCCAGTTCGTCGCCCGTCTCGGCCACGGCGGCCTTGACGCCGGGGTCCTGGGGGGTGTTGTTCAGGTCCTGCCAGGTGTTGAAAAATTTAGTCAAGGTGCTGGCGATGCCGCTGGCTCCGGGTTCGGCAAACACCGCCTCAATGCGGGCGAACAGGTCTTCCTGAACCTGCCAGAATTCCCGGGAGGAGATGCTGTCCCGGGCCTGTACGTCCAGGTACTCGTTTTTTATGCGCCGGATCATGGAAGCTTCCACTCCGGTGCCCAGCTGCCCGGGGAGCAGCCTGCTACCCAGTGTCGGGTTGGCGTACGGGCCGGTGGCGGTAATCACCGCCTCCTGCCGGGTGTAGCCGGGCGTATTGGCGTTGGCCACGTTGTGGCCGGTGATGTCCATGGCCGTGCGGTGAACCTGCAGTCCCCGCCGGGCTATTTCCAGGCCGAAAAAGGTTCCGGGCATAATAACACTCCTCTTTTTTATCGAATTTTACTTTATAGAAAGTTTTATAGAAAGCGGTGGGGGAGGGAGGGCCCGATTCACCCGCCGCCATCCGCGGGTTCAGACGGATTTATCCAGCAGGGGCGGGTTTGCGCCGTCCTTGCTTACGGCGCCGTCGGGAAGGTACGTCCGGGTACGGGACGGGTCCACGGCCCTCAACAGGAGGCTGCAGAAGCGCAGGCCGTTTTGGGCCAGCAGGTTGTTGAGCCGGATCAGTTCCGCCAGCTCCCGGGTCTTCTCCCGCAGCCCGGCCTCCAGGTGCGCTGCCTGCCGGGCGACCGGCACTAAAGGCAGGGCGGCAACCACCTCCGCCAGAGGTGTCCCCGGGGGCAGGCCGCAGTCCCGCCCGACCCGTGCCTGCACTTCGCTGCGGGCTGCCTGCAGCGCTTTCAGCGCCCGCGCCAGGAGCTCCAGCTCCCCCGTAGCCTCGAGCAGCTTTTCTCCGTCGTTCCGGCGCAGGGCGTCGTTTTGCCTCCGGGCCGCCGCCGTCATTTTTTCCACTTCCGCCAGCTCGTCTTCAAGTATAGCCACCAGCTGGTGGATCTGATTTGTCTGCTCGTTCATAGCCGTCCCCGTCCTGTCAAAAACATTTTCCTAACACCTTGTTTCGGCAGGGGAAGCGCATCCTTGAGCCTTTTCCCGGCGACAAAAAATTTGTGGGCTCCTTAATTTCTTCCTCCGGGTGACGAATTAAGAAGTAGCGACTCTTAACTCATGGAAAGGCAGGGTGAAAATGAGCAAGGTGGACCCAGCCGGCAGGCCGGATCTTTTCTCCCTGGCGGGGCTGCCCGCAGCGCTCCGGAATGACGCCGCCCGCCCCGGGGAGCAGGCGGAGAGGGAGGCCCTGTTTCCGGAAGAGAAAGAAGAGGAAAGCAGGCCCACCATCCAGGAGGTGCGGGATGCCGTCGGCCGGATCAACGGAACCATGGAACTCTACCGCACGGAGCTGCGTTTTGTCCTGCACGAGGAAAGCGGGGAGATCATGGTCAGGGTGATCAATGCCGAAACGCAGGAAGTGATCCGGGAGATCCCCCCGGAGTGGACCCTGAAGATCGTGGCCAGCGTGAAGAGGATGCTGGGCCTGATCCTGGATAGGTTTATTTAGTGCCGGTCCTGCCGGAAGCGGCAAAAAAAGAGGGGGTGCGTGCCTGCAAGCCGTGCGCGCCGGGATTGAAAACGGCTCCCGGAAAGACAAACCGCCGGCCCAAAGCCGGCGGCCTTGATGAACGTCATGCTCCCCTTCGGCCCTGGCGCTGACCGCGCAGGCCGGCAGCCGGTGCCGGGGGCGGCATCCGTCCGTAAGCACCCTCTCCTCCCGGGACATCACACCCGCCTGTCCAGCCGGTGCTCTTCGATGATGCCTGCGGCCACCCTTTCCGCGTCGATGCGGTAGGTGCCTTCCGCCAGCCGCTTTTTAACCGCCGCCACCAGTTCCCCCCTCGTTTCGGGCAGCTCCTTCAAGCGCGCCCGGTAGAGCTGGAGCTCCCGGGCCCGGTCGGAGATCTCCACCGCGTCTTTCTGCAGGTGGCTGCCGGCCACGCCCTCCTTTTTTCCTTCTTCGCCGGTTGTTTTAAGACGTTTGAAGTAAATATCTGCCACCTGGCCGGGATTAAAATTTATCCTCATCGCCTTCTGCTCCTTTGCATTCATATCCGAAGATGACCTCTATTATCTTCTTCGGCAGCGGTGCCGGGTTTCTTTAGCACCCGGAAGAGGTTTCCGGCCCGGCGGCCGGTAAAACATCTGCTTTGCAGAGATTCCCGCTGGCTGCATTTGGGGCAACTGTGGACCCGGACGGAGGCTCCTTTTCCTTGAAGTTTACCCCCGCCGTATGATACGATAATGAAAAATTTGATCATCAATCCGTATGCTGGCAGGGTGATATCATGTACCGCCGGGAATTTGAACGAGCCCTTGAACTGCTGGTGCCGGCCGTAAAGGAGGTTTACGGCTCCCGTTTGGTGTCTTTAGCCGTTTTCGGTTCGGTAGCCCGCGGCACGCCCCGGCCGGATTCGGACATCGACCTGCTGCTGGTGGCCGAAGACCTGCCGCGGGGCCGGATGAAGAGAATGGCTGAATTTGCCGGGGTGGAAGAGAAAATGCAGCAGGAATCATCCCGGTTCACCCATATAGTGCCGGACCTATCCCCTGTAATCAAGGGAAAAGAGGAAGTGCTGCAGGGCAGCCTGCTGTTTCTGGATATGGTTGACGACGTGAAAATTTTATACGACCGGGGAAATTTTCTGGCCCGCTACCTGGCCCGCCTGCGGGAAAGGCTGCAGCAATTGGGGGCGCAGAAAATATACCGCGGCGGCGCCTGGTACTGGGTGCTCAAGAAGGATTATAAGCCGGGTGAGGTGATCGAAATTTGACCAGCACCACCCTGGCCCAGAGTTACTTGCTCAAAGCCACCAAAAGGTTGAAGATACTGCCCGTTCTCTTCGGGGAAGAAGCCTATTCCGACGTAATCCGCGAGGCCCAGGAGATCGTGGAGCTGGCCCTGAAAGGTATGCTGCGCTGGATTGGAGTGGACCCACCCAAACAGCACGATGTGGGCTATTTGCTGGTGGAGTTCCAGGACCGCCTGCCGCCCGAAGTCAGCCGGGAAGCGCAAAGACTGGCCCAAATATCCAGGTGGCTGCGAAAAGAGCGGGAGTTTGCCTTCTACGGCGATGTGGACTTCATACCCACGGAAGAGTATACGCGGGAAGATGCGGCCAGGGCCATGGACGACGCCCGCTTTACCGTGCAAGTGGCAGCCCTGTTAATCAGGCCGCAGGAAAATTAATGCGGGGGATACCTGGAGGTATCGCGGCGTCCATTACTGCCTCGCTAGCAGAATTTATTGAGCTCTGGATCCGGCTTGCCCAAAAAACTAGATCAAAAGGAGTTATTTCCTGCCTATGAAAACCCATACCGATCAGCCTGAACTGCAAACACCCGCCATTGCCGGGGGTAGGCCCGTGCGGGAAACCTATCTCCCCTATGCCCGGCACTGGCTTGAAGAGGACGACATCGAAGCCGTCACCCGGGTGTTGCGGGGTGACTGGCTGACCACCGGCCCCGTCCTGGCCGAATTCGAAAAGCAGTTTGCCGCCCGGGTGGGGGCCCGTTATGCCGTGGCCTTCTCCAGCGGGACGGCGGCCCTGCACGCGGCCTGCTTTGCTGCCGGCGTGGGCAGGGGGGATGAAGTGATCACCAGCCCCATCACCTTTGTGGCCAGCGCCAACTGTGCCCTCTACCTGGGGGCCAAACCCGTCTTTGCGGATATAGACCCGCGCACATACAATATCGACCCGGCGGAAATAGAAAAAAAGATCACCCCGCAGACAAAGGCCATCATTCCCGTGCATTTCACCGGCCAGCCCTGCGATCTGGACGCCATTCACGCCCTGGCTGAAAAGCATAACCTCGTGGTTATTGAAGATGCCTGCCACGCCCTGGGGGCGGAATATAAAGGGCAGCCCGTGGGCTGCCTGAGCGACATGACCGTTTTCAGCTTTCACCCGGTGAAGCACATCACCACCGGGGAAGGGGGGATGGTGACCACCGGTTCCGACGAGCTGTACCACTGGCTGCTGCTCTTCCGCAACCACGGCATCACCAGGGACCGGGAGTTCATGGTGGAGGACCACGGTCCCTGGTACTACGAAATGCTGGATGTGGGCTTCAACTACCGCCTCACCGATATCCAGGCCGCCCTGGGTTTGAGCCAGCTGCGCAAGCTGGACCGCTTTGTGGAGCGCAGGCGCGAAATCGCCCGCACCTATAACGAAGCCTTTGCCGAACTGCCCGGGGTGGAAATCCCCTACCAGGCGCCGTACGGCCGCTCTTCCTGGCACCTTTACGTGCTGGCATTAAGGCTGGAGCTTCTGAAATACGACCGGCGCCAGGTGTTTGAAGCCCTGCGGGCGGAAAATATCGGGGTGAACGTCCACTACCTGCCCGCCTACCGCCACCCTTACTACCGCTGGCTGGGGGACCCGGACAGCTGCAGCCTTTCCGGGTTTTACTGCCTGCGGGCGGAAGAATTCTACGAGCGGGCCATCACCCTGCCCCTTTTCCCGGCCATGAGCGACAATGATGTGCAGGACGTCATCACGGCCGTGCGCCGGGTTATGGCCTGGGCGCGCAAATAAAAACCATAATCGACATTCTTCGACTAAATGTAGCAGTTGCTCCCTGCTTTGTGCCAAAAAGCGCAAAGAGGAGCAATTTTTTATGTACTTTTAATGTATTTTTAACGTATTTTTTTTCTCTTTACAGGAGGAGTTTGGGAAAACGTGTCAAATAAATTACCACTTAGTTACCAAAAACTTGCCACATAATTACATTGCTTTGATATCACCTGCAAGGGGACGTTTTTAACCCAATGACAAGTTAATAATCCCTTTTTCACACTTTTTATCGCACATTGTCCAGGGGCAAACTTCACCGAAAGGGAAGGGCGCAAAGCTGCGGGCCTACAGCGGGCTTCCCGCCACGGCAGCCGGGCTGCGACAATGCAGTACTGCTTCCCGGCCCCGGTGCCGGTTTTTTGGTGCTTTAATACGGAAATGGTGCTTTTGATTATGGGGGTGGGAGCGGCCAGAAGACAGAAATTTTTAAAGCGCTTACGAAAAAGCGAGGTGGCGGTTTATGGATCTTTTCGGCAGCCCCATTATAGTGGCGCTGCAGAAGCAGCTGGACGCATCGGCGCTGGCGCAGAGGGTGATTGCCCACAACGTGGCCAATGTGAACACGCCGGGATTTAAAAAATCCTCCGTCAGCTTTACGGAGGAACTGCGGCGGGCGCTGGGGGAGGGCGCCCTGCCGCTGGTCACCAGCGACCCCCGGCATTTCGGGGCCCCGGTATCGCTGGCCCGGGTGGAACCCACGGTGGTGAAGGAGGAGGGCACCACCATGGGTTACAACGGCAATAACGTGGACATTGACCAGGAGATGGTGAACCTGGCCGTCAACACCCTGACGTACCAGGCTGCCGCCCGGGCGCTGGGCGACCGCCTGTCCCTTTTGACTTACGTCATCCGGGGGAGGTAACAGACGGTGCCTCTATTAGATGTATTCGGCATTAGTGCTTCCGGCTTAACAGCTTCCAGGCTGTGGCTGGATATTACGGCCAACAATATTGCCAACCTGCAGACGGCGGGGCGGCCCAACGACCCCCTGAACCCGCCCTACCGGCGGAAAGTCCCCGTCTTTGCCGAAAAGCTGCGCCGGGCTCTGGACTCCCCGCCCGGCCAGCCCTCCCTCAAT
>Ga0247720_100445_pt1 | contig 14968 bp, 12 predicted proteins | sample MSEWel2015_12_15_FD_189078 | JGI IMG/M metagenome (GOLD analysis project Ga0247720, IMG submission 189078) | Subsurface sediment microbial communities from gas well in West Virginia, United States - MSEEL Well Study Marcellus 3H_2015_12_15 | ecosystem: Environmental > Terrestrial > Deep...
CAAAGATTAAGATACAATTTTGCACTTCTTTAGACAGAACTCGGGGTAAATTAAGCAATGCACCTGTTGCAGCCGCAACCTGAAGTAACAACTTCATCACTTGTTAGCACCCATTCAACTGATCTACCTCGATTGATACCAGATCAAGTGCAACGCTCATCTTGGCAAAAGTTAACAACTGAAGTAGAACATGTTGATTGGCTCATTTTACACTTTAATCACTGGTTTTCCCACCATAATGTCACATTAGTTAAAGGTGATTTTGAACCAGAATATTTCCCAGCGACAGATCAGCTACCTGCACGAATCCAATTTGCTCATGGTTTTTTTAATAGTGCCTTACATGAAATTAGTCATTGGACGATTTCAGGGGAACAACGTAGAAAGTTACCTGATCTAGGTTATTGGTATGCACCGGATGGTCGAACTGCGGAACAGCAAGCGCTTTTTGAACAAGTAGAAATCAAACCCCAAGCGATTGAATGGTTATTTGCAACTGCATTTGGTCGAAAGTTTCGTGTCTCTTTAGATAACTTAACTGGCGAAGGTGGTGATGGTGCTTTGTTTAAAGACAATGTTTTTAATCAAGTAAAACGTTTTTTTTCAGGTGAGTCTAAATTACCTCGTGATGCTGCGCACTTCATTTATTACATCTGCTTGTGTACGCGTAATGGACGAGCATTACAACTTGATGAATTTAAACGTGAATCGCTTGATTGATTGACAAAATTATCACATCTGAGACTTGCATCCGCCCCTTAACACGTTTCATACTTAATTCAGCCATAAAGATCAGGGAGTTATAATAATGTTGCACTTACATATTCATCCTGAAAATCCACAGGCACGTTTAATCACTCAAGCTGTAGATCGTATACGTGCAGGTGATGTGGTTGTTTATCCAACTGATGCTGCTTATGCAATTGGTTGCCAAATTGGAAATAAAAATGCCATGGAGCGAATTGCACAGATTCGCGGTCTAGGTCCCAAACATCAATATGCGATTATGTGTTGTGATCTATCTGATATTGCAACCTACGCAAAAGTTGATAATGCAATGTATCGACTGCTTAAAAATAATACGCCTGCTGTAACCACCTTTATTTTGCCTGCAACCAGCGAAGTTCCAAAACGTTTGATGCATCCTAAGAAAAAAACCATTGGTTTGCGTATTCCTAGCAATCCTATCGCACAAGCGTTGCTAAAAGAGCTCGGCGAACCACTACTCACAAGCACCCTGATTCTTCCTGATCAAACAGAACCACTAGATGATCCTTATGATATTGAAAATCAACTCGGCAAACGCATAGATGTATTTATTGATGGTGGTTTCGGTACATTATCCACCACTAGTATCGTGGATTTATCTGGAGAAAACCCAGAGATCGTACGTCGTGGTGTTGGAGATGTGAGTGCTTTTGAATAATAAAGATATAGCAAATGCATCTATTTCAAATGTTAGTGAACATTTATGATTATGCTGATGACCAGACAATCTATGTCATTGAACCTTGGCTTTTAGAACCTATCTATCACCCTTGAACTCAAAGAACCCAAAGAAGGGCTTATACAAATTAAACATGACAATAAGGTTTTGAATATTTTTTAGAAGTTAAGATTGTAAAAGACATATTTGAAGATTTAGAGAATCTAAACTTGTGTATTCGATCCCAATGTCAATCAATTATCGAATACGCAATTTTTGATGCTTAATGTCTAAATTGAATCATATAAAATCTGATAACCGCTTTTTCTGAATACCTTTTGCATCAAAATTTTCTGGACTTAACCATTGTTGATAAGCTGGCTCTAAATCTGACCACTCTTCATCAATAATTGAAAACCACGCCGTATTGCGATTTCTTCCTTTCACAATTCGATCTTGTCTAAATAAACCTTCATATTGAAACCCGAAACGCAATGCAGCTGCTTTAGAAGGTTGATTACAATCATCACATTTCCACTCAATGCGTCGAAATCTTTGCTTAAAACATTGTTGTAATAATAGAAAAATAGCTTCTGTAGCAGCCCTCGACTTTTTCATTTTATGAGAGAAATAAACATTGCCGATTTCTATGGCACCGTTGTCGAGTCTAGAATTAAGCAGAGCAATCCATCCACAAATTTCACCCTCAATTTCAATTAGAAAATGTGTTGAGCCTTTAAAATTAAATGAATTTTTTAGTGATTCCGTAAGTACAGTTAAATTCAATGGTGCGGCATACGGCAAATAGGTCCAACAACTTTCATCTGGCTCTGTTGCGACACAATTCCAAATTTGGGAAAAAGCTCGATTTGAAACTTCAGAATTGATATCAATTAAATTGACATAATTCCCCTCAATATTTCCACGCACTAGTTCACAAGGCTTAAAGTGCTCAACTGAAAAACTGGTGAGCTGTCCAAATTTGTTTTCTTGTGTTTCTTGATATCTGTACATAAAAAAATGCCAATTTTTTATAATGCGAAGACAATTTAACCATAAAATTCATGTATGGACTGCATACGATGCCATAAGCATAGAAAATACCCTGAGAAACTTAAGGTTTTTGTAAGTGAGCAATTTATTAAATTAGGTAATTCGATTAGAATAGCTGAACTTGTTGTGACATGTGAATTTGCATGTGTCCGCACTTTCTCTTTCATGCTTTTGAAAATTCGCGTGGCTTATAACGGTAATGAATCAAATCCTTTCTTCTACATTGGAGACTTCTCCTTCCATTCGTGTGCTTGACGAATGGCAAGAAGCTATACCTGAAGATTTGTATATTCCCCCTGCTGCATTTGAAATTTTACTTGAGCAATTTGAAGGTCCTCTAGATTTTCTCATCTATTTAATCCAGAAAAATGGATTTGATCTTTTACAATTGGATATTTCCCCAATCGCTACCCAATATCTGTCTTATATGGATAGCATGAAATCGCTCAATATCGAACTCACCGCAGACTATATGGTGATGGCTGCATTACTCGCCGATTTGAAATCTCGTTTGTTACTTCCAAAACCTGTTGCTGTAGATCAATTTGAAAAAGATCCAAAACAAGAACTTATTGATCGACTTGAAACGTATTTAAGAATCAAACAAGTGGCTGAAAAATTAGGGCAAATGCCAATTTTTGAGCGAGATACTTTTAGCACTAATGTAAGCATAGGTCATATTGCCCCGATTTATGAAGGTTATGATGTAGATGCATTACGTGATGCTTTGTTTTGCGTATTCAATCGTCCTGAACCCGTTAAACATGTTGTTGCACAAGAACCTGTACTGTTAGAAGAGCGAATCGCCTTCATCGAAAGTCAACTTGCAACTGGTTTGAGCTTGAGTTTTATTGAGCTGCTAAATCCAAAACAAGGTCGTATGGGAATGGTTGTAACATTTATGGCTGTTCTTGAACTCACGAGACAACAAAAAATTCAAATTATTCATTCTGGTATCGAGGCTCCATTAACTATTCAAGGAGTATCAGCATGAGTTTAGAACAATTCGATTCGCATGAAGGCATGTCTCTTGAAGATATCCATCATGATGTTTTGTTGCAAATTGAGGCTATTTTATTTGCCAGTGACTCCCCAGTTTCACTAGCACGACTAAAAGAAGCATTTCAAAACCAATATAATAAGCAACAATTACGTACTTTTCTGCAACAGCTTGCAATGTTGCAGCATGGTCGATCTATTGAATTAATTGAAACTGCACAGGGCTTTCGTTTTCAAGTCCGTGCAAAATATCGAAATATTATCGCGCAAGTTTGGCCTGAACGTCCGACGAAACTTTCTCCTTCTTTACTCGAAACGGTTGCAGTGATTGCTTATCATCAACCTGTAACACGTGCTGATATCGAACAAATTCGTGGTGTTTCAAACAATAGCGAAAACTTGAGAACGCTTTTTGACTGGAACTGGATTAAAGAATCTGGTTTTAGAGATTTACCTGGAAGACCCGCGTTGTTAGTTACAACGCCTCAATTTTTAAATGCTTTTGGTCTAGCTTCGCTAGGTCAATTGCCTCCCCTACAGAACGCCAAGGAAGCATTCATGGCTCTCGATGCACATGCGCCGAAGTCTTGAGAAGGTGAACTGTTGATCATTATGTCTAAGGTTGTGCTGTCATGAGTGAAAAATTACAAAAGGTACTGGCGAGAGTGGGGTTAGGCTCACGTCGTTATATGGAAGAGGTTATTGCTGCTGGTCGTGTCAGCATCAATGGTAAAATCGCCCAAGTTGGTGAACGTATTGAACCGACTGATGAACTCCGTATCGATGGTCGTAAAGTACAATTCCAGATTGAAGACGAAATACGTCGTCGTGTATTGATCTACTACAAGCCTGAAGGTGAGATTTGCTCACGCAATGATCCTGAGAAACGCCCTACTGTATTTGATCACTTACCCCAAATCGCCAATGATCGTTGGGTAATGGTGGGTCGTCTTGATATCAACAGTACTGGTTTATTGATTTTTACAAATGATGGTGAGCTTGCTAACCGCTTAATGCACCCTTCAAATGAAGTAGAACGTGAATATGCCGTTCGTGTTATGGGTGAAGTCACTCCGCAAATCCGTAACAATATGCTCAAGGGCGTCGAACTTGAAGATGGTCCTGCTAAGTTTGAATCTTTCTCTGAAATTGGTGGCGATGGGATTAACCGTTGGTATCAAGTCGTTGTGAAAGAAGGTCGTAATCGTGAAGTACGTCGTATCTTTGAATCACAAGGTTTAAAAGTAAGTCGTCTACTCCGTACTCGTTACGGTACAGTGATTTTGCCACGTGAATTACGCACAGGTCGCTGGATGGAACTCGATAAAGCTGATATCGATAACTTAGCGAAATCAGTTGAATTAAAACCTCGTCAAGGTACAGGCTTATTCGGTATGGCAAAACGTCGTACTGAACGTATGAGTGAAAAACCAATGGCGGCGCGTCGTGGAGGTTATTTACGTCAACAACGTCGTGATGATGAACAACCAGAACAACAACGCCCAAATACCAATAATAACGGCAACAGTGGACGTAAAACCATTGGCCTGAATAAAGGTTTTAAAAGGTTCTAATTGCTCAGCAATGGAAATAAAAAAACGCTCAAATTTGAGCGTTTTTTTATTGGACTTAGATATGAAAATCAAAAACTAGCTAGGCAATACCTTGTGGAATTGCTTTTAATAATTTTTGGGTATATTCATGTTGAGGATTCAAATAGAGCTCATCTGAATTTGCAATTTCAACCACTTCCCCATGATTCATGACCATTACTTGATCTGAAATATATTTCACCACAGATAAATCATGAGAAATAAAAATATAACTCAAACCAAACTCATCCTGTAAATCCTGAAGCAAGTTTAATACCTGAGCCTGTACAGACACATCAAGCGCTGAAACTGACTCATCACAGATCAAAATCTCAGGTTTTAAAGTTAAGCAACGTGCAATCGCAATCCGTTGACGCTGTCCTCCCGAAAACTCATGTGGATAACGATCATATGCTTCAACAGGTAGGCTAACACGCTCCAAAAACTCTAATGCAATTTTTTTACGCTCTTGATCATTTTGACCGATCCCATGAATACGCATCGGTTCAAGTAAAATCTGCCCAATGGTAAAACGAGGATTTAATGATGCGTAAGGATTTTGGAAAATGATCTGAATTTTACGTTGATAGAGGGCAAATTCCTTCTCTGACATCGCAAGAATATCTTTACCATCTATAAAGGCCTGACCACCAGTTGCTTCATGCAATCGCATAAGTAACAAACCAATTGTCGTTTTCCCAGATCCAGACTCACCCACCAAACCCAATGTTTTGCCCTTAGCCAGTTTAAAAGAAACGTCTTTCACCGCCTGAAACTTATCACGTCTCCATAATCCTTTACGACTATAAAATGATTTTTTGAGATTTTGTACATCCAAGATAATCGGCTCATCACCTGTTAAGCCACGACTACGTTCTTGCAGATGAGACGTTGACAGATTAATGGCTTCGATAAGCTGACCATTTTCTTGTTTCATAAAGTCACTGGTCACAGGTAAGCGATATGGACGTGAAGATAGTTGTGGACGACAATGCAACAATGCTCGCGTATAGACATCATTCGGTTGATCTAAAACTTGTTGAGCATCTCCACTTTCACGAATTTCACCATGACGCATTACAATCACTTCATCGGCAATTTCACCGACCAATGCCAAATCATGGGTAATAAATAACATTGACATTTCACGACGCTGACGCAAAGACTCCAACAAATCAATAATTTGTTTTTGAATAGTGACATCTAGTGCAGTAGTCGGCTCATCCGCAATCAATAGTTTCGGTTCACATGCGATCGCCATCGCAATCATCACACGTTGTTGTTGACCACCAGATAATTGACTTGGATAAGCATCGATCTTGGTGTCGGGAGATGGGATACCGACTTCTTTCAACAATTCTAAAACACGTGCACGAGCTTGTTTACGCCCCATCCCCAAGTGGATACGCAAAACCTCTGCAATTTGATCACCGACGGTAAATACTGGATTTAATGACGACATTGGTTCTTGGAAAATCATCGCAATCTCTTTTCCACAAATATTACGTAGCTCTGCAACAGATAGATTGAGTAAGTCTTTATCTTCAAAACGGATTTGGCTCTGTTCTGAAATTTGACTTTGTCCTTTCGGTAACAATCCCATAACTGCCAATGAAGTGACTGATTTACCACTTCCCGACTCTCCAACTAAGGCAACTGTTTTATTCTTTGGGATATTAAACGAAATCCCTTTAACAGTTTTAATCCATTGTTTGCTCTCGGATTTAAAACTCACCTCAAGATTTTCAACTTTTAATAACGGTGATTCATTTATTGTTGTCATCTCATCTCACTCCGCTATTTCAGTTTTGGATCCAATGCATCACGTAATGCATCAGTAAACATAGAAAATGCTGTCACTAACACCGCCATCGCAATCGATGCGGCAGCCAATTGCCACCATTTCCCTAAAATCAATTCGGTTTGCGCCTCATTCAACATACTGCCCCATGACACAACACCGACAGGAACGCCAAAGCCTAGGAAGCTTAAGATCACTTCAGACTTGATAAACGCTACCACTAGAATTGAAATCTGGACCAACGCGATGTGACTCACGTTCGGAAAAATATGCACAAACATACGGCGGAAATGGCTGACTCCAATTGCTTTGGCAGCAAGTACATATTCACGAGATTTATGCTTCATATATTCAGCACGAATCAAACGGAACACTCCTGTCCAGCCTGTTAAACCTAGAATTAATACAATCGAAAGAATACCTTTCTGCTGCAAAACCGCTGCAACAGCCAAAACCAACAATAGATAAGGTATTGAAGTAAAGATGTTATAGAACCAATTGAGCACATCATCTACCCAACCACCAAAATATCCCGCGATTGCACCAAGAAATGTCCCAATTACAACAGCTAAAAGTGCTGATAGTAATCCTACAAGAATCGAAGTTTCTGCGCCTTTAATCGTTTTAAGGAGAACATCTTGCCCCCATTTATCTGCACCGAATGCCAAAGTTGATTTCAGCTCTTGCTTTTGATCAAGTAACTCGCCTCCAAGTTGCTGATTGATTGCTTGCATATCCGATGCCAATGGATCGGTTACACCGTAGTAATCAATGGCTGCATTCCCTGAGGTTTGTTGTGCTGTTTGAGTATTTAATTCCCGTAAAATATCTTTTAAAGGATCGACTGGATTTTCAGGTAGAACTTCCACTTGCTTGGCGACTGGACTCAGAGGCGAATCTTCAGTATCAGCGCCCATAAAGGTTGGCGGTGCATAACTAACTGCGACTTCTTTGTTCCAATCCGAGGCGATTACGCCTGTAACAGATAGTAGCAGCACAATGAAATAGGCGAATACGATGAATAAGGATGCCATAGCAATACGATCTGCTTTTAATCGTTGTACTGCCAAACCCCATAATCCTGAAGATGCGGTGTTAGTCTGAACTTGCGCTTTTCGTTTTGATAATACACTCAGCATAGTTCACCTACTTCAACTCTACACGCGGATCGATCAATTTATATATCAGATCAGCAATTAAGTTAAAAAACATGGTTGCAGCGGCAACGTATACCGTAATCGCTTTAATCACAGGAAAATCACTTCGTTCAACAGCAATAATGACTTCTCGACCGATCCCTGGAATACCAAAAAAGCGTTCGATCAAAAAGGCACCAATTAACAAAGCAGGTAAAGTTGCCATCACATCCGTCACAATCGGAATCGAAGCATTACGTAAAACATGCACGCCATAGACACGTCGTTCACTCACCCCTTTAGCGCGTGCCGTGCGCACATAGTCCTGATTCACCTCATCTAAAATAAAGCTACGATACAGTCTTAGCGTTGGGGCGATACTTACCACCAGCATGATAAGAACAGGTAATAATGCATATTTGAATAGATTTTCACTGAAGCTATCGCTCCAGCCTTGAACTGGAAACCAACCAAGCTGATAAGCAAAGAAGTATTGAAAAATAATGATATAAACCAAAATACTAATCGACATTCCAATCGTGCAAAGCATCATTACCATACGATCAGTCAAACTTCCTCGCACTGAGGCAACAGCCAACGCCAAAATGATCGAAATAACGGTTTGTAAAATCGTCAATGGAATCAAAATCGTCAATGATGGCCCTAAACGCGTGCTTATAATTTGCGAGACTGATTCACCTGTACTCCAACTCACACCATAATCGAAGCTTAGAATTTGCTTGATAAAGATCCAAAGTTGAACGTAATAAGGCTGATCGACGCCTAACTGTTGTCGGATATTTTCTATTTGCTCAGGATTCGACATTTTTCCTGCCAAGATATATGCAGGATCTCCCCCCACCCAATTGAATAAGAAAAAAATCAGCAGCACGACCCCGAGCATTGTTGGGATCATCTGCCATATACGGCGTATGATATATGCCAGCATAAAGATGCTCCCTTATTTCACTCGTTGACCTGTAATTTCATCAAAAAATGCTTTGTTGTTCGGTTTACGTCCTAGGAAATCTTCGACCAATTTTTCTGCTGGTTTTTGGCTACCTTGAGATAAAATAGTTTGTCTATAATGCTGACCAACTTTTGGATTATTTAAGTTATCGGCAAATGCCGACAACATATCCAAAGCCATAACCTCAGACCACATATATCCGTAATAACCTACTTGATAACCATTCATGATGTGATTGAACTGTCCAGGGAACTCAGTTGTTGGTACGTATCCAAGTGCTGTAGCATTTTCCATTTTCTTCCACACATCCAATGGCTGTACCTTCAATGCATCCGTTCCATGCAATGCCATATCATACTGGGCGTATAAAGTTTGACGTGCATAATGCAAACCACGACCATAACTATGTACAGCAGCTAGTTTTTTAATTAATGCATCATCAACTCGTGGGCAGGCAGGTTGGCAATAATCTGCAAGTTTAGAAAGTGTCTCTTTTCGTCTTGCCCATTCTTCATACATCTGAGAAGGCGCTTCTACAAAATCTCGCTCAACGGTAGTGCCCGTTTGTGATGAATATCGAGTGTTGGAAAGGATGCCATGTAAAGCATGTCCAAACTCATGTACAAAAGTTTCTAGCTCATCACTGGTCAATCCTTGACGGTTAAAGTTAGTCACTAAAGCTGAAATAGGTTTACGATCAGTTAATGTACTTCGCCCATAAACACTCCACACAGCAGCATGACCATATTTCCCTTCACGTGGGAATTTGTCCATGTATAGTCCGCCCAGCAATTTTCCAGTTTTGGTATCCGTTACATCGTAATATTCAACTTCATCTTGCCAAGCAGGCACTTTTACAGGTTTAAACTCGATACCATATAAGTTAGATGAAATCGCAAATAACCAATCTTGTGCTGCTTGAGTTGGAAAATATTCACGCAGTTTTTCTTGATCTACTTGATATTTAGCTTTGCGTAACTTTTCACTCCAGTACGCTTCACTCCATCGTTCGATTTTGGCTTGCTCAAGTGGAATATTTAATGTTTGAGCTTTAAATGCTTGTAAGGTTTGTACTTCTTTTTGTTCTAAAGGCGAAACTGTTGCATGAATATCTGCCAGAAAGGTATTCACTGCTTCAGGTGTTTTTGCCATGCGTTTTTGTAAAACCCATTCAGCATAACTTGATTTCCCAAACAGTTTTGCAAGTTCATACCTCAAATCGACAGCTTGTTTTAATAAATTCAGATTCTTTTCACCACCACGGCGTGTAAATGCGACTTGATAACGCTTTCGTGCCTCGTCATTTTCTGCAAGCTCCATAAATGGACGATATTCTGGATATTCAAATCCTAGTAAATAATTTCCTTTTTCATTTTTCTTTAAAGCATCAATATAGCTTTGTGGTAAACCTTTTAACTCAGCAGCAGTAAATTCTAGCTTCTGCTTATTATCACGAACGTTCCGACTATATTCCTGCTCTATTTTAGTGAGTTGATCCAATATTTCTTTTAAACGCTGCTGTTTATCAACAGAGAGTTGTATCCCTTTTTCTTCAAAATCTTTCAAGATATCAGCTTGAAACTTTTGATCGATAGGATCAGTAGATTTAATTTTTTTAAATTGTTGATAAAGCTTTGAGTTTTGCAAAATTTCAGTTTGAAACTGACTAATTTTAACCTCACAATCTTCTGCAGCTTTGCGAACTGCTTCATCAGGATCTACGTTGCTATACAACCCGATTGGACCGTAAAAATCCTCAAAAGAAGCAAGAATCGCATCCCATTTTGCCAATATTGGAGCGGCTGGCGTATCTTGAGCGAGTTGAAGAGCTTCTAAGGACGTAAGCTGTTTTTTAACATCGTTAATTTTGGTGTCACATAATGCTGGAATATCTTTTGACTGAAATAACGGTAAGGTTTGTCGAGTCAAGGTTTCTGCCGATGAAAATTGGTTAACTCCCATCGTGAGTAGGCAAAAGGTGGTGAGTTTTAAATTGTAATGTTTCATTGTTACTCCAGTTCTTTAAATTTTATTTCTTCATATCAATATCGATGTACATCCACTCCGCAGGAAGTATTGGATGCTTTTTAAAACCAATCACTCGAGGCTGCGCCAGAATATTTCGGTAACGAGCACCGATCACTTGTACAGGCATATAAACCTCTAAAATACGTGACATTTTTCTGTATATGGCATCGCGTTCTGGACCTGGCACCATGTTTTGAGTTTGTTCATAAAGACGATCAAATTCAGGAATTTTGATACAACCATTGTTCGTTACATTGATATTTTTGCCATAAAACAACTGCATAAAATTATCGGCATCAGGATAATCTGCGATCCAAGCTGAAGCTTTAAACATGGTTTTACATTGCTTTTCCAACTTCAAGGCTTCTGAAAATGGGAGAGATTGTGTGGTCATCTGTATCTTGAGACCATCAAGGATTTTCTTCCAGAATTCAGCTTGTTGTTGACTACGTAAACTACTACCACTTACAGTCATCTCAATGACCAAAGGCTTACCATTTGGCAAGGTTCTCCAACCGTTTGTACCAACTTTGTACTGATAACGATCTAATAATAGGTTGGCTGCTTTGACTGAATAAGGAATACTTGATCTGTAATTTGGGTCATAACCAACAACACCTTCTGGGATTGGTGCTTGTAATTTTTTAGCATCACCTTTTTGCAAGATATTGATGTAGTTATCTGCAGAAAATGCCATCGCAATCGCACGGCGTAAGGCTATTTTTTCTTTGCTTAATCCCCCAACAACAGGGTTTTGCATGTTCCAATAATGATAGTCAAGTGATGGATCAACGATGCGAGATAATTGCACACCTTTTTTCACCAACTCAGGTTTTAACTTTCCATTTTGTAAAGCTTGTACAGTCAATTCACCATCAAGTTGAAATAAGTCAACCTCATCTTTACTGAATGACAACCAGCGGGATTGCCCTTCTTCCATTACTTGGATGTCAATCACACCAATCTGAGGCATTTTTTTGCCTTGCATCGCTTTTACAATTTTTTGGTCTTCAGGGGAACTCGCTTTAAAATTCCATACAAAACTACGAAAATCAGGATTGGCTTTTAAAATAATTCTTGAACCTGGTGTCCAGCGAGATAACATATAAGGTCCTGTACCCACAGGATGACCCATCGCAAACCCAGCTTTGTTTCTATATTTTTCGATCACTTCTCTTGCCACAGCACCTGCTGGTTGATGTGCAAGTAACATTGGAAAGTTTTGGTCTGGTCGAGTTAGACGGATAACCAATGTGTATCGGTCTGGCGTTTGTAATCCCACAATCGGTTGGTCGTAATTGAATTTGCCATTCTTTTGCGCTTGCTTCTGTAACGCATCCATTCCAACAATACGTCCATCCAGTAACCAACTGTTCGGTGAATGTAGATTCGGATCCAAGAGTCGTTTAAAGGTATACGCATAGTCAAAAGACGTGAGTTCACGTTTTTTTCCTTTAAAAGCAGGATCATTGGCAAAATAAATCCCTTTTTGCAAACGGATGGTATACGTCAAACCATCTGCACTAATCTCAGGTAATGCGACTGCCGTGCGAGGGACTAACTTTGCTGGTGAGGCTAAATAATCATATGTATATAAAGTCTCGAAAATCGAACCATTCACATGTGCAGAATACAAATCATGTACACCTGCAGGATCAAAACCAGTTTCAGCGACTGGAAAGACATAACGCAATACTTTATTTGGATCAGCTGGACTTTTAGCAAATGTCAAAGTGGTTGTAGAACTCGCTATAAGCCCAACACAAAGCGCCAAACTGTAGGATTTCAATGAAAGTTTATAATTTTGCTTCATCTTGAACTCAACACTTATTTTTGTCGTGGTGAAGCAATATCTAAATATTGCCAGTTACTGTTCATAATTGGATGGGCTTTAAAACCTTGAACGTGGGATTGGATCACCCAATTTCGAATACGGGTATCTTGTAAAATTAGAGGATTGTCAGCTTCAATTTGACGACTCATTTTTTCGTAATATGGCATGCGCTTTTCTGGAGGCTGTTGCATCGCTTGTTTATACAAACCATCATAAGCGGATGAGCTATAGCAAGACTGATTACCTCTGCCTACATTCGGTCCATATAATAGTTGCGTGAAATTTTCTCCTTCAGGATAGTCTGCATGCCAAGCTCCACCCCAAATCATATATTGACATTGCGTCGCTGCTTTTAAGTTATCTGCGAAGTTACTTACTCTGAAATCTGCGCGAATGCCGATCGCATCTAAATTCTTTTTCCACAACTCCGAATACATCACTGAGGATGAGCCACTTTCAGTATTTATTTTTAGAACAAGTGCTTTGCCATTTGGCAGATTTCGATAACCATCAGCACCTTTTTTATAACCAAAATGATCTAACAATTTATTAGCCAAACTCGGGTTATAGCCAATACTACTTCGATATTTTGGATTGTGCCCATTTACCCCCGCGGGTACCAACATTTCAGCTTTAACAGCCTGTCCTTTTCTCAGTATCCGAATATATTCATCAACATTAAATGACATCGCAATTGCGCGTCTTAATGCAATTTTGTCCAAACTGTTCCCACCTATGATTAGATCACGCATATTCAGCATGGTATAGGTGATCTCAGCCTCCTTGTTCGGATAAAGTCGAATCCCCTTTTGTCGCATGGCAGGCTTAAGTTGATTATTTTGGTCTAAAACTTTAGGAATGGAACTCGAGGTGAGCTTATCGAAATCGAGTTGTTTTGATTGAAATGCCAGCCAACGTGACTGCTCTTCTTCAATAATACTGATATTTACTTTACCAATTTGAGGCATTTTTTTGCCTGTCATTTCTTTAACTAACTGGTTATCCCAAGCAGTTCCTGTCGATTTAAAATTCCAAACAAAACCTCGATAATCTGGGTTAGCTACTAGTTCTATTTTACTACGGGGCACATACTTACTCAGCATGTAAGGTCCTGTACCTACGGGGTGCATTCCCAATCGATCTTTATAATAATCAACTACTTCACGAGCAGTAGCACCAAACGTACTATAAGCTAGAATATAGGGAAAGTTATAATCAGGTTGAGTCAAGGTAAATTGAAGTGTGTATCGATCTAAGGCTTTTACCCCCTCAATCTTGGCATCATAATTGAAGCGACCTGTTTGCTTCGCTTGCTCAACTAAGGCATTTGCACCCACAATTTTCTGGTCGATAAATGCATATGAAGAAGAATGATTTTTAGGATCTAAAATACGTTTGACCGAATACACATAGTCTTCTGCAATTAACTCTCTACGCTGACCTTTAAATGCTGGATCAGCAGTAAAATAAATACCTGGCTTTATTTTAAATATATAAACTTTCCCATTTTCTTTGATCACAGGCATACTTTGTGCCGTAGCTGGAACCAACTTGACAGGATTAGCTAGATAATCGTATTGCAGCAATCTCTCAAAAATAACATCGGCTACATTACCGCTATAAAAATTAAAAGTTTTGACCATATCAAAACCATCGTCAGGTGCTTCAAATGCGATTCGAAGCACCTTGTCCGCTTGCGCTGGAGTTTTAGCGTTTCCCAAAGGAGCAAATACAATAACGGTTGAGAACAAAGCGACCGTAAAAAATTTAGACTTCAATTCAATGCTCACATTATCGTTTTTTAATAAATACTAGACTTTCGAATAGCATTCAACCACACATCGATCTCACCTGCCTGACTTAATCCAATGATCTTGTTCACAAAAATGAATGGTTTGTGATATTTTTACCAATCATAAAAATAATTCAGATGTAAAACCGACATCAAGACCCAAAATTACATTGCTAATTTCATGCCACTTTTCAAACAAATTTAAAAATAGAAAAATTAGACTCCCGTCTATTCACCCCTCCAATCAATATTTATTCATCCTAATTAAAAGTAACTTTATGCAAAATCTCATTTTTTCATAATATTCTTAACAATTAAAATAAGAGACTATAAATAC
>Ga0247720_100446_pt1 | contig 14966 bp, 13 predicted proteins | sample MSEWel2015_12_15_FD_189078 | JGI IMG/M metagenome (GOLD analysis project Ga0247720, IMG submission 189078) | Subsurface sediment microbial communities from gas well in West Virginia, United States - MSEEL Well Study Marcellus 3H_2015_12_15 | ecosystem: Environmental > Terrestrial > Deep...
GGCGGGTAGCTATCCACGTCACCCACCGGATTGGGGCCATGGTGGTGCTGGTCTATTTTGCTGTCCTTCTGGCACTGATGTGGCGGCGGCGCGGTGACTCGGGACTGGACAACGCCATCCGGCTGGTGGCCGTGGTGTTAAGCCTGCAGATCTTGCTGGGCCTGGCCAATGTGGTCTTCCATATTCCCCTGTCCATCGCGGTGGCCCATAACGCCATGGGAGCGGGACTCCTTCTGTCAGTGATTCATCTGATCTGGCAGCATCAGTTGTTACCAAAAGCACGCAGCGTCACAGCAACACACACAACAACAATCAATCAGGAGGTTACGGCATGAGCGAGCAAGTGGAAGCACTGCCGGCCCGGGCAATTGCGAGCGACTCCAGAACAGCGATTTCCTGGCGCGATTATCTGGAGCTGACCAAGCCCAGAGTGGTCGCGCTGATGATTCTCACGTCGGTTATCGGCATGCTGCTGGCGACACCGGGCGTGCCCGGCTGGGGCGTTCTGCTCTGGGGCAATCTGGGTATTGCGCTTTTGGCCGGTGCCGCAGCAGTGGTCAACCATGTGGTGGACCAGAAAATCGACACGGTCATGGCCCGTACCCGCAAGCGGCCGGTGGCCACTGGCAGGATTTCGCCCTTCGATGCGGTCCTGTTTGCGACCATCCTGGCATGCGTCGGTATGGCCGTGCTGATGTGGCAGGTGAATCACCTCACCGCCTGGCTGACCCTCGCCTCCCTGGTCGGCTATGCCGGCGTCTATACCCTGTTCCTGAAGCGGGCCACACCCCAGAACATCACCATCGGCGGACTGGCCGGTGCCATGCCCCCGCTACTGGGCTGGACCGCCGTGACCGGCCAGGTGGAAGGCCATGCCCTCTTGCTGGTGCTGATTATCTTCGCCTGGACACCGCCGCATTTCTGGGCGCTGGCGATTCACCGCAAGGAGGAGTACGCCAAGGCGGGCATTCCCATGCTGCCGGTGACCCATGGCAACAAGTTTACCGAGCTGCACATTCTGCTCTACACTCTGATGCTGCTGGCAGTCAGCCTGCTACCTTTTGTCACAGGCATGTCCGGCGGTATCTACCTGATCGGTGCCCTCGCCCTTGGCCTGCGCTTCCTGCAGTACGCGGTTCGGCTGTTGAAGGGGGATGACCGCCGGGTGGCCCTGAATACCTTCAAGTATTCCATCACTTACCTCATGGCCCTGTTTGTGGTATTGCTTGTGGATCATTTTGTATTCTTCTGAGTCAGACATTGTGCTGACGCAGGCGGGGATGGCTTTCCGAAACACGCTGTAAATACGTCCGTGTACGCTCGGCTCCGCCATCCCTGGCTCCGCACGGTTTCGGAAAGCCATCCCCGCCTGCTTATCTGATCAACGAATTGGACCACCCATGAAAAGCTCCAGCTCTATTCGCCTTACTCTATTCTGTCTCCTGTTAATCGTTGTTTTGATCTTTGGACTGGTCGTGGGCCGGCAGGTGTTTCTGGTTGGTAATCAGGAGCCGATTCCGGCGCCGGAGCTGACCGAAATGAATACCTATGTGTATGACCAGCCGAGAAAGCTGACCGAGTTCACCCTGACCAACGAGAACGGTGAAACAGTGACCCGGGAAAGCCTGAAAGGACGCTGGACCTTCGCTTTTGTGGGTTACACCAACTGCCCGGATATCTGCCCGGCGGCCATGGCGAATCTGCGCAAGACCGATCAGCTGCTGTCGGATGAATTACCCCAGCCGGACTATCTGCTGGTCAGCGCCGATCCGGAAAACGACACGCCGGAAAAACTCAAAGCGTACACGGACTTTTTCGGTGACAACTTCCACGGCCTGACCGGCGACCTGGAAACGCTGCGTGCCCTGGCCAAAAGCCTGAATGCGGTGTTTGTCCAGCGTGAGGTGGACGGCGATCTGCTGGTGGACCACAGTGGCCATTTCGCCCTGCTGAATCCGGACGGCGAGCTTGCCGCCGTGATGCAGCCACCGCATAATCCCGAGAACCTGGCCGAGGCCTTCGAGCGTATCTACCAGTGGGCAAAGGCCAATCGCGACCGGGTGAGCTCCTGACGTCATTGACGACGGTGTCTCCGCTGTAAAACTGAATTCCGGACCTCAATGCTCCCTATTGATGCCATTCTCCCAGAGCTCAAACATGCCCTGGAGCATACCGCGACTGTTCTGTTGCAGGCGCCGCCGGGTGCCGGCAAAACCACCTGTGTTCCCCTTGCCCTTCTGGATGCCCCCTGGCGCGGTGACGGAAGGATCCTGATGCTGGAACCCCGTCGGCTGGCGGCCCGGTCCGCGGCCCGGTTCATGGCGAAGCAGTTGGGCGAGGCGCCCGGCCAGACTGTGGGTTACCGTACCCGTCTGGACACCCGGGTTTCCGACGCCACCCGCATTGAAGTGGTGACCGAGGGCATTCTGACCCGGTTGATCCAGTCCGATCCGATGCTGGAGGACTACGCCGCCGTTATCTTTGATGAGTTCCATGAACGCTCCCTTCAGGCGGATCTGGGTCTCGCACTGGTGCGGGAATCCCAGCAGGCGTTGCGGGAGGACCTGCGGCTGCTGGTGATGTCGGCAACCCTGGATACTGCACCCATCGCCAGGGTGCTCGGCGATGTGCCCGTGATCACCAGCGAGGGCCGGGCATTCCCGGTGGCTGTCTGTTATCGGCCACTGCCTCGCAATGGCCGGGTGGTGGATCAGGTCGCGGCGGTCGTTCAGGAGGCGCTGCGGGTTCAGACCGGCTCCCTGCTGGTGTTCCTGCCTGGCGCCGGTGAGATCCGTCGAGTGGAACAGCAACTTCGGGGCACGCTGGCGGACAATGTGCTGATTGCGCCCCTCTACGGCAATCTGAAATCGGAACAGCAGGATCAGGCCATCTCACCCGCGCCCGAAGGCCAGCGCAAGGTGGTGTTGGCCACGGCTATTGCGGAAACGAGTCTGACCATTGAAGGGGTCCGGGTTGTAGTCGACAGCGGCCAACAGCGCCGGTCGGTCTTTGACGCCAATAGTGGCATGGCGCGGCTGGTAACCGGTCGGGTCTCCCGGGCCTCGGCGGAACAGCGCAAGGGCCGGGCCGGCCGGGTCGAACCGGGGATCTGTTATCGGCTGTGGAGCGAACCGGAACAATTTGGGCTGGCGGACTACACGCCAGCGGAGATTCTCGAGGCTGATCTGGCGCCGCTGGTGCTGGAACTGGCCCAGTGGGGGGCCCGGGACGCCGCCAGTGTGGTCTGGATTGACGAGCCGCCCAGAGCCCACTGGCAACAGGCTGTGGACTTGCTGCAATGGCTGGACATGCTCGATTCCGACGCGGCGATTACCGACCACGGCAAGGCGGCCCGGGACTTGGGGACTCATCCGCGCCTGGCGCATATGGTGCTGAGGGGGCGCTCTATCGGACTCGGAGGCCCTGCCGGGGCACTGGCTGCCCTGCTGGAGGAGCGGGATCTGCTGGGCCCCGGCGCCGGAGCGGACATGCACGAGCGGATTCGTGTGTTTTACGGGGAGCGGCGTGATCACGGGCTGGATCCTGCCCGCCTGAAGGCCGTGCGTCAATCAGCCAGACGCCTTTCCGGATCGGCTCCGGCGGATGCACCAATGCCTTCAGAGTCCGACATCGGGCGGTTGCTGGCCCTGGCTTATCCCGATCGCATCGCGCGCCGGCGTCCAGGTAACGCGCCGAGGTATCAACTCAGTAATGGCAAAGGGGCGGTGCTGCGGGAAGACGATCCCCTGGCCCGGCACGACTGGCTGGTGGCTGCCGAGCTGGATGGCAGGGCCCGGGAAGCGACCATTTACCTGGCGGCACCGGTAGACATTTCGGATCTGGAACAGGATCTGTCTGACCACATCCACGATACTGAAGAGGCGCTCTGGGATGACAGCCGGGGAACTGTGGTGGCCAGAGGAATCAGAAAACTGGGCGAGCTGGTGCTGCAGGAAAAGCCGCTGGCCCGGGTGGACCCGGAACTGGTTCAGCAGGGCCTGACCAATGCCATCCGGAAAAGGGGGCTTCAAAGCCTGCCCTGGACCGACGACACCCGCCAATGGCGTGCCCGTGTGCGGTTGCTTTCCGAAACGTTTCCGGAGGATGGCTGGCCGGACACAAGCGATGCGGCATTGCTGGAAAATCTGGAGCATTGGCTTGGACCGTTTCTGGTTGGCATGAACCGCTGGTCCGATCTGGCCAGGGTTGACCTGCTGGCGGCCCTGAGCAGTCTGCTTGATTATCCGGCACAGCAGCAGCTTCAGGCCCTGGCCCCGACGCATTTGAGCATCCCCACGGGCCAGCGGGTGCGCCTGGACTATACTGCGGACAATGGCCCGGTTCTGGCCGTCAAACTGCAGGCCCTGTTCGGCTGGACGACAACCCCGGCTGTGGCCGGCGGGCGGGTACCGGTAGTGATCCATCTGCTGTCACCGGCCCAGCGCCCGCTGGCGGTCACCTCGGATCTGGCCAGTTTCTGGCGCAACGCCTACCCCGAGGTGCGCAAGGACATGCGTGGCCGATACCCCAAGCACCCCTGGCCGGAAGACCCCTTTACCGCCGAGGCCCGGCAGGGCACGAAAAAACGCCCTGCTCGCTGATCCGCTGGCTGACCAGGGAGTGTGGCACCAATTCAAAGTAGATGTTCCGGGGGCTTATCCACTCGCCTTCAGGCGCGTCGAGTTCATCTACCGGCATCTCCTCAAGCTCAACCGACCCGGAGTCCGTGTCGCTCTCGCGGAAGCTGTCCGCCAGGACCCACAAGGGCTTGTTGGCGGCCCGGGCTGCCAGAGCCAACAGGTGGGTGCCGCTTTTGTTGATAAAATAACCATCGGCGAGCCAGGTATCGCACCCGGTGATCACCACATCGGCCTCGGAGACAAACAGTCCCATCTGGGCATCGGTAATCAACGTGACGGGCACTGAGAGATCATCCAGGGCACGGGCCAGGGAGTGACCCTCAAACCCCGGGCTGCTCTGGGTGCAGATAACGGAAAAGGACTGATGGTTCTCGGCCATGCTCCGGAACAGCGCCAGGATCACAGAGCTGGCACTGTGGGTCATGATGACGGGGGATTTCGGTAAATGCTCGCAGGCGTGCCGGGCAATGGTGGTGGTGGCGTTTTGTAACTGACCCCGTGTGTCCGCAAGAGCCTGTCGTGCGGCCTCCGGATCCCTGGCCAGCCGCTGCTCGATCCTGCCCAGGGCATTGCCGATCACGATCATACTCGGGCGGGCGGCCCGGAGCTCTGCCAGCAGCCGGGAAAGGGTCTCGACGTCCGGCCCGACTTCGTCCAGGTAGGACAGGAGTTCGTCGAGGGTATTCAGTGCCAGCTGCGTGGCGCCGGACTGCAAGTCTTCTCGCAGCCCGGCCAAAAGCGACCGGGCTCTGGAATCAAATTTCTGCATTCTGTCTGCCCCGTATCTTTACTGATACTGATTCAAGGGTAGCACCAGTGAGATTATTTTCGGATGCCCTGGTAGTGAAATTACCGCTTGCCTGAGCGGCAACCCTGTATAAACTACGCGCAATTCAACCCCGAGTGCGCTGTATCCATGCACCTTGTTTCCTTCGATATTTTCCGAACCCTGGGTTTTCCCAATACCACTGTTCTCAAGCCGGACCAGTTTCTGCGCCATAAAGAACTGTTGCGGGAGGCAGACTGGGTACTATTCCCCGAATACTGGCAGCTGAACGCCCTGGTTCATGGCCTCAAATGCCGGGTATTTCCGAGCGTGGCCAGTTACCGCATCGGCCACGACAAGGTCGAAATGACCCGGGCGTTCCAGGCGGTTGCTCCGGAGCACACACCCTGGACCATGATCGAGGCCAATGGCCCGGTGGAAAGGGACATGATCTGGGACGCCATGACCCATCCATTTGTGGCCAAGCTGCCGAAGGCCAGCATGGGCGAAGGGGTGTGGTTGATCGAAAACCGGGAGGATTGGCGCCGGTATTGCGAACGCACCGATGTGCTCTATGCCCAGGAATATCTGCCCCTGGACCGGGATGCCCGGATTGTGGTGGTGGGAGACCGGGTGGTCACCGCCTACTGGCGGACCCAGGCCGACCAGGGCTTCTATAACAATGTGGCCCGCGGCGGCCGTATTGATGGCAGTCCGGTGCCCCGGGTGATGACGGATCTCGCGCTCCGACTGGCACGGGAGCTGGACGTGGATCACGCGGGCTTCGACATTGCCCTGGTGGAAGGGTATCCCTACGTCCTGGAATTCAACCGGCTGTTCGGCAATCAGGGTCTGGGTAAGGGCCGGGAGCTCCAGGATGCCATTCTGGCGTACCTTCGCCAGCAGTCCGAACCCAGAGATCCGGATGGACCGGTAGAGCCGACCCCAGTGTGGCCTGTCGCGGTATGAGACGTTTTCCTCCAGATTTCATGCCATTGGTATCGCCGATGTCGTTCTCTACTTATGGGTAGATATGCTCATATCCGGGCCTGAAAAAAAGCCCGATGATCGCGCCATCTAACGGGTGCTGCAGCCTTGCTGTGGCGCCTTTTTTTATGCCTGTATGCCCTGTGGAGGGACACACCACCCATGACCGAAGCCGCCAACGCCAATATCGCCGATTACTACGAAGCCGACACGTTCAAGCGCATCAAGGACTTTGCCGACGGCAAGGAAACCCCGTTCGTGGTCATTGATACCGCAACAATTGATCGCCAGTACGATGAGCTGGTGGAAGGCTTCCCCTACGCCAGGATTTACTATGCGGTAAAAGCCAACCCGGCGCCGCAGGTCCTGACCATGCTGCGTGACAAGGGTGCCTGTTTCGATATCGCGTCGGTGTATGAGCTGGACAAGGTGATGTCCCTGGGTGTGACCGGTGAACGCATCAGCTACGGCAATACCATCAAGAAGGCGAAGGACATTCGCACCTTCTACGAGAAGGGCGTGCGTATGTTCGCCACCGACTCCGAAGCGGATCTGCGCAACATCGCCAAGGCGGCGCCGGGCTCGAAGGTGTATGTACGCATTCTGACCGAAGGCACCCTGACCGCCGACTGGCCGTTGTCCCGCAAGTTCGGCTGCCAGACTGACATGGCCATGGACCTGTTGATCCTGGCCCGTGACCTGGGTCTGGTGCCCTACGGTGTGTCTTTCCACGTGGGTTCCCAGCAGCGCGAGATCGGCGCCTGGGATGCGGCCCTGAGCAAGGTGAAGGTGATTTTCGAGCGTCTGAAGGAAGAAGACGGCATCGAGCTGAAGATGATCAACATGGGCGGCGGTTTTCCGGCCAACTACATCACCCGCACCAACGAGCTGAAGGTGTATGCGGAGGAGATTGCCCGTTTCCTGCATGAGGATTTCGGCGCGGAACTGCCGGAACTCATCATCGAGCCGGGCCGTTCACTGATTTCCAACGCCGGTGTGCTGGTGAGTGAGGTGGTGCTGATTTCCCGTAAATCCCGTACTGCCCTGCACCGCTGGGTGTTTACCGATGTGGGCAAGTTTTCGGGCCTGATCGAGACGCTGGATGAGGCGATCAAGTTTCCGATCTGGACCGAGAAGGCGGGTGAAGGCGAGGACTGTGTGATTGCCGGGCCGACTTGTGACAGTGCCGATATCATGTATGAGCATCACAAGTATCCGTTGCCGTTGAACCTGGCCATCGGGGATCGGATGTACTGGCTGTCTACCGGGGCTTATACCACGACTTACAGCGCCATTGAGTTTAACGGGTTTCCTCCGTTGAAGGATTACTACATCTGACCTTGTTTTAGCTCGGAGTCTGGCCGCGGGGCGGGGGTGTCTTTTCCTCTGGGAAAAACAACTCGCTTTGCTCAGACATTTTTTCCCGGCGGAAAAGACATCCCCGCCCCACGGCCGTTCCGGCTGGGTATGAGGAGTCTGCGAGGTTTAGGGGTCAGAAGAACGCTTTCTTCTGACCCCGCTTTCATGCTGACCCCGCTTTCACGTTCTCAGCATTTAAGGGATCAGCTTTCGGGCTGGTCCTTTTTTCGTTTCAGGTCGAGGGTGAACGCCAGGGGCAGGACCAGGAGGCTGTAGGCGATAATGACCAGGATGGCGTGTCTGGCGTCGCCGGTCCAGTCGGCCAGGAAACCGCCGAGCATGGGGACCGAGAAGGCCATGGTGTAGCCGACCAGGAAGGTGCCAGCGGAGAGTCGGCCGGTTTCCGAGGAGGAGACCACTTGGGGCGGGAGGGCGACCAGCAGGATGAGCAGTATGCCGGCACTCAGGCTCATCAGAGTGGCGCTGGCGATGGTCCACCAGCCTGTAAGGATCACGGCGCCCAGGGTGCCGAGGATGCTGATAGCGGCGGTGACGATGATGACGGCCCGGCGTCCCACCCAGTAACGGGCCATTTTCAGCATGGTCAGGGAGGCGAAGACCTGGGCAATGTTGTACCAGAACAGGGCTTCGGAGAGCTTGTCAAAATTGCCCTGCTGCTCCAGCAGGTTGCCCATGTAGGCGTTGAGGCCAAAGAACATGGAACCGGAGAGGCCCAGTAGCAGGCCGAGTTTGAGAGTGAGCGGGTTGCTCCAGTCTGGCAGCCAGGAGACTTTGCCCACGGGTTTTGCCCGGTCGCGTCTGGGCAGGTAAAGCGCAGCGGCGACCAGCAGGGCCGGCAGTGACCAGGCCAGCATGGTGGCGCGCCAGCTGTCGTCGAGCAATGGCATGAGCACTGGCAGGGTGATGCCGGCGCCGATGAATTCACCCATCAGCATGCCGTTCATGTAGATGGCGGAGCCCAGGGCCAGGTGATGGGGTTCCAGCCATCGCGGCAGCAGTGCCGGCAAGGCCGGTTGCATCATGGCCACACCCAGGCCCATAACAGCGCTGGCGATCATCAGGGTGAGGGTGTCGGGCACCAGGCCGCGGCCGGCGGAGCCGATAACCATGATAACCATGGCCAGAGCCAGGGTGTTTCGTGGGCCGATTCGGGCAATAGCCAGTGAGCCGGGCATGGAGCCGATGGCGAGCATCATGATGGGAAGCGTGGTCAAGGCACCGGTGAGCGCCTGGGACAGCGCCAGTTCATCGCTGATAAACGGCGCCAGTGGCGGGGCCACCAGAACCGGAATGCGCAGGTAAACACCGGCCAGCCAAAGCAACACCGCCACCGGCAGCAGTCGGGCTGGCGGTGGCGGTGTGGTGTGGTGCGAAGATTCACCCACGCTGGAACAGTTTAAACGTCGCTGGTATCCAGAATATAAGCGCCGTCCTTGTCGTGCACTTCCCGACCGGTGACCGGCGGGTTGAAGGCGCAGATCAGGCGCATGTCCTCTGTTCCCCCACGAAGGGTATGGGGGTCATTCTTGTCCAGCGCATACAGGGTCCCGTCTGAAATTTCATGGGTCTCGCCTGTGGCCTTGTCCAGAATGGTGCCGTTGCCGGCCACACAATAGACCGCTTCCAGATGATTTTTATACCAGAGGTTCAGCTCGGCGCCGGCCGGGATGATGGTTTCGTGGAATGAAAAGCCCATGCCATCTTTTTTGAGCAGCATGCGTCGACTTGTCCAGCCCGGGCCGGTTACTTCGCGCTCGGTGCCGATAATGTCCTCAACTCGTACGATCTTCATGAACGTTCCTCATGTTTCTGTGGAGCAGTCTTTTAGTATAAACACCCTTTTCAGGTGCGGTTCAACCGCCAATCGTCATAAACCATCATGGCCTGTTCGATGGCCGCGACGAATGTCTGGTGCTGGCGGTCATCCAGAGGCTGACGCTTCCTGCATTTGTCAAAGGCCTTCTGGATGCTCCGGCGGCCGGGCTTGTCCAACGCTTCAAGCCAGTGGTGATCGGCCGGTTCCAGATCCAGAAGGTCTCGTCCGGCGTGGTTTCGGTGACTTATATGCCACCAGTGGTCGACGGCCCTCCCTAATACAACATAGCCGAACTGGCTGTCCTGTACAGGGCCGAAGGTGGCGGTTTTCAATCCGTCCCGCAATGCGCCGATGTTGAGTGTCGGCAGGGCCAGTCGATCTCCATAGAAATAACTGCCGGCGGCTCCGATGAGGCCACCGAGCAGGGCGCCGGTTCCCAGGGAGGAGCCGAAGGTCAGGGCGTCGATCCCCGCCCCGCTGACCGCCCCTGCGCCGAAGCCGGCGGTGGCAAGGTAACGCTTGCTGACCGACCAGGCTTTACGGCTGTCTTCGGAAAACAGGTCATGCTCGCTGTGCCACTCCAGCTCGGCTTCCTGGCGCCGGATGCGCTGGTGTTGATACAGATGCTCGATTCCGACGCGCAGGGTCTGTTCCCGCTGGCGCTGATGACGGTACCAGTTCTGGCGTAGCAGGTCGGCCAGGGAACCGTCACTGGTTTCCGCGGCCTGGCCGGCGGTCAGGGTGCGTTTCTCCCGGAACGACATCATGTCTTCCAGGGCTCTGGCAACCAGTGCGGCGGCCTGTCGACGGCGTTGCTGGCGTTGCCCGGACAGGTAGTGGGTAGCCTGTTCCAGAGGCGCTTCCCAGTCCGGTTCGAGCTGGCCGAATGCCCGTAATAGTCCGAGATGCTGCTCGAATGGGGCGCGAACGGCGTCGAACCGGCGGACAACCTGGAAGAACTGGCCAAGGGCGGCGTGCCAGGTGTTGCTGTAATCGTCGGCACCGATGCTGTTGATCAGGGCCAGGCTCGGGCGGCCGGTCCAACGCAGGATGGTCATCTCTGCCTCGTGTTCGGCACTGTAGGGCACCGAGCCATCCACCACATAGATAATGCCGGCCCCCTCGATCAATGGCGTCAGGAGCTCACATTCGTCGATGAACCGACCATCGCCCTGATGCTGGGTAACGAAAGCTTTCACGGTGTCGGCATGGTCAGAGGCAGACACACTGTGAGCCTCCAGCCATTCCAGCACCCGTCTCGGGCGCTGGAAGCCGGGGGTATCCACCAGGGTGTAGAGGGTCTGGCCGTCCACGGTCAGCGGGTAGGCCTGGCGCTTTCGGGTGGTGCCGGGCTCCAGGGCGATGGCGATGGCGTCGTTCTGGGACAGGGTGGCCACCACGCTGGATTTGCCCTTGTTCGGGTGCCCGACCACGGCGAAAGTGGGTGCCTGCGTCATGAGCGTGCCCCGTCGTTGGTGTATGGGTTCTGCCAATGCTGAAGCGGTGGTAGTGACACCCGGACGAAGTCGTTGCCCACACGCTCGGCGAACCGAAGCCAGGGCTGGATATGGTGGGCGTCCGGTTCGCGGTTGATGTCGGCGGCCAGCGGTACCAGCGCTACCCGGGTGTCACTGGGCCAGAGTTTACGGGCGGATTCCAGGAAATCCTGCAGTTCGCCGGTTGGCGGCTCCCAGCTGCGGGTCAGCAGGATGACGGCGTTGGCCCGGGTCTTTTGACAATGCTCCGCCACCTGATTAAGGGTCTGCTCATCGTCTGCGAGACTGGTCCTGCCCCCGCACCGTAAAATCAGTTGCTTGCCGGAGGTCAGGGTTTCTGGCAGTTCCGGTTCACCGGCACCAGCCCAGCACAGCAGGGCGTCGCTGTCCGGCAGGGACTGCAAATTGTCTCGAACGCGGGTGTCCGGCAGGTCGTCCGCATCGTGGTGGGCATTGCCGGTCTCCAGGGCTGGCGTTTCCATGCGGTACAGCAGGGCGTGCATCGCCGGGTGAGTGGCCAACAGCCGGCGTGACCGGTGACGGATCAAGGCGGCGGCCAGAAACCACAGCACCAGACGAGGGAGCAGTACCCAGGTGGCCCACAACATGGTGACAAAGGGCCACCACTGGCCCCAGAGGGACGGGTCAGGGCTCGCCTGTGCGGTTCCGGCCCGGAAAAAGCGGGTCGCTTCGATCAGAGTCAGATCCGGCGCTGCCGCCGGCCAGAGCCAGGCCCAGGGGGTAGCGATGATCTGCACCAGTTGATGGTAGCTGGCGGCTGCCGTCTCCAGGGTCGTACTCCAGCCGAAGGCCAGATCCTGCACCACCACCATGACCAATAGCGTGATCAGGCCCGAGATCGCAAAGCACAGGCCGCCGAGATGGGCAGCCCGGGCCATCAGCAGCGGATGAAGTCTGCTGATGACGCCCCCGGCCGGGGTTCTCTGAAAGCGCCGGAGAAGCCAGTGCCAGGGCTGCCAACCGGCCAGTGCCTGCACACTGGTGAACAGGGCCAGCAGCAACTGGAGCAATACGAAGGCCAGCAAGACCGTGATATTGATGCGCTGGCCGCCGTCGTAAAACAGCAGCCCGACCATGGTGAGCACGCCGGCAATGATGCCGATTGCCGCAAAGCCGGTACCGACCCGGCGCCAGAAGCCAAGGATTCGCGCTACCTCTGACGGTCCTGTCCCGGGGCCACTCAGGCGTTCCAGATGGCTCAGCCAGAGGCCGGCATCCGGGGTAATGCCCCGCTCTTCGCAGACCAGCGCAAACTTGCGGTCGCGACGATGAAGGAAAGCCGGGGGCTGGGTTTTGTCCCGTTGTACCTGGGCATCGAAACCCAGCAGAAGTGGGAGGGGGCTATCGGTCATTCAGTGTCCCGGGTGGAGAATTCGGCCAATCACGCTTTAATGCTAGGATATAGGCATTCCCGCACCCGATGCCAGACAGCGAGCCGCCATGCCCCACCATCTGATGAACCTGCGTCACGTGCCTGACGACGAAGCCGAGGAGATCCGGGATCTGTTTGAAGCTCACAACGTGCCTTATTACGAGACACCGCCAAGCCGCTGGGGCATCAGCATGGGAGGATTCTGGGTGCATGGTGACGATGAGGCCGAACGGGCCCGGGCCTTGCTTGAGACCTATCACCGGGAGCGCCAGCAAGCCCAGCGGCGAACCTACCAGGAAACTCTGGCTCGGGGCGAGTCCGGCGGGATCTGGTATATGCTGCGACGCCACCCGGTGCGCACCCTGGCCGCCTGTCTGGCGATAGTGTTCATTGCCGGCCTGAGTCTGCTGCCGTTTGTCCGGATCGGATAGCGGAGGTCGAGTCAGTCGACGTTTTGTCGGGCCAGGAAGCCGATGGCTTTGTCGACAGCATCTCCAGCGGTCAGAAAACTGGTGACATGGCCCCTGAGGTGCGTTTCATAGAGTTCTGAATGGACCCGATGCGCTTGAAATGCGCCCCGGAATCGTATTGCCTGACTGAATGGCACCAGGCTATCCATGCCACCGTGGAACAGGAAGAAGGGTGGCGCACTGGCGGAACCTCTTGCCGGATTGTCCGATAATCCATACGGCGTCCGACTTTCCGGACAGTGCTGCCAATCGCCCGCTCCAGGCCATTTCTCGGTAAATTCTTCCTCCGAACTGTCCGGATACCCGGATTTTTTTGCTCCGGTTTTCCCGAAAACTGAATTTATCAATTTTAAATCAATGTTTTGGGTGGTTGGCACAGGATCCGCATGGCGTTCCATGGGCCCGGCTTGAGGCCTGGTCTATTCGTTTACAACAACAAACAAGGAACGATCATGAAACGAATAATGCTCTGCGCCGTCATCGGCGCCACGGGGTTTGCCCTGACTGCCTGCAAGGAACCCTTCAACGACATCCCTGACTTTGTAAAGGGCGATATTCAACAAAACAGTTACGATGGCGTTACCGATGATCTGCTAACGGCAGGCCTTGGCGCCGATGGTCTGGCTGGTTCGGCTCCTGCGTTTGTGGATCCCCTCAACCCCACGCCCGCCGAGCTCCGGCGCCTCGCCATTTACAACAACTACCGGGCGCTGGTCGATACTTCACCGGGCGGCGGCTATGGCACCTTCTTTGGTCCCCAGGTGGGGAGCCCTGGCGAAGGCCTGATTCCAGGCGGATCTGAGCGATGAGCAGCGAGCAACATTCGACAGAAACTGGCCTGACCGGTTTGCCTGGAAACACGCCCACTACAGGGCCAACCCGGAAGCCGACTGGGGCCTGCATGTACTGCAGTCCATTGAGTTCGGTTTTTACGTGCTGCCGAAATGGATACTAAAGGATTGATTGACGGTGTTGCGGTATCCGAGCCGAACGTGAATCCGGAAGTGGATCGCAGCTTCACCATCCGCCAGGGCGACGGCCCGGTCATTACAGGGCACAGCCGGAGGCTGCTGGATTACACGACGGCACTGGCTGTTTATCAGGACTGTGCCAACCAGGCGCCGGCGCACTTCTGGTTGAATCTGGCACAGAGTATTTCCTACACATATGCCACCGCTCATGGTCGGGCCGGCTTCGTTTGCCCCCGCTCCGGGGGCCCCATATACTTCCGTGACGGCACCCGGCCTGCCGGGTGCCAGGGTTAAAACCATGAATGACATTCGACCCGTTGGTGCGCGGTACATGACAGAGCTGTTTTCTGACAAGAACAAGAGTGGCCTGACCAGGGACCTGATCGAAGCCCTGTTTCCGATGTTTGAGGAAGCCAGTGCCGGCGCTATCGCCGTTGACCGGGAGGCGCGAATTACCTGGATCAACAGCAGCTATTCCCATCTTCTTGGCCTCGGCGATCCGTCCCGGGTCATCGGCAAACCGGTGCGTCAGGTCATTCCCCAGACCCGGATGCCGGAGGTCGTTGAAACCGGCAAGCCGCTGTTGCTGGACATCATGGAGCACAACCAGCAGCAACTGGTGGTTACGCGGCTGCCGTTCTTTGACGACGAAGGGCAGATTGTTGGCGCCGTCGCATTTGTCCTTTACGACGACCTGCAGCCCCTGACACCACTGGTTTCCAAATACCGGCGGCTGCATCAGGATCTGGCGGCGGCCCGCAAGGCCCTGGCCAGGAAATCACGGGGCACACGGTACAGTCTGGGGGACTTTGTCGGAGCGAGTCCGGCGGCATTGGAGGTCAAGCGGCGGGCCCGTCTGGCGGCCGGGCGGGACATGCCGGTGCTTCTGCTGGGCGAAACCGGTACCGGCAAGGAGGTTCTGGCTCAGGCGATCCATACGGTTTCGGCCCGGGCGGAAAAGCCGTTTGTGGGGGTTAACGTCGCGGCGATTCCGGATAACCTGCTGGAAGCGGAATTTTTCGGTGTGGCCCCGGGTGCCTATACCGG
>Ga0247720_100448_pt1 | contig 14928 bp, 13 predicted proteins | sample MSEWel2015_12_15_FD_189078 | JGI IMG/M metagenome (GOLD analysis project Ga0247720, IMG submission 189078) | Subsurface sediment microbial communities from gas well in West Virginia, United States - MSEEL Well Study Marcellus 3H_2015_12_15 | ecosystem: Environmental > Terrestrial > Deep...
GAATATACCCGCCCGCCCCCCGCCGGCTCTCTACCCGGTAACCTCTCTCCGGCACAAATCGGGTGGCCAGCACATAGGTAACCTGGGAAGGAACGCAGGAGAAACGGCTGGCCAGCTCGCTGCGCCTAAGCTCCACAAAGCCTTCTTCTGCCGTGCTTAAAAGCTCCTTGATCCAGTTTTCCATTTCGTCCGCCAGCGACCACATGTTCCTCACCTGTTTGACTATCTTTGACTTTTTCTGTTTCCATTATACGCCGTGAGTGGCAATTTGTGAAGGGGGTTTTCAGGAATTTTTATTAAAAAAATTACCCCGCCCGGTTAGTCTCACCACCTAGGCGGAGGCTATACGGCAACGCACCTCGGACATCACTTTTCGAACTCGCGGCGGCTGATCGCGGCTACCTCGCGTTCGAAAAGGCCTTCACTTTGCCCCAGTCGAGATTGGCGGCAGCGATTAAAGGGGGCTCGGCTCCTCGAAGCGTCTTTAGTGCCTCCCGGGTTGAAGGAGTGACGGCTTTTTCATACACCTGAGTCCCCCTCCTTCAGCCCGAGGTAGAGGGTCCAAAATGCGCCGGTTTTTGGTGAGATGCGGCGACTTGTCTTTACTACTTCGGCGATCTTATCGGGTGGGTAAGTATGCACTACCCAACGCACGGCCTCCAGGTCCCCATACTCGAGCAGGCGTTCGATGACAGTATTTTAGTATACCACCGGCCGCCATCCTGGCGCAACTTTCTTAAGTTTCTTGCGTAGCAGCGTAGGGCACCCAAGCGCGGCCACCGGTCCAAACTTGTGAGCACTCCCGCGCCGCATGAGCTCAAGCCGATAACAGGCCGAAGCGGTCAGAACTTGGGCCTGCCGCCGGAAAGTGAGTCGGCGGCCGCGGCGATGAAGGCGGCGAAAAGGCGCCGCATGGCCTCGCTACCAGATACCGGGTCTACCATGTACTCGGGATGCCATTGCACGCCCAGGGCAAAACGGTCCGGGTCCTGGCTTTCGATGCCTTCTACGACTCCGTCCGGGGCCCAGGCCACGACCTTAAGCCCCCGGCCGGGCACCTTCACGCTCTGGTGGTGCATGGAGTTAACCTCGAGCTCGCTTTGGCCTAAAATTCGGGCCAAGCGCGAAGCAGCATCAACCCGCGCGCTGTGCACGGGCCGGTCGTAAGGTTCGCCCTGGCGGTGCCCCAGCGCACCGGCTACGGCCGAGGGGATGTCCTGGATGAGGGAACCGCCTCGCGCAACGTTTAGCACCTGAGCGCCGCGGCAGATGCCGAAAATGGGCAGGTGCCGCTCCCAGGCCAGGCGGGCCAGGGCCAGCTCGCAGGCGTCCCGCTCGGCATTTACCGGGCCAAGCTGCGGTTCGGGCGCTTCGCCGTACGCTGCCGGGTCCACATCTTCGCCACCGGGAAGAAGGACTCCATGTGCCCGGGCCAAGATCTCGGGCAGAACCTCCATCGAAACAACCGGCATGGGCCAGGGCAGTCCGCCGGCGAGGAGGATCGCTTCCGCCACCGGATCGTTAAGGTAGTGGGTGCCCTTCTTATACCCCATGCTGATGGCAATAATAGGCCGCATGCCCTCCTCCCCTCTCCCTTTTCGTTTTCTCCCGCCAGTATAGCACGGCCCGCCGCTTAAGAACAATCAAAGCGCGCAACCACGGGAGATTTGCTGTCAAACAATAAAGCCGGCCCGCTTTAGGGCGGCACCGGCTCTCCCGCGTATCTTGGGAAGGCAAGTTTAGTGGATAAAAGCGAAGTACAAGGTAAAGAGGATGGATAGAAGGTACATCACCCAGTGCACCTGGGCCCCCTTGCCGGTAAGCAACATCACCAGGGTGTAGGCGATAAAGCCGAGCGAGAGCCCGAGCGAAATGCTGAAGGTGAGGGGCATGAGAACTACCGTGAGGAAGGCAGGGAAGGCTTCTACGAAGTCGTCGAATTTAATCTCGGTAAGGCTGGCGGCCATGAAGATGCCGACGATAACCAGAGCCGGCGCCGTAGCTTCTCCCGGCACGGCCAGAGCAATGGGCGAAAAGATGATGCTCAAGATGAAGAGGACGGCTACCACCACGGCGGTGAGACCCGTGCGGCCACCCACGCTCACGCCGGCGGCGCTTTCCACGTAGGTGGTGGTGTTGCTGGTGCCCAAGAGGGCGCCGAGCACGGTACCAAGGGAATCGGCAAAGAGCGCCCTATTCCCCCGTTTGAGGTTGCCGTGCTCGTCGATCATGCCGGTGCGGCTGGCCACGCCGACAAAGGTACCGATGGTGTCAAAAAGGTCGGCGAAGAAAAGCGAGAAAATGGTTGGGAAGAGGCTCCATTTCAGGGCCCCGAGGACGTTAAGCTTAAGAAAACCGGCGGCCATGCTGGGTGGAGGCGAAATGATGCTGGCCGGTAGCTTGGTCACGCCGAGCGGCACACCGATGAGCGTGGTGAGGAGGATGCCAAGGAGCATACCGCCCTTCACCTGTCGGGCAACTAGCGCTCCGGTGATAACTAGCCCGATGACCGCAACCAATGTCTTCGGGTTGGTCAGGTCACCCAGGGCAACGATGGTCGCTTGGTCGGGCACGACGATGCCGGCGTTTTTCAGGCCGATGAAGGCAATGAAGAGGCCGATGCCTGCCCCCACCGCGTGTTTGAGCGGCAAAGGAATGGCGCGAATAAGAAGTTCCCTCAGCCCCGTAAGAGTAACGATGACGGCAATCAGGCCGGAGATGAAAACGGCGCCGAGGGCGGTGTAGGGATCGACCTTCATCGCTCCTACCATCACGTAGGCGAAGAAGGCGTTCAGCCCCATGCCCGGGGCCAGGGCGAAGGGGTAGTTGGCGTAAAGGCCCATGAAAAGCGTAGAGGCGGCAGCAGCCAAGCAGGTAGCCATGAACACCGCGCCCGGATCCAACCCGCCGGCCTTCAAGATAACCGGGTTGACGAGAATGATGTAAGCCATCGTTACAAAGGTGGTAAGCCCGGCGAGGACTTCGGTACGCACGTTGGTTCCGTTTTCCTGAAGGTGAAAGAATTCCTCTAAGAAACCGCTCTGTCCGGTCGGTTGGACCACAGCTTCTTTACTCACCTTGCACATCCTCCCCTTTTCCTCCGTATTCCCCTGATGAGCCTATCTTAGCAGAGGCTTTTCCGGCCTGTCAAGGGCAAAAACGAACTTTTAACATGCACCTTGGCTACATCGTTCGTATCAAGGCAGCCGGACGGCCGCCGGCAGAGCATAAGGCGTCAGGATGCCCAGCCGCCGAAGACTTACGAGATAAAAAGGCTGCGCTCCTAAAAAACAGGAACCCGGCCTAAGCCGGGATTCCTGCAGGTGCTTTAGTTTACCTGGGGACACCTGACGCGGCCGAGATTTGGCTCCAGGGGTTTCAGGTAGTAGGCCCGCTGGTAGAAGGCACAGTTTCCGGGCTCCTTCTGGGGAAACCTGCGGCCCGTACCCTCAAAGTTTCGCTCGCAGTGGTGGTCGCACAGCTCGCAGATCCCCCGCTGGAACCCCCCTGTCTCGATCACGGTGCATTTCACCCACCAGCACCTCCTTTGGTATTGGAAAAACGACCCCTACTTACACAGAAAGCCAACGCAGCCTGCCGCACCTACGGTTTAACCGCAGGACGGCACTACGTTGGCTTAGACGAACGGCCTCCCTCTGCCGAACCATGGTTCCTCACCCCTTAGGTGGTCTGGGGCTCTTCTTACCAGGCTTGGCTTAACACTTCTTTAACTTTCACCATAGTATATTCGACCCCCGCGCGGAGTTTTCCTTCTCGCCCTCCGCGCGGTGGCCATGGGAAAACATGCTACGTGGCTCTATTCATCTGTCGACGCTGTAGTTGGGAGCCTCTTTAGTAATGATCACGTCGTGCGGGTGGCTTTCCCTGAGGCCTGCCGCCGTCACGCGCACAAACCGGGCCTTCCGCCTGAGCTCGGCAAGGTTAGCCGCGCCGCAGTAGCCCATGCCCGCCCGAAGCCCGCCGATGAGCTGGTAGACCGTCTCGGCCAGCGGGCCTTTATAGGGGACACGCCCTTCAATTCCTTCCGGTACCAGTTTCTCCACATTTTCCTGGAAATATCTATCCCGGCTGCCTTCTTTCATCGCGCCGAGCGAGCCCATGCCGCGGTAAACTTTGTAGCTCCTTCCCTGGTAAATAATGGTTTCTCCCGGGCTTTCTTCGGTACCGGCAAAGAGGTTGCCGATCATAACGGTAGAGGCACCGGCCGCCAGGGCCTTGGTAATGTCGCCCGAGTACTTGATCCCGCCGTCGGCAATGATGGGTATGCCGTGCTTTTCCGCCGCCCGCGCGGCATTCCAAATGGCGGTAATCTGCGGCACGCCGACGCCGGCCACAACCCGGGTGGTGCAGATGGAACCCGGACCTACGCCCACCTTTACGGCATCCGCACCCGCGGCGATGAGATCCTCCGTTCCGGCGGCCGTAGCCACGTTTCCGGCAATAATTGGCGTCCCGGGGAATTCAGCTTTGAGCTTGGCCACCGTCTCCAGCACACCGCGAGAATGGCCGTGGGCCGTATCCACCACCAATACATCCACCCCGGCCTTTACGAGGGCCCGCGCCCGCTCCATGGTGTCCGCAGCCACGCCTACTGCCGCCCCCACGCGCAGGCGGCCGACGCTGTCTTTGGCGGCGTTGGGATATTTTTTAGCCTTTTCGATATCCTTGATGGTAATAAGCCCTTTAAGGCGGCCCTGCTCGTCCACCAGGGGAAGCTTCTCCACCTTATGCCGCTTGAGGATTTCCTTCGCCCGCTCAAGGGTAGTACCCACGGGAGCGGTGATCAGGTTCTCCTTGGTCATAACCTCGCTGATGGGCCGGGAATAATCCTCTTCGAACCTAAGGTCCCGGTTGGTGATGATACCGATGAGGTGCCCTTCCGGATCGGTGATGGGAACGCCTGAGATGTGGTAGCGCTCCATGATCTCCACCGCGTCGGCCACCCGGTGCTCGGGAGAAAGATAAATAGGATCGACGATGATGCCGCTTTCCGAGCGTTTTACCTTGTCCACCTCTTGCGCCTGGCGCTCGATGCTCATGTTTTTGTGAATGATCCCGATGCCGCCTTCCCGCGCGATGGCGATGGCCAACCGCGCCTCGGTCACTGTATCCATGGCCGAGCTGACGAGCGGAATGTTGAGGCGGATGTCGCGGGTAAGGTAGGTGCTGACATCGACCTCGCGCGGCAGAACCTCAGAACGGGCCGGTTCCAGGAGCACGTCGTCGAAGGTAAGGGCTTCTTCCATGACAAAAGATATGCTTTCCTCCACAAGCCAGCCTCCTTAAACTAAGTTTAGGCTGAGGAGGGGGGCGCCCGTCCTCTCTTGTTCCTATCATCTTAACACACCCCCACACTCATGACAAGAAAAAAAGCTACTCCTCAGAGTAGCTATTCCTCATAGCCTAGTTCCTTCAGCCGGAAGGAGATCTCCATAAGGCGATCGGCCAGGTGCTCGTTCACCAAGATGACTTCTTTCGGCACCTTAAGGTCGACCGGAGCGAAGTTCCAGATGGCCTTGATGCCGGCCCGGACCATGCGGTCGGCCACTTCCTGCGCCGCTTCTTTCGGTACCGTTATGATACCGATGTCAATCTTGTTCGCGCGGATAAAGTCCTCCAGCCCGTCGGTATCCATAATCTCGTTGTCGCGCAGCTTAAGCCCGATGAGCTTCGGATTCACATCGAAAACGCCCTTTAGAACGAAGCCGCGTTTGGCGAAGTTGGGGTAGTTCGCCAGCGCCTGGCCTAAGTTGCCGGCACCGACGATGATCATGTTATACTCCTTCTCCAAGCCAAGGATGCGGCCGATCTCTTGGTAAAGATCCTCTACTCGATAACCGTAACCCTGCTGGCCGAACTCACCGAAATGGTTGAGGTCTTGCCTTAGCTGCGAGGCGGAGATGCCCATCATGTCGGCCAGGGTTTGGGAAGAAATCCGTTCTACTTTGCGCTCCACCAGTTCACCCAGGTAGCGATAGTACTTGGGCAAGCGGCGGATGACTACCATCGGAACGTGCTCTTCTTTGCCTTCCCTCACGCCGTTATCCCCCTTGCCTCTAAAGGTCGCTCCCTAATCATCCTTTACTCTACTCCCAACAGCAAAGCATGTCAAGTTGGCTCTCTCAGCACCACTCCACCTGCACAAGTCGCCCCTGGGCTTTGAGCTCCGCGGCCAGCTTTTCTACGGTGCCCGCCCGGAGATTGAGTCCCGGCGGAAGGTCCGGGTTTTGGTGGGCCGGGTTTACGCTCAGCCCGGCCACTATCTTTATCTGGTCTGCCTCGGCCAGGAGGCGCGCCACCCGGCTGGCTCCGTCGGCACGGTCCGGAATCTCGCCCGTCCTAAGATAACTCAGAGCCCGGTTCAAGGTTAACATGCCCTCGGTTACCAAGTCTATGCCCGGGATGTGGCCGCAAGGAGGGATCTCCGGATCATCATAGGTGAGCTCCACCGTAAGCGGCCGTCCAAGCTCGCGCGCCACGATTTTGGCCGTAGTTCCGCCGCACACCACCTTCTTTCCCGGTGACCGCATGAACCTATCCACCGTTTCCGCATCGGCAGCCGGCGAGCGGGGAGGCCCCGTGAAGAGGGTAAGAAAGCGCGGCTCGCGAACCCTAAGCACCACCACCGTGGTGTCGTCCCCGGGAGCCAGGGTATAGTAGGCGTTACAGAGGTCGAGAATGCTCTGGGCCAGGCGCCCCGCATCTGGGGTGCGGGGAACGAGCTCGCTTAGGTGTTTGGCCAGCCCTTCCTCCCCCAGTCCCAAGGGAAGAAGGCCGCCGATGCCGGCGTGCAGTACCCCGTCGCTCACGAGGACGAGCACGTCACCCGCAACAAGCTCCAGCGCCCCCTCTTCAACCCGCCGCCCCGCCACCTCCCGCGTCCGGGTGGGAAAACCCACCACCTTATCGCGGCGAACGAGGAAAACAGGGGGGCTATCGAGGAGCATTACCCGCGCCTCACCGCTCGTCCTGACCTCCAGCACCGCCAGGGTGGAGTAGGCCAGGTGCCGCTCCCGGCAAACGGGAAGGGTCTTGGCGATGGTGCCGATCACCTCCTCCAGGCTCACGCCGCGCGCCAGAAGCCCGGCGGCGATCTTGGCGGTGAGCGTGGCCAAGATGTTGGCTTTGACTCCGCTCCCCAAACCGTCGGAAAGCACCACCGTGGTCTGGTGGAGGTCGCGCACCACCTCCACGCGGTCGCCGCAGAGTTCCTCGCCGGCTTTGGCCAGGCTGCCCTGCCCCACATCAGCCACGAGGCGCATCGCTTTTTTCCTCCCTGCCGCTCATGATGCGGATGAGCTCGAGGAGCGTGGCTTTGGTCTCGGCCGTGGTCTCGCCTAAGAGCCCGGCGATCTCCTGCGCCACCTGCATTTGTTTGGTGATGACGCGCTCGGCCCGGCTTAAAGCCTCCCGCCTCAGCGCCTCCACTTCCTGCCGGCGCCGTTCCGACTCGGAGATATCGTTGATGATGCCGACGATGAGGCCGTAATCCTTAAGCGGAAGGATGGTCTGGAGAGTTACCAGGTTTCGCTCGGGGTAGGAGACGCGCTTGTCGACGATGGCCCTCTGTTCCGCCCAGGCGCGGGCAAAGTCCGTCGGATCGAGGAAGGCGGCCAGGGGCTTCCCCTGCACCACCTCGCTCCCGCGGGCAAAGAGGCTGCGCGCCCGGGGATTAAACTCCTGGATGATGAGGTCCGGGTCCACCACCACCACGGCGCTGGGGGTAGAGGCCACGATGGCGCTCGCCAAAGAGGAGATCTTGGCCTTCATATAAGGAATGCACATCTCTTCCTCGGCCCATCCGTAGTAGACGGCATAAGCTTTCTCCCGGCAGGAATTGTAGCCGCAGCCGCCGCAGTTGGCCTCGTCGGCCGGATGGGTCTTGCCGGTGCGGGCCAGAATGGCTTCGATTTCCTCCTTTGAAGGCTCCGGCAGGCGCCGGCGCCGGTCAACGTAGCTGCGCCTCAAGCGAGGATCGGTGAGGATCCCTGCCGGCATCTCAGGTGGCTTGGCGGCGGCCTCGTTGGTGCGCTGGAAGTAGGATGCAATCTCCAGGCGGCGAGCCGCCACGCTCTTATCCTGGGGCATCACCGGCCCGCCCACGCAGCCGCCCCGGCAGGCCATGGCTTCGATGAAGCGCGGCCGTATCCGGCCGGCGGCGAGATCAGCAAAAGTCTCCAGGCACTCCTCCAGGCCGCTCACCGCAATTACGCCGCTCACCAGGTCGGCGCGTATACCGGCGGCCGCCAGCACACCGCCGCTCACGGGAAATGAGCGCGCCGGAAGCCGGAAAGCCCATTCTCCATCTTTGCGGCTCTGTAATTTCTCTTCCGGTGCCTCCTCCAGCCAGGTCTTAAGGTCCTGGAAGGTGATAACGGCGTCCACCAGGCCGGCCACCTCTGCCCGGCGGGCTTCGTCGATCTTCGCCGCGCACGGCCCGGCAAATACCACCTTAATGTCGGGCCCGTAGCGGTCCTTGAGGAGGAGGCCGTGAACGGCCATCGGGGAAAGGGTAGGAGCCAGGTACGGGAGAAGCTCGGGGTGGTGCTTTTCTAAGAGATTTACCACCGCCGGGCAACAGGCGGAAATTAAAGGGTCAGTCCTTTCCTTAAGGAGGGCGGCATACTCTTTGGCCACCACCTCGGCCCCGACGGCGGTCTCCTCCACCCAGCGAAAGCCGAGGCTGCGGAGCCGGTCCGGGAGGCATGCCGCTTCAGCGGGTGAAAAGGCGGCGGCAAAAGAAGGCGCCAGGCTGAGGGCCACTTTCTCGCCGCCCGCCAGGAAGTCCTTCGCCCGCGCCAGGTCGCTGTGAATAACTTTGGCGTGCTGGGGGCAGACCAAAGTGCAGGTGCCGCAGGAAACGCAGCGCTCGTCGAGGACGTGCGCCTGGCCCGACTCAAAGGATATGGCTTTGACAGGGCAGTAACGGAGGCAGCGGTGGCAGTCACGGCAGTCGGCCACGCGGGTGGTGATGACGCTCACGCCCGGCACCTTCCCAGGATCTTTTGCTGGAAAAGCTCAAATACCTTGTCCCGGCTCACGCCGGTGATGAGCTCGTCCCCCACCCGCACCACCACGCCTTCGGTACAGTGCCCCTGGCAGAAAGCTCCGGCCAAAGCCACCTGGTCCTCCAGGCCGTAGGCGGCGATCAGGTCTTTAAGGATGCGGATTACCTCGGCCGAACCCTTCAAGTGACAGGCGCTTCCCACACACACCGTAACGGCGAGCATTCTCCAGCCCCCAGACTTTGTCAGGTATATCACAATTTCTTGTCTTTATCTTACCACCCCGCGGAGTAAGTTGTAAAGACGCGGACCCAAAGACGCAAACTGGCCGATCGCGCAAAAAAGGGTACCCGGCCGGGGCTTTGCCCAGCTCTCGTCGGTTGCCGCCCGCTGAGTTGACACCTGCGCCTAAATTCCTGCCGGCAACCTCTTGGGAAACAAAAATAAGCCCGGACAGATGTCCGGGGTAAGGAAAAGGCGAAACAAGGTTCAGTCGGGCTTGCCGCACAGGCTCTTCTTTATGGCCTTGCCGGTAGGCGTTGCGGCACAACCGCCGAGGGCCGTCTCTTTTAGTTCGCGCGGTAGGCTGCGCCCCACGGCGGCCATGGCATCTACCACTTCATCAAACGGTATGGCGCTTTTTACGCCGGCCAGCGACATTTCTGCTGCTGTAAGGGCATTGGCCGCACCTAAAGCGTTGCGCTTGATGCAGGGCACTTCTACCAAGCCGGCCACCGGGTCGCACACCAGGCCTAGCGAACCCTTAAGGCTTATGGCCGCAGCGTTCAGGGCCTGCTCCGGGCTTCCGCCCGCCAGTTCTACCGCCGCGGCCGCCGCCATACTGGCGGCCGCACCGCACTCCGCCTGGCAGCCTCCCGCCGCCCCGGCCAGATTAGCCCGCCGGGCAATGAGGTAGCCGATAAGTCCGGCCGTAAAAAGGGCCAGGACGAGATCTTCCTCCCCCTTTTCCCGCTCCTCGGCCACGGTAAGGAGCACGCCCGGCACAATGCCGCAGGAACCGGCCGTCGGCGCCGCCACAATTCTGCCCATGCAGGCATTGACCTCGGCTACAGCCAAAGCCCGGGCCGCGGCCCGCGTAAGGGTAGCCCCGCCCACGCGCGGGTTCGCGGCCGCCTCCCAAACCAGGCGGGCCTGGCCCCCGGCGAGGCCGCTCGGCGACCGGTCTTCGCCGCGCAGGCCCCGCTCCACAGCCGCGCGCATTACCTTAAGCCGCTCGGCCATGCGCGCCATGAGGAGGTCTTCGGTTTCCCCCGCCTGCTCACTCTCCCACCGCAGGGCAAGGCGGCCCAGGGAAAGGCCCTCTTTCTGCGCCAGGGCCAGCACTTCTCCTCCGCTCGCAAACGTCAGCACGTTCCCACCGCCTTCACCTGCCGCACGCGCAGCATTCCGGGAAGGGCCGCAATCTTGGCGACGGCGTCCGCCGGAACCGGCTCGTCCATTTCGACCACCATAGAAGCTTCGCCGCCGCGCTCCCGCCGGAATACGCGCATGAAGGCAATGTTCACGCTGCAGGCGGCGATGGCCGCCGAAACGCTGGCCACCATCCCCGGCTGGTCCTGGTGTAGCGTAAGCAGGGTCGGATAGTGCAGGGTAAACTCGACCGGCAGGTCGTCGATGGCGGTGATGACGATCTCCCCGCCTCCTACCGACGCCCCGGTCACCGCAACCTGCTGGCCGTCCCGCCCGCGTAGGATAATCCGGGCCGTGTTGGGGTGGACCTCGCCCAAGTCTCGGCTTTCAAAGGCGTACTTGAGGCCGGCTTCCGCCGCCAAAAGCCGCGCCTCCGGCAGGCGCGGATCATCAGGGCTCAGCCCCAACACTCCGGCGAGCAGGGCCCGATCGGTGCCGTGGCCGCGCCCGGTTTCGGCAAAGGAGCCGTGAAGGTAGAAGACCGCTTCCACCGGCTCCGTTCCCAGGATGGCCCGCGCCGCCCAACCGAGGCGTGCCGCCCCGGCCGTGTGCGAGCTTGAGGGGCCCACCATCACCGGGCCGATAACGGCAAAGATCCCGCCCCCGCTCATACCAGCTCAACCTCGTAGCCTTTGGCAGCCAGCACGGAAAGCAGCGTGTCCGCGTGGGCCTTGTCCTGGGTCTCGAGCACAAACTCTACTTCGGCAAAGCCCACGGCCACGTGCCGTTTGGTGCGGTTATGGTAGACGGCGACCACGTTGCTCTGAGTGGCGGCGATGGCCTCCAGCACCCGCTGCAGCTGGCCCGGACGATCGGGAATTACCATCTTAAACTGCACCTTGCGGCCAGCCTTCACCAGCCCGCGGTCGATGACGCGGGCGAGAATGTTGACGTCGATGTTTCCGCCGCTTACTACGGCCGCCACCTTCTTGCCGCTCAGGTTTATCTTGTGCTGCAGGATGGCCGCCACCGGCGCCGCCCCGGCCCCTTCGGCCACCACCTTTGCCCGCTCCAGAAGCATGAGGATAGCGTTGGCGATCTCATCCTCTTCCACGGTGACGATCTCATCTACATACTCTTGTACAATGGCGAAGGTGAGGTCCCCGGGTCTTTTCACGGCAATACCGTCGGCGATGGTCGCCACAGAGTTCAGGGTAACGACGTGGCCGGCTCGCTGGGAGGCCAGCATGGATGGAGCACCCGCAGCCTGCACGCCGATCACCTTAACACCCGGCTTCGACTCCTTAACGGCGACGGCGATGCCAGAAATAAGCCCGCCCCCACCTATGGGGACCACTACCGCATCCACGTCCGGCAGGTCGGCCAGGATTTCCAGCCCAATGGTTCCCTGGCCGGCGATCACCTCTGGATCATTAAAGGGGTGGATAAAGGTTGCTCCCGTTTCTTCCTGGATCTCGAGCGCTTTAGCGTAGGCATCGTCATAAGCGGCGCCGTGCAGCACTACCTCCGCACCGTAACCGCGCGTTGCCATCACCTTGGCGAGCGGCGCTCCGGCCGGCATCACCACTCGGGAGTGAATGCCGTAAAGGGCCGCCCCCAGGGCCACCCCCTGGGCGTGGTTGCCGGCCGAAGAGGCAATCACTCCGCGCTTTTTCTCTTCTTCCGTCAGGGTGGCAATCTTGTTGAAGGCCCCGCGGATTTTAAAGCTTCCCGTTTTCTGCAGGTTTTCGTTTTTAAGGTAAACCTCATTTCCAGATAGCTCGCTGAAAGTGCGGCTGTAGGTCAGCTCCGTCTTGTGCACTACCCCCGCCAGCCGTTCCTGGGCCGCCTGTACGCCCTTTAAAGTAATCACTAAACCAACCTCCCCTTCGTGGCGGCCACCGTCCGCCTCGCTGGCTCTTAATGAAGCGTTACCGTGCGGCGGCAGCGCTGTGGACCATTTTTTCGCGCCGGCGCCCTTTTCCGGCCAGCGTATCAACAATGACGGCGATGGCGCAATCACCCGTTACGTTACAGGCAGTCCCGAAGCTGTCCTGCGTAAGGTAAAGGGCGATCATAAGGCCCAGCTGCGCCTCCGAGAACCCGAGCATGCTCTGGAGGATGCCCAGCGCAGCCATCACCGCACCGCCGGGGACGCCCGGCGCCGCCACCATGGTGATGCCTAGCATCAAGATAAAGGGCAAGTAGATAGTTATGCTGGGAAAAGCCTGCCCGGAGAGAAGCATCACCGCCAATGAGCAGGTAGTAAGGGTGATGGTGCTTCCGGACAGGTGAATAGTGGCACAGAGGGGAATAGCAAAGTCCGCTACCTCGTCCGACACACCGTTAGCCTTAGCACAGCGCAGGGTCACCGGAATCGTAGCCGCACTGGACTGGGTGCCAATGGCGGTAAAGTAAGCCGGAAGCATATTCCGAAGCGCTACAAAGGGATTACGCCGACCGATGGCTGAGGCCACAAAGTACTGCAACAGAAGAATGGTGGTATGGGCCAGGATGACAAAGACGAATACCTTGCCGAAGATGGCTAGGATACGTACTACCTCACCCGCATAGGTCATATTGGCGAAGATGCCGGCCACATGGAGAGGAAGTAGCGGAATGATGGCCTTTTGAATGACACCTTCTACAACCTGCTGGAATTCACCAAGCACGCTCCTGAGGTTTTTTCCTTCCAGCGCTGCCACACCAAGACCAAGGATGAAGGCAATGAGAAGTGCGCTCATAACTCCCATGATGGGGGGCATGTCGACCGTGAAGAAGGGTTTAAGCAGCGCCTCCTCTGGGTTCTTGGCGGCAGTCATGGCATAACCGCTGGTGAGGATGGGAAGAACCACCGACGAAGCGACGTAGGCAAAGGTGCCAGCAATAATGGTGGAAAGATAAGCCAAACCTGCGGTGATGCCGAGCAGCCGTCCGGCGCTTTGCCCTAGGTCGGCAATGCCCGGGGCCACAAAGCCGATGATGATAAGAGGAATCACGAAGCTTAGGAAATTGCCGAAAAGGCCGCTGAAGGTAACGAGAATACGAACGATAGCTTCCGGAGCCACGGCGCCGATAAGAATACCAAAGGCAATGCCCAAGAGCAGGCGCGGCAAAAGGCCTAGCCGTTTCACTGCCAAAAGCCCTCCTCCTTTAAGCTCTTCCCTTTTTCTAACCGGGAAACCGGAACTACAAAGCGCTTTCTACCCCCTCCCAGATTTTACACAACAAGTTTACTGCTACAACATTTTGTGTAAACACGACCCAGGGCCATTATAGGCTACTTTTCGGAACCTTGTCAACCCTGAAGGAGAGAAAGAACCTGTCGCACGCCCGCGACAGGTTCTTTGTAGCCGTGACCGGTTTTCTTACGCCTGGTCCAGGTAGTTATAAACCGTGTACCGGGAAACACCCAGGGTTTTGGCAATGTACTCCGCCGCTCCCCGGATTAAAAAGGCCCCTTGCTTCTCCAGCGTCTTTACCACCTGGATCTTCTCTTCCCTGCTCATGTGCGCCGGGGCTTTGCCCACAGCGCTCACAGCCTGTTCCACTAGGTGCTTCAGGATGTCATTTACATTGGTGGCCAGGGTTTCGGACGGGCCGGCCGTCTCCACCCGGCAGTATTCCTGGAGAACCCTTTCCGCCGCACTCAATTCGGTTAGGTCCATGTTGATGCACAGGCACCCGATCACCCGTCCGCCTTCATCCCGGAGCAGGATTGTGGAAGACTTAAGCTTGCGCCCGTCGCGCGTGTAGTTACTGTAATTTAAGATGTCCTGCGCACTTTGACTGTCCCGGATCATGCGCAGGCCGACTTCCGTCATGGGGCCGCCCACCGTCCGCCCGGACACTTCGCCATTAGCAATGGCAATGATGGAATGCTCCGGGTCGCTGATGTCGTGCAGGACTACTTCCGTGTACCGCCCGAAAGTCTTCCCCAACGCTTCAACTACCGGAATAAGCGCAGTAAGAAGGGGATGACGCTCGCCGGCCGTGCTCTTCGCCGCCTTTGCCTCCATATCTGTGACCCCCCGTAGTTCTTTTACCCTAGCCGCGTAGCCGCCTTCCTTCGGCATTTCACCGTGAATCCCGGCGGTTCCTTCTCTGAAAAAGCAAAATGCACCCTTATTGGGTGCATGTTTACACAAGAGCCTTGTCCGTTCTTCGGCTTTTTTATTAATAAACGCCCTCTCGCCGCCTACGGAAGGGCTCGTATTTCCTGGTGGACCTGAAGGGAGTCGAACCCTCGACCTCTTGAATGCGAGTCAAGCGCTCTCCCACTGAGCTACAGGCCCACATAACAGTTGGCTCCCCGGGCAGGACTCGAACCTGCAACCACCCGGTTAACAGCCGGGCGCTCTACCATTGAGCTACCGAGGAACGCTTCACGATGCATATTATAGGCGATGGATCCCGATTTGTCAAGGAGTCAGGCGGCGGCGTTAGTGTCAACATTTAGTAGGCAAGTTCCACCCAAATCCCGAGATTTTTGTTAAGCAACGTACCCGGCTTCTGCTAACAGACGAAGCAC
>Ga0247720_100449_pt1 | contig 14925 bp, 15 predicted proteins | sample MSEWel2015_12_15_FD_189078 | JGI IMG/M metagenome (GOLD analysis project Ga0247720, IMG submission 189078) | Subsurface sediment microbial communities from gas well in West Virginia, United States - MSEEL Well Study Marcellus 3H_2015_12_15 | ecosystem: Environmental > Terrestrial > Deep...
AAAACAGGTGGAACGGGGGTTATTGTAAAAGGTGTAGACAATGTAATGGTCAGGTTTGCAAAATGTTGTTCTCCTGTTCCAGGGGATGAAATAATAGGTTATGTTACTAAAGGAAGGGGAATTTCTATTCACAGAAAAGATTGTCCCAATGTAAAAGAATATCTTTTTGATAGAAACAAAATTGTAGAGGTTGAGTGGGATCAAGATAGAAATATCTTTTATCAAGCTGATATACAGATTATGGCTAGTGATAGATTTGGACTTTTGACAGATGTTACTAGTGTTCTTGCAGATGTAAAAATTGCTGTAAAGGCTGTCAATGCTAGAACAACAAAAGACAATATTGCAATTATTAACTTAACTTTAGAGATTATTTCAAAAGACCAACTGGAAAGAGTTATGAATAAGTTGAAAGCTTTGGAAGGGGTAATGGACGTTTACAGATTAAGTGCATAGAGGTGATTTTTTTGAGAGCTGTTGTTCAAAGGGTGAGTCGCGGAGAAGTAAGTGTAGGTGGAGAAATGGTAAGTTCAATAGGTAAAGGATTTGTTGTTTTGGTTGGTATATCTATTGATGATAATGAAAATGATGTAATGTACATGGCAGATAAAATAGTGAATTTGCGGGTCTTTGAAGATGAAGAAGGAAAAATGAATTTGTCTCTTTTAGATATAGGAGGAGAAGTCCTTCTTGTCTCTCAATTTACTTTGCTTGGAGATGTGAGAAAAGGCAGAAGACCTAACTTTATGATGGCTCAAAAACCACAAGAAGCTTTGAAGTATTTTAATTTATTAGTCAAAGAGATTGAAAAAAGAGGCGTAAGTGTCAAAACAGGTATATTTCAGGCAATGATGAAAGTATTAATTGAAAATGACGGACCAGTTACAATTCTCATTGATTCTAAAAAAGTGTTTTAATGGAGTGATTTTATGAAAATACAAAGGTATGTGGTAGGACTTTATAAAGCCAATTGTTATATTGTTTCTGACGAGGAAACTAGGGAGACAATTGTAATAGACCCAGGGGAATATTCATCTGAAATACAAGATTATATTGGTATTAACAAATTAAGAGTAAAATATATTTTACTCACTCATGGTCATTTTGACCACATAGGTGGAGTAGAGGAGCTGAGGAAAGTTACTCAAGCAGAAGTTGCTATTTCAAAAGAAGATGCTCCCTTGCTTTTAGATCCCAGTTTAAATCTATCTAAAATGGTCTATAAAAAAATACAGTGCAGTGCCGCAGATATTTTATTAAATGGTGGCGATATTTTATATTTTGGGAAATACACAATAGAAGTCCTACACACTCCAGGTCATACAAAAGGCGGAGTGTGTTTTAAAATTGACAATGTCTGCTTTACAGGAGATACTGTTTTCAAAGGCTCGATAGGAAGATATGATTTTCCTGGTGGAGATTTTGATACTTTAATGGATTCTATAAAGAACAAGCTTTTGGTATTGGAAGATGACGTAGTGATATATCCGGGTCATGGCGAGTCTTCAACAATTGGAAAAGAAAAGAGAATTAATTTGTTTTTGAGGGAATAAAAGCAAGAGGTGATTTACCTCTTGCTTTTATTCGTATCTGAGTGCTACGATTGGGTCGAGTCTAGCTGCTTTTTGTGCAGGGTATATTCCAAAGAATATTCCTACTGCTGAGGAGAAAAGAAAAGCGATTAATATTGTGTTTATAGAGATGATGGGGGTTATATTTATAAAAGGACCAATGATGTTTGATAAAATATAACCGAAGAAAATACCTATAGCACCCCCTAAGAGAGAAATTGCGACAGCCTCAATTAAGAATTGCATTAAAATGTCTTTTTGCCTTGCGCCTATGGCTTTTCTTATTCCAATTTCTCTGGTGCGTTCAGTTACAGAAACCAACATTATGTTCATGATTCCGATTCCACCTACTATAAGCGATATACCAGCAATTGCTCCTATGATTGCCGTAAATATGCTTAATATTCTGTTGAATTCTTCTAGGAAACCGATGAGGTTTTCTGCTTCGTATTTATCTTTGTTGTGATGAAATGATTCTATTAAGCGCACAGCCTGAGAGGAGGCTTCATCTAATTGGTTTTGGTTGTAGGTCATTACGTAAATTTGTGAGATATCTACGTCTTGGAAGATTTTTTGTGCGTAAGTTATTGGAATTGCAGCTATTACAGGTATTTGGTCAGCTATTGAGCCTCCTAAACTTTTTAAATTACCACTGTCAATAACGCCAATTATCTTTGCTGTGTCAAAGGAAGAAGAACTGCCTATTTTAATAGTTTTTCCTACGCAATCTTCATAACCGAAAAGTTCTTTTGCAGAGTCTTTATCAATAAGTACCACATTTCTACCCATGAGAATGTCTTTTTCATTTAAAAAGCGGCCATAGATTATTTTTATGTTAGAGACATTTCCATAATCAAAATCTGTTGCTATAAAAATAGCCCTCTTGGTAAGTTTATCTGTTTTAGCGAGTCCAAATTTTTCTGTAATTGGCGCCGCATATTTTACCGAAGAAAGTCTTTTTCTGATCATTTCTACATCTTTGAGAGTCAGTTTATCGCTTTCTCTTATTTCAACATTATTTTTCGTCTTGATAGAAAATACACTAACGCCGATTTTTTCGAATTCGCCTAAAATAGCTTTTTGACCGCCTGCTCCTAAAGACACTATTGTTATAACTGAAGCAATACCGATTATAATCCCCAACATCGTAAGAAGGGCTCTTAATTTGTTACTTAATATACTGTCAATTGCTACTTTTATGGCTTCTAAAATATACATCCTTTATCACCTGCTAATAAGTTATTCTGTTTGCGATAGGGGTATCTTCTATAATGTTTCCATCTCTTAAGCGAAGTATCCTTTTTGCGTGATTTGCTATGTCCTGTTCGTGGGTAACCATCACTATTGTAGTACCCGCTTCATTGAGTTGATAAAAAATTTTCATTATCTCAATACTGGAGTTTGTGTCGAGATTTCCTGTTGGCTCGTCAGCTAATAGAAAAGAAGGATTCATTACAATTGCACGGGCGATTGCTACTCTTTGTTGCTGCCCCCCTGAGAGTTCATTAGGTTTGTGGTGTATTCTTTCACTTAATCCCACTATTTCTAAAGCTTTTATTGCTCTTTTTCTACGCTCTTTTGCTGGTATTTTAGCGTACAACATTGGCAGTTCTACATTTGACAGTGCGTCTAATTTACTCAAAAGGTTAAAAGACTGAAAAACAAAACCTATCTGGCGATTTCTTAAATAAGCTAATTGGTCATCATTTAACGTTGATATTTCGGTTCCATTGAGCTTATAACTTCCAGATGTGGGTTTATCCAAAAGACCAATTATATTCATTAAAGTAGATTTACCAGAGCCAGAGGGACCAACAATTGCTACATATTCACCTTTATTTATTTTTAAAGAGACGCCTTTTAATGCATTCACTTGGACTTTTCCAAGATTGTACACCTTTCTTACATTGCTCAATTCAATCATCAGTCTTTCCCGCCCTTTATTGTGATTTTTGTACCATCTTCGATAGAACTGGTGGGATTTAGTATGACTTTTTCGCCGACATTTACTCCCTTTATGATTTCTGTCTCCAAATCAGAAACGAGTCCGCTTTTTACTTTCCTTTGTTTTGCTATACCATTTTCTACTACATACACAAATTCGTTACCATATTTGTCACTTACGATTGCTTCTGATGGAACTTTTATTACATCTTTTTTTTCGGCAATTTTTATGTCGACATCTACATTAAAACCTGGTTTTATTGTGCCATCATTGCTTAAAAGGTCCACATAAACTTTTACGACATTATCTCCACCTGTTTGAGTGATTACTTTTGTCGCAGTTGGACTTACTTTACTTACTACTCCTTCAAAGGTTTTATCTGCAAAATGTATGTAGGCTTTTTGCCCTTCTTTTAAATTTACCGCATCATAGGGGTTTACATCCAGTGTAATCTGCAAATTGTTTAAGTCTTCTACTGTTATAGCAGGAAATTGAGATGAGGTAAAATAGCTGTTATTTTTAGCATTTACAACAGTTACAGTACCATCAAATTCAGCAGTAATATATTTTTGTTGTTTGTCCATACTTTGTTTTATGCTTTTAAGATTTAGTTCTGCAATTTCTACTTGTTTTTGTTGGAGTTTTATTTGGTCATCAAGGCTAAGTGAAGTAGTTTGCATCTGAGAAATGGAGGGCTGTTGTACTGTACTTTCTCCCGAAGGGAGTTGTTGCGGCAAAGAGGTATTTGGAAGTTGAGCTGCGACTTGAGATTGTCGTGACTGCTTTCCTTTTAATTTTTTTAGTGCATCAAGTTGCATTTGTGCTATTTCCAGCTGTTTTTGGGCAATTTGATATTGTATGTATAAATCTTGTGTTTCAAATTCCAAAAGTTTATCTCCTCTTTTTACTTTGTCTCCAACAGATACATAAACTTTTGATACTTTGGTAGGGGATAAAATGTAGTATTCTTGTTTGGATTTTGATTCTACTACCCCTGTGGTGGAAATTAAAGAGATTATTTCACCTTTTTCCACTTTAGCGGCATTTACTTCTACAGTGGAAGTAGCGCTTTTGTTTTTTATAGAGATTGCATAAACGGTAGAAGCTACAATTGCTAAAATTACTGTGACTATTATTAATGTTTTAACAGTATTTTTCATAAACACCACCCTCAAAATTTATAGTTCTTCTTTGATTTTTTGTAATATGTTTTTTAATGTTTCTAATTCTTGAGGAGAGAGTTTTTCAAAAATTGGCTGCAAAATTTTTTCCCTAAACATTGCTAAGTGTTTATAAAGATCTTGGCCTTTTTTTGTCAAAGAAATTTCTATTTTTCTTCTGTCTTCCAAATCAAAGTTCCTTTGAACTAACCCTTTCTCTACAAGTTTGTCTACTATGCTTGTAAGGGTGCTGGGGGAAATACCTAATTCTAAAGCAATATCTTTCATATACATTGGATTGCTTTTATTTTCGCTTAAAATTATTATTACTTGTTGTTCTCCGATTGTGAGGTCTTTTTGAAACTCAGAGAGGTCATTTGCTTTCAGTTGATTATTGAGTTTTTGTCTAATTATACGAAACAGGTCATATAAAAGCTTAATATCACAATCTTTGTTCATAAATTTTCACCTCAAAAATTTTTAATACAAAATATTTTATACATCGAAATATTAACTCATTAATATTTTTTTGTCAATAGGTGGATAAATTATTATGAAAGTAGATTAAAGATAATTGTGATTGACAGCTAATAATAGTATAATGTATAATAACAAGTAAAATGATGGATAAATGCGATGACCAGGAGAGTAGCAATAGCAGGTATACAGGGAGAAGATACCGCGACTGAGAGTATCTTTATACTTATGCTATTGTGAAGGACACCTGTGAGCAGACCAGTCGACAAGGTAGGCTGTGTCCGTGAACCTGCGTTAAAGGAATGAGTCCAAATCAGGGTGGCACCACGGGATTTAACCTCTCGTCCCTGCAAATTGTTGCAGACGAGGGGTTTTTAAATGTGTAAAGTTATTACAAAATGCAAAAGGAGTTGGTGAAATGCTTACAAAAGCTCCAAGAGGGACAAAGGATATTCTTCCTTCAGAGTCTTATAAATGGCAGTATGTAGAAGAGCTTATAAGGAAGATATGCGATGATTATGGCTTTAGGGAAATAAGAACCCCCGGTTTTGAACATACAGAGTTATTTTTAAGGGGAGTAGGGGAATCAACTGATATCGTGAGAAAAGAGATGTATACTTTTACGGACAAAGGCGGAAGAAGTATTACTTTAAAACCTGAAGGTACTTCTCCGGCTGTAAGAGCATTTATAGAGCACAATTTATATGCGGAGGCGCAGCCAACGAAGTTGTATTATATAACTCCTGTTTACAGATATGAAAGGCCTCAGTCTGGAAGGCTAAGAGAACATCACCAATTTGGAGTAGAAATATTTGGTGCTAAAAGCGCTTCTGCGGATGCGGAAGTTATAAGTGTTGCTATGACGCTTTTAAAAAAATTGGGACTTAATAATTTGGAGCTTAGAATAAACAGTGTTGGGTGTTCTGCTTGTAGAAAAAATTATAATAAAGTGCTTAAGGATTTTTTAAAGGACAATTTGGAGTATTTGTGTGATGACTGTAAAGTCAGATATGAGATAAATCCTTTGAGAGTATTAGACTGTAAAGTTGAAAGTTGTCAGAGGATAACCAAAGATGCGCCTCTTATTACAGATTATTTGTGTGATGATTGCAAAAATCATTTTGAAGAACTACAAAAATATTTAGATGTAATGGGCTATGATTATATGATTGACCCCAGAATTGTGAGAGGACTTGATTATTATACCAAAACTGCCTTTGAAATAATTTCAAAAGGCATCGGAGCTCAAGGAACCGTATGCGGTGGAGGAAGATATGATGGTCTTATAGAAGAATGCGGAGGGCCTTCTATGCCAGGAGTAGGTTTTGGAATGGGACTAGAAAGACTTTTGCTTACTTTGGAGCAAAAGGGTATTGAGATTCCAAAACCTGAAGGCGCAGATTTGTTCATAGCTTATGTTGGGGAAGACACAAAATTATTTACTTTTGCCCTTGCTAATAAACTGCGATTTAATGGATTAAAAGTAGAAAGAGACAACATGGATAGAAGTTTAAAAGCACAAATGAAGTATGCCAATAAGCTTAATGCGAAGTTTGCTATTGTAATAGGAGAAGAAGAGATGAAGAAAAACAAAGTTAAATTAAAAGATATGAGAGATGGAAGCGAAGTAGAAATATCCATTGATGAAATAGAACAAAGGATAAAAAATATATAAAATGGAGGGAGTAAAATGGGAGAACAATTAAAAGGACTTAAAAGGACTCACATGTGTGGAGAATTGACAGTGGAAGATGTCGATAAATCCGTTGTAGTTATGGGATGGGTACAAAGGAGAAGAGACCATGGAGGCTTAGTGTTTATAGATTTAAGAGATAGAACAGGTATTGTACAGGTGGTTTTTAACAATGAGGTTTCTTCCGAAGCTTTTGAAAAAGTACAGGGTGTGAGGAGTGAATATGTACTAGCAATAGAAGGAAAAGTGGTAAAAAGGGCACCTGAAAATGTAAATCCTAAAATTGCTACAGGGGAAATTGAAATATATGCCAATACCTTAAAAATTTTAAGCAAATCAGAAACTCCGCCTTTTCCAATAGAAGATAGAAGCAATGTCTCAGAGGCTATAAGGCTAAAATACAGATATTTAGATTTGCGAAGACCTTCAATGCAAAAGAATTTAATGACTCGGTTTAAAATAACTAAAGTTGTTCGTGATTTTTTGAATAAAAACGGTTTTATAGAGATAGAAACGCCTCTTTTAATTAAAAGTACGCCAGAAGGTGCAAGAGATTACCTTGTGCCAAGCAGAATTTATCCGGGCAAATTTTATGCTTTACCTCAATCTCCTCAAATATTCAAACAACTTCTTATGATTTCTGGATTTGATAAGTATTACCAAATAGCCAAATGTTTAAGAGACGAGGATTTGAGGGCAGATAGGCAACCAGAGTTTACACAAATAGATATAGAAATGTCTTTTGTAGAGGTAGATGATGTTTTAGAAATTAATGAAAAGATGATTGCGCAGATTTTTAAAGAGACTTTAGGCATTGATGTGACAATTCCTTTTAAAAGATTATCCTATCAAGAAGCCATGGAAAGGTTTGGGACAGATAAACCAGACTTAAGATTTGGGATGGAACTTAAAGATTTGTCAGACATAGTATCTCGATCTGAATTTAATGTATTTAAGACTGCTTTAAAAAATAGCGGATCTGTGAGAGGCATAAATGTAAAAAGTGCTGCTTCTATGCCAAGAAGACAGTTAGATGAATTGGTGGAGCTTGCAAAAACTTATGGAGCTAAAGGACTTTTGTGGATGCAAGTTTTTGAAAATGAAGTGAAATCCCCTGCTACTAAATTTTTAAGTGAGGAAGAAATAGAAAAGATACTTGAAAGACTTGAAGCAGAAACAGGAGATTTACTACTGATTGTGGCAGATAAAGATGAGATAGTTTTTGATACTTTAGGTCATTTGAGATTAGAGCTTGGAAAGAGACTTAATTTAATTGATGAGAATAAATATGAGTTTGTATGGATAGTGGATTTTCCGTTGTTAGAGTACGACAGCGAGGAAAAAAGATATGTGGCAAAACATCATCCCTTTACGGCCCCCAAAGATGAGGATATAGACCTTTTAGAAAAAGAGCCGTTAAAGGTAAGAGCAAAAGCTTATGATATAGTTTTAAATGGAGTGGAAATTGGGGGAGGTAGTATAAGAATACACGATACTGAGCTTCAAAAAAGAATGTTTAAAGTTTTAGGTTTTAGCGAAGAAAAGGCGTGGGAAAGATTTGGCTTTTTGATGGAGGCTTTCAAATACGGTGCACCTCCTCACGGTGGGATTGCATATGGATTGGATAGGCTTGCTATGATTATAACGGGAAGCGACACCATAAGGGATGTAATTGCTTTTCCAAAGACTCAAAACGCGGTATGTTTAATGACAGATGCACCTTCAGAAGTATCAGAAGAACAGTTAAAAGAATTGCACATAAAGGTAGACTTATAAACGTTTACCAGTTGAAAAATAGGGGTTTTTGTGATATTATTTATATAGAAAGATGAATAAATTTAAAAAACCCTGTGGTGCGCGTGACATCCGGTGAAAGTTTGAGCCAACACCAATAATAAGGGAGCCTGGGCTTTGGCAGTGGATTGTAGGCCGCCTTTGAACGGAAGCGGAAACATGAAGCTGCCAAGAGGGCACCCACGTTGTGAGGACGGGTTCAAGAACTACCGGGAGGCACGGCACTATGGGGGTTTTTTTATGGAGGGAAAAGAGTGGACATTTTTTCGCGAACAGAGCTTTTAATAGGAAAAGAAGGGCTTTTAAAACTTAAAAACAGTACTGTTGCAGTTTTTGGAATAGGAGGAGTAGGTTCTTTTGCTGTTGAAGGGCTAGTAAGAGCAGGAATTGGAAAATTGGTTTTAATAGATGGAGACGACGTGTGTGTGACAAATCTAAACAGGCAAATACACGCTACCACTTTTACGATAGGTAAACCTAAAGTTGATGTGATGAAAGACAGGATATTAGCGATAAATCCAGAAGCCCAAGTTTTAACTTTTAAAGAGTTTTACTCCAGCAAAAACAGTGATAAACTATTATCAAAAGAGTACGATTATGTAATTGATGCAATTGACAGAGTGCCTTCAAAAGTGGATTTAATAGCGAAATGCACTTTATTAGGGATACCTATAATAAGTAGTATGGGAGCAGGAAATAAACTAGATCCTACAAAATTTGAAGTAGGAGATATTTATCAAACAAGTGTATGTCCGTTGGCAAAAGTAATGAGAAGGGAACTTAGGAAAAGAGGTATTAAATCTTTAAAAGTGGTGTATTCTAAAGAAGAGCCTATAAAAAATTTCTATAGAAGCGAAGCTAAAATTTCGAAACCAGCACCTGGTAGTATTTCTTTTGTGCCTTCTGTTGTCGGCCTCATACTTGCTGCAGAGGTAGTTAAGGACTTATTGAAAAAATAAACAAAAGGCTATTGACATATCTGTGAAAAAATTTTATACTATTTATTGGATACCCCAATGGGGTTGGGAGGTATAATATGTACCAAGATAACAAAGAAGATTTATTAAGAAGATTAAGAAAAATTGAAGGACAAGTAAAAGGCATACAAAAGATGATTGAAAATGACGCCCATTGTGTAGATGTACTGGTACAAGTAGCTGCTGTTAGGTCTGCGATAAACAGCGTTGGTAAAATTCTTCTTAAAAGTTATACCACCAGTTGTATAAAAGGAGCTTTTTGTACTGAAAAGCAGGATGAGGTGATAGAAGAATTAATTGAGACGTTTATAAAATTTATGAAATGACTTTAATAGTTGGGTTTTGTTAGCAATTTGCTTTATGATATAAATGTATAAAGCAGTTGCTTTGTATAAAAATAAAAATGAAATAAAAGTATAGGAGTGGTTTTATGGCAGAAGTAGTTATTACGCTTGAAAATTTTGAGGAAGAAGTTGTGAATTCAGATGTACCAGTTTTGGTAGACTTTTGGGCTGAATGGTGTATGCCTTGTAGGATGGTGGCTCCAATAATTGATGAATTAGCAAAAGAATATGAAGGTAAAATTAAAGTTGGGAAAATCAATGTAGATGAAGAAAATGAATTGGCAATGAAATTTAGGATAATGAGTATACCCACAATTGGACTTTTTAAAAACGGCAAGATGGTAGACAAAATAATAGGTGCAAGACCTAAAGGAGACTTTGTAAAGTTTATAGAAAAACACTTAAACAATTAAAAAATCCTGCGTTATGCAGGATTTTTTAATTTATTTATTGTTTAATTTTCTAAAAAATTACAAAAAATCAAAATATACTGAAGTATATTTTTAAAAAACGAATAAAACCCCCTTTAATGTTGGGGGTTATTCGTTTTTTAAAGATTGAAAAAGCTTTTAATTAGCTTAACTGGTGGAATATTTTCAGAGCTTGAAGGAGGAGAAAAATTATTAGAAAATATAATTGATGGAGGAAGTGGAAAAGAACTTTATCCTCCTTCAGTGGCAAAAGTTTTAATTGACAGAGATTATATCATGGCAGCTTGTGTGGTGTTTTGACTAAAAAATATCCTGACTAAGCTTAAGATTAATGAAAAATAGCTTTGGCATTTCTAAAATATTTAGAAATGGGGGAGATTAAGTTGTATCCTTTGTTGAGAATAAATTTAAGAAAACTTCGAAAAAATACACAAACTATTGTCAATCTGTGTGAAAAGAGAAATATAAAGGTAGTAGGTGTTACAAAAGTTTTCTGCGGTATTCCAGAAATAGCTCAAGCGATGGTAAAAGGTGGAGTAGAAATTTTAGGAGATTCCAGAATTAAAAATTTAAAAAAATTACAACACATACCGGTATTTAAAATGCTTATTCGAATTCCTATGATAAGTGAAGTGGAGGAAGTCATAAAATATGCAGATATAAGCCTTAATTCAGAAATCGATACAATAAAAAGCTTAGCAGAAGAGGCAAAAAAACACAAGAAAGTTCATGAGATAATCCTAATGGTAGATTTAGGTGATTTGAGAGAGGGTATGTTAAAAGAGGATGTAATTCCAGCAGTGGAACAAATAGTAAAGCTTGAAGGTATAAAACTTCGAGGAGTAGGTACTAATTTAACTTGTTATGGCTCTGTTATTCCTACTCCAGATATACTAGAAGAGCTTGTAGAAATAAAAAATTCTATCAATAAAAAATTTGACCTGAATGTAGATATAGTTTCAGGAGGAAACTCAAGCAGTCTGTACTTAGTTCAAAATGGTCTCATACCAAAAGGAATAACGCAGCTTAGAATAGGAGAAGCTATTGTGTTAGGTAGGGAAACGGCTTTTGGAGACAGAATTCCCCATACGTATGACGATGTATTTACTTTAGAAACACAGATAATCGAATTAAAAGAAAAACCTTCCTATCCACGAGGCATATTAGGAGTAAATGCTTTTGGTGAAAGACCGGTATATGTGGATAGAGGTATAATGAAAAGGGCAATTTTGGCTATAGGAAGACAGGATGTCAATATGGGTGACCTAATTCCTATAGATAGTACCATTGAATTAATAGGTGCAAGTAGTGACCATTTGATCGTAAATGTTACAAATTCTCCATATCCATATAAAGTTGGAGATATAATAAAGTTTAAGCTAACATATGGTGGGATTTTATCTTGTTGTACCTCTGAATATGTAGAAAAGGTGATTGAAGAGGTGTAAAAATACCTCTTTTTGATAGTAATTTTGCTGTTGACAACCTCTTTTTTAAATGGTATTCTTTTTATTGAAATCCGAGCAGAATAGTAGGATTTAGTAGGAATTCAGGGGGATGGATAATCATGAAATTATCTACAAAAGGTCGATATGGGATACAAGCTATGTTTGAATTAGCCCTTTACTATGGGGAAGGTCCCATTTCTTTAAAAACAATTGCGGAAAATGAGGGTCTTTCTGAGCATTACCTAGAACAGCTTATAGCAATTCTTAGAAAAGCTGACCTTGTGAAAAGTGTAAGAGGAGCACAGGGTGGGTATATGTTAGCAGCTCCTCCTGATAAGATAACGGTTGGAGATGTGATAAGGACATTGGAAGGGTCACTGGCTCCTGCAGATTGCGTTTTGGAAGATACACCTTTTGAATGTAGTAGAGCGGGAGGTTGTCCCACAAAATTGGTGATGGAAAGAATAAGGGATAGTATAAATAAAGTAATAGACTCTATTACTTTACAGGATATGGTAGATGATTACAGGCGGTTGAATCAAAAAAGTGCTTTTATGTATTACATTTAAGTAAATAGAATCCACATTAAGAAGATAAAGTATTAGTATTATGCCATGACAATCAGTTATCTTTGTGATAGACAAGCAGTTAGGAGAAAGTTGAAAAGAGATAGAGCACACAAAAAAAGTGTGCATTTTTTAATTTAAAGAGGGAAATCTATAAAAAAGCAGAAACTTTTTAAATTTCAAAGGAGGGCTATTATGAATAAAGACAAATATATGAAGGGGTTTTTGGCAGGACTGGTAACTGCTGCATATATAATTCCTAAAATAAATATGAAAAAATATAGACGCTACAAAGATATGATAGAAAAAAGTGTGACAAAAATATGCCGCACAATGAACAAAATAAAAATTAGATAGACTTTTCGGGTGATAACATGCAAGTTAAAAAGATTTATCTATTTTTTTTAATTATTGCTGCTATAGGCTTATTGTATTTTTTTATAAAAAATTGGGTAAGTATTAAAAATATACTTTCCCCTTTTTTTATTGCCGGTTTGGTAGCCTATTTATTGAATCCAATGGTAAAATTTTTTAATTCAAAGGGCTTGTCTACATTTTTTTCTATACTTTTGGTATTTTTAATTGTTACTTTGGGAATATTGATATTTTCTTTCTATATCTTTCCTTTGATGATAAATGAAATGATTGCTTTTATAACAATGATACCTTTTTATATTGAAGAACTACAAAATATTTTGATTCAACTAAAATTTAACTATTTTTCTTATTTACCACCACAATTTGAGAAAGTTTTAGATAAAAATTTGAATACCCTCAATAATCTCTTTGCTTCCCGAGTTGATATGGCTTTTAAATCTACTGTTGCGATATTAAAAAATGTTATAGATGCCATACTTGTACCAATTATTACTTTTTATTTTTTAAAGGATAAAAATTTGTTTAAAAAAGAGATTGAAAAAATAATTCCCTTCAAATATCATTCTAGTTTCTTTACTCTTCTAAGAAAAATAGACAAAATTTTAAGTAAATACATAAGAGCACAAATATATCTTTCTATTTTTGTTGGAATTTTAACTAGCATAGGGCTTTCTTTAATTAAGATTAAATATGCTTTTTTAGTAGGGCTATTGACAGGAGTATTAAATATAATTCCCTACATAGGGCCTATTTTGTCGATTATTCCTGCTGTATTACTAGGATTTCTTGATTCTTTATCTAAAGGGATTTGGGCTTTAGCTGTATGTCTTTTAGTGCAACAAATAGAAAATGCTTTTATAACTCCCAAAATACTTAGCGACAGCGTAGGTCTACATCCAATTACAGTAATTTTTTCACTGATTGCAGGGGGGGAACTTTTTGGCATCTGGGGGCTTTTATTGTCTGTGCCTATTGTAGCAATCGTAAAAGCAGTTGTAACAGAAATTTTTATTGAGAAATAAACCAGTTATTGACTTGTTATGTTCAATCTTGTATAATATATCAAAAAAGAGCGGGTAAAAGCCCGTCCCCAAATTAGGGACGGTTTTTATTGTATCAAGAAGGAGGATTTTTATGGAAAAACTCGGGATGAATGAAATTAGAGAAAAATATTTAAGCTTTTTTGAAAGCAAAGGGCATTTGAGGTTGCCAAGTTTTTCTCTAATTCCCAAAAATGATAAAAGCTTATTGTTGATTAATTCCGGTATGGCTCCTTTAAAAGCTTATTTTACAGGAAAAGAAGTTCCCCCCAGCAAAAGGATTACTACTTGCCAAAGATGTATAAGGACACCTGACATTGAAAGAGTAGGTAAAACAGCACGTCACGGTACTTTTTTTGAAATGCTAGGAAACTTTTCCATTGGTGATTATTTCAAAAAAGAAGCTATTCCCTGGGCCTGGGAATTTGTAACAGAAATTTTGAAGTTGCCAGTTGACAGGTTATGGGTATCAATTTATGAGGAAGACGATGAAGCATTTGAGATTTGGAACAAAATAGTTGGGTTACCTTCTGAAAGAATAGTGAGGATGGGAAAAGAGGATAATTTCTGGGAGATTGGCACAGGACCTTGTGGGCCATGTTCAGAAATTTACTTTGACAGAGGTGAAGAAAAAGGCTGCGGTAAGCCTACTTGTGGAGTTGGCTGTGATTGCGATAGGTTTATTGAATTCTGGAATTTAGTTTTTACACAGTTTAATAAAGACGAACAAGGAAATTATCACAGGTTGCCAAATCCAAATATTGATACAGGCATGGGACTTGAGAGGATGGCAACAATAATGCAGGGAGTCGACAGCATATTTGATGTAGACGTAATAAGAGGCATTACTAATTTTGTGTCTAAAATTGCGGAAGTAGAATATGGAAAAGATGCAGAAAAAGATGTGTCTTTGAGAGTTATCACTGACCATATAAGAGGGATAACTTTCATGATATCAGATGGAATTCTGCCTTCTAATGAGGGAAGAGGCTATGTTTTGAGAAGACTTTTAAGAAGAGCGGCAAGACATGGTAAATTGCTGGGGATAAACGATGCCTTTTTGTACAAAGTAGTAGATTCAGTTGTAGAAAATTATGGAGA
>Ga0247720_100450_pt1 | contig 14920 bp, 15 predicted proteins | sample MSEWel2015_12_15_FD_189078 | JGI IMG/M metagenome (GOLD analysis project Ga0247720, IMG submission 189078) | Subsurface sediment microbial communities from gas well in West Virginia, United States - MSEEL Well Study Marcellus 3H_2015_12_15 | ecosystem: Environmental > Terrestrial > Deep...
AGCCAGAATTATCCAGCATTTACTATGTCTAAATAATACATTAAGTTTTTTGATAAAATTCTAAAGGATAATAAAATGTCAAAAAAAGAAGATATTATTACAACGGCACTGAATTTATTTAACCGTCATAACTATAGTTCTATGGGAATTGATCGAATTATCAGTGAGTCAGGCGTCGCTAAGATGACTTTCTACAAGTATTTCCCATCTAAAGAGAGTCTAATCGAAGAGTGTTTATCTAGAAGAAATAAAAGCATTCAGCAAGCGATTGAGCAACAATTAAATCAGATTGATGAGGGTGATTATTTAGGAAAAATTAAAGCAGTATATTTTTGGCATGTGTCATGGTTTAACTCGGATGATTTCCATGGTTGTATGTTTCAAAAGGCTTCATTGGAAATTTTACAACAATACCCATCTATTATTGGTCCAATTGTCGACTATAGAAATTGGTTAATGAATTTAGTTGAAGATCTATTTGAAAAGGCAAAAGTATTTCAACCTCATGTGTTAACTACGATGTATATCAATATTCTTGATGGGATGACGACACTTGCAAAGGTAAATCAAGATCATGTTCAAATTGAAGAGTGTTGGTATTATATTGAGCGATTAATTTCTTTAGAAGCTACTTAATAAATAGTTTTATTGCTCTAAATAATTTTATTAAAGATCACTAAATAAGCTATTAATAAGATTTAATAATAAAAAAGCCGGAGATATCTTCCTCGGCTTTTTTATTAATGCATAGGTATTATTTTTCTACGAAAGCACGTTCGATTACATAATCACCCATTACACCCATACGTGGTGATTCAACGAGACCATGTTCATCTAAAAGTGCAGCTACATCTTTCAAGAAAGCAGGGCTACCACATAACATTGCACGGTCAGTTTCACGATTGAAACGTGGCAAACCAATTTTTTCAAATAATTGACCTGTTTCAATAGCAGTAGTCACACGACCTTGTGTATGGAATGGTTCACGTGTAACTGTAGGGTAATATACGAGTTTATCTTTGATTCCTAGCTCTTCGAAAAATTCATGATTTGGAAGCTCATTAAGAATCAAATCTTGATATGCAAGTTCAGAAATATAACGTGTACCGTGTACAACGATCACTTTCTCAAACTTTTCATAAGTTTCAGGATCACGAATAAGTGAAAGGAAAGGTGCTAAACCAGTACCAGAAGATAAAAGGTATAAATTTTTACCAGGCAATAAATCATCATGTACTAAAGTACCTGTTGGTTTTTTTGAAATAAGAATTTCGTCACCAACCTGAACTTTTTGTAAAATAGAAGTTAAAGGACCATCAGGTACTTTAATCGAGAAGAATTCTAATTCTTCTTCATAATTCGCACTCGCAATCGAATAAGCACGCATTAAAGGCTTACCATTCACTTCAAGTCCGATCATCACAAACTGACCATTTTTAAAACGTAAGCTTGTATCGCGTGTAGTTTTAAAACTGAAAAGCGTGTCATTCCAGTGGTGAACATGAGTAATGCGTTCAACGTTAAAAGCAGCCATTAAAGGTCTCGATCACAGTTAAAAGAAACAGATTGCTATTCTAATCTAAAATCATTCTCTATAAACTGAATATATTTAATTGTCTTTATAAGAAAAAGTGATGAATCCCGTTGTTACAATTCCGATCATTGGTTATATGCATTCACCTTATCGTGAAAAATTTGGCATTCCACGACAACCAAATTTGGTTCAGGTGGAGTCATATATCGAAATGATCGAGCCTTATAACGATATATTGGCTTTTGAAGGGATAGATGAATTTAGTCATTTATGGCTACTTTGGCAGTTCCATGACAATAAGCATCAAGCAAACAACACTGATGCTGGACATAAATTTCGAGCACAAGTTCGACCACCTAGATTAGGTGGTAATCAAAAAATTGGTGTTTTTGCCACAAGAAGTATGTACAGACCATCTCCGATTGGACTATCTGTAGTGCAATTCTTGCGTATTGAAAAGTTATCAGATCGTGTTCGAATTTATGTTACAGGTGCTGATTTGCTAGATGGTACGCCGATTGTAGACATTAAACCTTATATTCAATATTCGGATTCTATTGCAAATGCATTAAGTGGATATGCTCAAGAAGAGCCTCAGCGTAAGCAAGTTATTTGGAGTGAGATGGCATTGCATCAACGACAACAATTTATCCAAAAAGACCAAATACCTATTCGCATATTTAATGAAATGGAGCAAGTATTGGCTTTAGACCCAAGACCTGCATATCATGAGGATGCTGAACGGATTTATAAAATGAAGTTTTCCCAATTCGATGTAAATTTCAAAGTTATAGCGAATACCATCGAAATTGTGAAACTTTAATGTCAGCTTTTACTATTATATTTATCAGCGTGATACCCAAACTAAAATAACTAAAATAGCCATATGAAGAATCTGTGCTGGAACGAATGCAAGTGCGTATTTATAACCGCCTGTAAGCCCAGCATTAATACTTTTTGACATCGCGTGGGCACATAGACCAACCATCAAAGCAATTAGCAATGGTGTTGCCTGAGCCGTATTTGGATCGCCTTGGACGACTATTGCGGCAATTGCTGCATGAATTTCAAATAAAGAGGCGATGAATGTTCCAATAATAAGTCCGCTATTACCTAACCATAAATTTAAACCATAAACGGCTGCTTGTATGGTGGATAATGCTACTGTAATGACAATCGCATTTTTAAAACTAAACATACGACTTTCATCAGTTTTTTGATTTAGCTCATTTTTGGTAGATTTACGCAACAGGTAAATAGACCATGCAAATAGTAATAAGGTCGAAATTAAACTGGGTATTAAAAGAAGCTCTAACCATGCCATGCTGATACTAGCGACGATAATCAGCATTTGAACTAAAGTTGCAACGCATGACATGAGCGCAGCACCTGCATTGATTTTAGGGTCGGCATGATTATTACGAACTTCCATACCTAAGTTTGCGACAGTTGCAGTACTTGATACAAAGCCTGAAGCTAAGGAGGAAAACACGATCGCATTTCTAGAAGATAACAAGCGTTTGGCAAAATGAGCTAACGCTTGAACCAACAAAATCAAGCTAAGTAACTTGAGAATCGTATAAGGATTTAAAACGGGTCCCCAATACGCTTTATCAGGTGCTAAAGGTAATCCAATAAGAATAAGTGCCAATAATAAAACACCATCCCTTAATTCAGTCTCGCTAATCCATTGATTAGCTAATCCATGTAATGTTTCTTTGGCAAAGAGCAGTATAGTCAAAGTGACAGCAAGACCTGCCGCTAAATTGATATTCCAAATACATACTGCACCTATAAAATAGGTCATGATAAAGGCAAGTTCTGTTGTAACCCCTGGATCATCTTGTTGATTACGTAGCGATGCAATACTAATTGCACCGACTAGAATTGCCCCAGTGATTCCAATTTCTAAGTTAAATAAGAAACACAACGTACCTAAAAGTGAGGTGATTGCAAAAGTTCTAAAACCTGCAAATGTTTTAGTTTTATGTCTACTTTTACTGCGCTCACGTTCTAAACCAATCAATAATCCACAGCCCAAAGACACTGCAAAAATCATCATAAGTTGGCTGAATGATGTATTTTGTATCGAATAATTCATGAGTTCAGCCATAGTTTATCTCTGTTGTTATATGTTCATCATGCAGCATTGATATGGAAGGATGAAACATTTCAAATATTTAATAGTTTCTAAAACTTATATCACAATTTTACAAAGTTTATAGTCAAATTATTGAACTTATGTCTATGTTTTCAAGGCGTATTTACTGAGTTGGAATCTACAAAATGATCTGACAGATTCTGCTGGTTCTCTGTTATATTATAGAAATTAGTTGGGGTATAACAATGACGTTTAACTTTGAAATCGATATTTTTTGGTGTTTAGAACAATTACAAAAAGACGGAAGAATTAATGAGCGTGATAAATTATTGGTACAAACTACACATCGGCAAAAAGAACAATTGAAATGGCATCCTCTTCAATGGATAGCAAACTTTAATTTAAAAGACCAGTTACATGCTGGGCAAACCTTAACACTGAATCGCTTATGTCTATGGTTGGCTGAAAAGTCTCAAGTTCCTTTGTTTGTTATTGATCCATTAAAAGCTGACGTAGCAGTTTTAACTGGGGTTATGTCGCAGGAGTTTGCTGTACGGAACCATATTCTTGCCGTTGAAGTACATGCAGATCGTATTCTGATTGGTACGGATCAACCATTTTCTTTGGAGTGGAAAAATAATTTAGAGAGGAGCCTCAGTCCTAAAAAAGTTGAACCCGTTCTCCTCAATCCTGAACAGCTTCGTCGCTATTTGGTTGAGTATTATCAAGTCAGTCGAGCTGTAAATTCCTCTCAAAACTCTAGTCCTTTCGATCGAGATAATAAGGGTGTTGAAGCTCTATTGCAGCTTGGTGATACCCAAAATCCGGATGCTAATGATCAGCACATTGTTAAATTGGTGGATTGGGTGTTGCAATTTGCTTTCGAGCAAGGTGCAAGCGATATCCATCTAGAACCTCGCAAGGAAAAGGGTAAGGTACGTTTTCGTATCGATGGTGTATTACATACAATTTATAATATGCCTGCAAATACTCTCACAGCCGTGATTTCACGGATTAAAATTCTTGGTCGAATGAATGTCGCTGAAAAACGTAAACCACAAGATGGTCGTTTGAAAACACGAACACCTAAAGGACAAGAAACAGAGTTACGTTTATCAACTTTGCCTACAGCATTTGGTGAAAAGTTGGTAATGCGTATTTTTGATCCTGAAGTATTGGTTAGAAGTTTTCAACAACTGGGATTTGAAGGACATTTGTTACATAGTTGGCAGCAATTAACGCAACATAGCCATGGGATTATTTTAGTAACAGGTCCAACAGGCTCTGGTAAAACCACAACTTTATATTCCTCATTGAAGCAATTAGCTACTGAACAAGTGAATGTATGTACCATTGAAGATCCAATCGAAATGTTGGAGCCAAGTTTTAACCAAATGCAGGTTAATCCAACGATTGAATTGGGATTCGCAGATGGTGTACGAGCTTTGATGCGTCAAGATCCTGATATCATTATGGTGGGTGAGATTCGTGATCACGATACTGCAAATATGGCAATTCAAGCCGCACTCACAGGACATTTGGTACTCTCAACTTTACATACCAATGATGCACCTTCAAGTTTAACTCGTCTACATGATTTGGGTGTTCAACCATTTTTAACAGCTGCAACCATTCTTGGTGTGTTAGCACAACGCTTAGTCCGTCGTTTATGTCCACAATGTAAACAAGAAACCTCAATGAATGAACAAGAGTGGGAACACCTGACTTTTGATTATATTATGGAAATGCCTGAAACGATGTATAAGGCGGTTGGATGTGAAACCTGTCGTCATACAGGTTACAAAGGTCGTGTAGGAATTTATGAGTTTATGCCAGTGAGTCTAGAACTCAAATCTTTGATTAGTGCACATGGAACTTTGAATGATTTAAAAGTACAGGCAAAAAAAGAGGGTGTTGAACCTTTGAGAATTGCAGGTGCACGTAAAGTGATTGAAGGCGTAACAACTTTGGAAGAAGTACTCCGTGTCGTACCATTGAGTTAAGCAAAATAGCAATCTTAAGATTCACCTCATCTAGCTTTGTTTAAATAGCTTTATCAAAAGTGAATACATAAACAAGGGTAAATAGATGAATATGTTCTCTAAAATTGCTGTAATTTCAGGCTTAGTTGCCACAACAACATTTGCTTTAGCGAACACGGGTGCAGTTAATCAACAGGCTTTAGCACCAACACAAACGACATCAGTTAAACAAGCATTGACACTTAAAGATGATTCACCTGTTATGCTTAAAGGTTATATTGTGAAAGCAACCGGTGATGAAAAATACCAGTTTAGTGACCAAACAGGTTCTATGACTGTCGATATTGATGATGATTTATGGAAAGGTAAACCAGTATCTGCTAAAACTCCTGTGACTTTGATCGGTGAGATTGATATCGATTATAAGCCTATGAAACGTGTTGAAGTTGATGTCGATCAAGTGCAGTTTTAACTGATTAAATTAAACAAGCCATATGAGAAATCATGTGGCTTTTTGCTAGTTTGATCTTTTCAAGGCATCATAGATTGTAGTCATTCATTATGAGAACCTTATTATGCGAATTTTATTAGCAGAAGATGACGCTTCTCAGGCTGAAAGTATTAAAGACTGGCTGGAAATGGATGGTTATAGTGTTGATTGGGTTGAACGAGGCGACCACGCTATCTTGGCAGTAAAACAGCATCACTATGATTGTATTTTGCTGGACAGAGGTTTACCTAATGCATCAGGTGATGACATTCTGAAGCGTATTCGTGAACAACATTTGTTGATTCCAGTGATTTTTATCACTGCAAAGGACCATATTCATGATCGTGTGGAGGGATTAGATTTAGGAGCAAACGACTATTTAGTTAAGCCTTTTAACTTAGAGGAACTTTCTGCAAGAATCCGCGCACAACTAAGACAATCTCAGAAGCAGACAGGAGCATATCTTTGTTTTTCTGATTTAAAACTCGATCCTAATGCGAAGACCGTTTTGAAAGCAGGTGAAACGGTAAATTTAACTGCCAAAGAGTTTCAAATTTTATATAAGTTAATGCAAAATCCAAATCATATTGTCACCCGTGAGCAACTCGAAGAATCATTATATGCTTGGGGAGAGGAGATTGAGAGTAATGCGATAGAGGTCTTCATATATCAAATTCGAAAAAAAATTGGTAGCCAACTAATCAAAACTATTCGTGGTTTGGGTTACAGAATGAACTTGGGTTGAACCAATGAAAACCGTCTCATTGCAAAATCAATTAATTAAGACCTCCTTAATCAGCTCAGTCATGGTAGGCAGCTTAGCGCTACTCATATTTGTAGTTGTCTCTGTTTATCAAACCATGCATGTGCAAGATGAAATCATGGATGAGATATCAGATATGCTGCTTCTTTCTGATCTAACCACCAGCTCAGGGAAGCAAATTGATGAGTTAAGTGAACAATTTGATATTCAATACAGATTGAAAAATTCACAACTTGTTTTAACACAATCAGAAGGTTTTCCATTAGATCAAGAACCTCACATTTTTCCTAATGATCATCAGTACGGATTCTTTTGGCAGAATCATCAATTGTGGCGGAGTTATGTTGCGAAAGATCATCAAGCAAATATGAATGTATTGGTGATACAATCGTTAGAGGAAAGATTTGAAGAATTATTGCACAGTTTCGCAGCTTACTTTTTGATTCTGCTTATGGTGTGGTCATTACAATGGATGATCTTATATTTTTTAATTAAGCGACAGTTTAAAGTAGTACATCAACTTTCTAAGCAAATTTCAGCAAAAAATGCAGAAGACTTAAGTCCCATTAAGTTTGCTGAATTTGAGGTGAAAGAATTACAACCAATCCTAGCTCAATTGAATTATTTGCTTAAACGTTTAGATAATTCATTAAAAGCAGAACAACGCTTTACTGCTGATGCTTCCCATGAGCTAAGATCACCTCTTTCTGCGATTCAGTTGCGCCTACAATTATTACAACGAAAATATCCAGAACGTGCAAAAGAGCTAGATAGCATACAATTAGATGTCTCTCGTGGAATTCAAACACTGGAAAATTTACTTTTACTCGCGCGTTTAGATCCTGAACATCCAGAACATTTGCCAAAGACATATTTTGATTTAAATGCGATGATGAAACTTCTTTTATCTGACTTTTCAACTGCGATCGAAACAAAAAATTTGGAAATTTTTTATAAAAATATCTTAATTGATAAGAAGTTAGATATTTTTGCTAATGAACAATTAATTTATACCTGCCTGCGAAATATTTTAGATAATGCAATTCGATATTCAGAAGCACATTATTCAATTCATATAAAACTTGATGATGATTCAGATTACATTAATTTAACAATCGAAAATCAAGGTGCTGGACTCGATACAGAAGTGTTAGAACGTTTAGGTGAGCGATTCTTTAGGGTGTTGGGAACGAAAACACAAGGTTCAGGTTTAGGGTTATCAATTTGTAAAAAAATAATAGAACTTCATCGTGGTAGGATCACTTTTGCACAATCATCAATTGGTGGATTAAAGATACAAATACAATTGCCTAAAACTATTTAACGAACAAAAAGAGCAGTACGCGCTGACATACTGCTATTCCCACGTTTATTGTTCTTATACGTTTATTCTTCTATTAATCTTATTTAGTTAAAATTAATCGATTGTTACGAGTAAGGCGTAGGCGATACTCTTCACCTGCATGCATGATACGAATTTCACGTCCTAAGGCAAACAAGTTGTTTGAATGTAACATTGGCAACGATTGAGCTGAATCTGTACTGCGAGTAAAAAGATTAAAAGGTGCGTTCATTTGTTATGCTCCGTGGTGTGTTTTTTAATGTTTTAAATGATAATCATTATCGAATAGGCCTGTCAATGCAAATTTCATTATTTTACAAAATGATCAAATTACTTATTCTTTGACATGTGAATTGGGTTACAAACTCATTAGAATGAATTTTAAAATATCAAGGATTTTAGATGGTTATGGCAAAAGCTACTGTTGATGTTGCAATCGCAATTCTATTACATAAATCTAAAGTGCTAGTTGGATGGCGACAAGCAAACCAACATCAAGGTAATAAGCATGAATTTCCTGGTGGGAAAATTGAGGAAGGTGAAACACCTGAGCAAGCTTGCCGCAGAGAGGTCTATGAGGAGGTAGGAATCGGATTAAAGGAGTGGCATCAGTTCGATGTTATTCGACATGAATATGAAGATATTATTGTTACTTTACATATATTCCATGCGTATGTTCCTGATGAGCTTTTAAGTTTAATCCATCAACCATGGTCTTGGTTTAGTAGAGATCAACTCACGGACTTAAACTTTCCAAAAGCAAATTCAACGATTTTAGAGCGATTGATCTGGTCTCACTTGATCAAAATTAGTGATCAAGTTGATGAATTACCGAAAACTAATTCACAAATGTATTTACGTATAGAAAGTAAAGACATTGAAAAACTTCAACAGCAATTAATTAAATTGTCTGAACAGCAATTATTGAAGCTGATTGTTAATGTGGATGTTTGGCAACAATTAAATACAGTGTTGCAAGAAAAAATTAAGACAGTCCACCTTAAACAATCTCAGTTAATGCAACTGAAAAAGGGTGATTTGGTTGTAGCTAAACGTTATATCGCTGCTTGCCATGATGCGGTTTCAGTACAACATGCGCATCAGATTGGGTGTGATGCGATTTTTTTAAGCCCTGTAAATCCGACAGCAACTCATCCAAATAGCAAAGTACTTGGTTGGGACGGATTTGCAGCATTAGCCCAAAATAGTGATATTCCAGTTTTTGCTCTAGGAGGCGTTGCGCCAGCAGATTTAGAACAAGCCCAAAAACATAATGCTTATGGGCTTGCTGGAATACGACAATTCAGTTCAATTTAACCAATTAAAGAGCTTGAATTGCTCGACGTGCTTCTTGAGCTTTGACAGGATGATTTCGTGCTTCACTGGCTTTAAGTACGATCATCCAGAGTTGTTTTTTCATTGAGTTACTTTGTGCATAGCTTAACCCACGACGTGCTAAAGCTTCAGCATTTGCATACTGTTTGCGTTGATCTGCAATTAAGGCTAGATAAAGGTAAGTTTCAGACGCTTGAGGTGCAATACGCTGAGCCTGCAAAGCATATCGTTCAGCTTCAGCGAGTTGCTTCTGTTTATATGCCGCTTGAGTCTTCTGCATTAATGTTCTAAATGCAGGTAACTGACTCCCGTCATTAAATTTCTGCTGTACTTTTTGTTGTGGGACAACAACCTCCACATTTTTACGTTTTATTTCTTTTTGCTCATAAGGTGTAATTTTTACACCCGAAGAAGGTGGTGTAACCTTCTTCTTTTGAGTTGTGGTGGTTGGTGGCTGATTCGTCGGTTTTGAAGTGCTCTTTTCAGGTGTTAGGGTACAGCCACCCATAACTAACATAGCAGTAAGTACTGTTACTTTTTTCATCATTTCAAATCATTCCTTTGAGTTTAATTCTCGCCGTTGTAGCTACCGCTAGAAATAATTCTTGTAGAGGAGTGATTTGATAAATCATTGTCCATTTCTGTTTCACTTTCTCGAATGTAGTTACTAATACCATCGCTTTCATTGCCTTGATTGTCTTCAGTCGATGGGTTGTAAGTCGGTTCAACTTCATAGTGCGATAAACCACAAGTAGTAGCTCGACGGGGAACTGTTTGGCGAAGCAAAGGAATATACATTGCACCATCACAACCTTGAGCAGATAAATCACCGCTAGCACTATCAATCCATTGCCATTGAACATTATCTGTTTGACGTAAATTCACGGGTTCTTGGCGAAGTTGCTTCATGACATTCGTCCAAACAGGTAAAGCGCCTGATGAACCTGTTAAACCTGTTATTTTGTTGTCGTCTAAACCTAACCAAACTACCGCAACATGATTACCAGAATATCCTGCGAACCAAGAGTCACGCGTATCATTTGTTGTGCCTGACTTACCAGCTAAATTTAGAGACTCAGGTAAACTGCTATATGCTGAACGACCTGTACCTGAACGCATTACTTGTTGTAAACCATAATTCAAAATATATGCCGCAGCAGGGTCAATCGTTTGTTGTACGTTTAGACCATATCGTTCTAATAAACGACCTTTAGCATCAACAACAGTGCGTATTGAACGAGGTGGATATTTGAAACCACCAGTAGCGAAGTTTCCATAAATACTTAATACCTCCATCGGTGACATATTGACTGCACCTAGATAGATTGAAGGATAAGCTGGAATGTCTGAAGTTACTCCAAATTGCTTTAATTTATTACTAAAGGTTGATAAGCCAAACTCATTGGCAAGACGTACTGTAGATAAGTTGTATGAATTTGCTAATGCCTGTTGCATTGGTACTACGCCATGTTCGCCACCACTATAGTTTTTAGGCGTCCAACTTTTATCTCCATCAATAGGGATATTGACAGCAGTATCTTCAATAGGGGTAGCCCATGTGTAGCGACCAGATTCTATTGCATTCAAATAGATAATTGGTTTGAGTAATGAACCAACCTGACGTTTAGCATCAAGTGCGCGGTTAAATCCAGTAAAATCTTGAGTAGAACCAACAGCTGCGATTAACTCACCATTTTCAGGATGGGCAACAAGAACAGCACCTTGAAGATTCTTTAAACGAGAAGGGTTGCTACCTGCTAAGCGTTCTACAGAGCTTTTAAAAGCATTTTGAACTTGAGTTTGAGCTATTGGATCAAGTGTCGTAAAGATTTTTAAGCCTTGATTGGTAATGTCACTTTCTTGATATTCTGTGCGTAGTTGGCGACGAACAATATCAAGAAAATCTGGGAATTTAGCAGGGCCTAAAGTTGGTTTACTGACAACATTTAAAGGACGTGCAATTTCATCTTGATATTCAGCTTCTGTTAAATAGCCCATGACCAACATGTTATTTAATACGATGTCACGACGTTTTTTAGCTGATTCTGGATTGCGCCAAGGATTGTATAATGATGGACCTTGAACCAAACCTACTAAGAATGCTTGCTGAGAAATATTGAGTTCACGTAATGGTAAACCAAAATAAAATTGTGAAGCTAAACCGTAACCATTAATTGAGTAGTTACCATTTTGTCCAAGATTCACTTCATTTAAATAAGCTTCAAGAATTTCATCTTTGCTGTAATGAAGTTCGATCAACAAAGCCATTAATGCTTCATTTACTTTCCTTTTGAGCGTTTTTTCAGGAGAAAGGTAGAAGTTCTTGACCAATTGTTGTGTTAGTGTTGAACCACCTTGTCGTTTTCCGCCAGTTGCGTTACTCACTAAAGCACGAGCTGTACCACGAATCGAGACACCATGATGTTGATAAAAATTTCGATCCTCTGTTGAAATGAGTGCTTCGATCAACGGTTTCGGTACTTTATTTAATTTTATGAGTACGCGATCTTCATTATGCTGAGGGTAAATACCACCAATCAATAAAGGCTCTAAACGAGCAACACCCGTATTTGATGGTTTAGTTGATCTAATTTCACTCACTTGACCGTCGATAAATGCAACTTCAAGCACTTGCTCTGGTTCAGTTGTATCACCGTAATCAAAACCACGAGTGTGGACATACATTTGATTACCTTGAATAACATAGCTTCCAGATTTATCGTAATTAGAAGTGTTTTTATAGCCCAAGAGTTTTAACTCTTGAGTAAAATTCTCTTGAGTAATCGGCGCGTTCGCATAGATTTCTAAAGGACGAGCAAATACTTTGGCAGGAATATCCCAACGCTGCCCCTCAAACTTATTGCGGATAATATTATCTAAACGGATCAAATAGATACTAAAAGCAATAAATACACCGATCACTAAAATTGAAAAAATTAGTGCTAGAAAACCGATACCACGTTCACACTTCATAGATTTGCGATAAAACCAAAACAATGAGGGTAATGATGCGATAGCTTATAAGCAATTTGCAATCATAAAACTGTCAATAAATAGCAACATGAAATAAAAACTTTAAGAAAGTGTTGACATTATTCGTATAAAAAAACAACGAATATACATTTTTATACTTTTTAATCAATCATCAACGAAATTTGCACTGTTAATGATATGATAGGCAGGAATCGCGACGGAGCTGAATTATTCGTGCAAATTTCACATAAATCCTTTCGAAATATTGGTCTAATTGGGCGACCAGACAAGTATTCTGTTATAGAAACGTTATGTTTAATCCATGATCATTTGATTACTTTAGGTTTAAACCCTGTATTCGACCAAGAAACTGCACAACTCGTTCCGTATAGTCATGGACAAACAGTTAGCCGAAATTTACTTGGTGAAGTTGTAGATCTTGTGATTGTTGTGGGAGGGGATGGTTCTTTACTCCATGCAGCACGTGCTTTAGTTCGTTACAACACACCAGTGATTGGGATTAACCGAGGTCGATTAGGATTTTTAACCGACATCAAACCTGCTGAAGCAATTTTTAAACTTGATCAAGTTTTGCAAGGACATTTTCAGTTAGATCGGCGTTTCTTATTAGAAATGGAAGTAAGAACTAACAATGAAACGATTTATGATGCAATTGCATTGAATGATGTAGTTTTACACTCAGGAAAATCAGTTCATATGATTGATTTTGAGCTGAGCATCGATGGTCAGTATGTTTATCGTCAGCATAGTGATGGTTTAATTGTTTCAACGCCAACAGGTTCAACAGCATATGCTTTATCTGGTGGTGGACCTATTTTACATCCGAGCATGGATGCGATCGCTTTAGTTCCGATGCACCCACATACGCTTTCATCAAGACCAATCGTCGTTGGTGGGCACAGTGAAGTTAAAATTACGATACGAGAAAATCGCGTATTACCAATGGTGAGTGCAGATGGACAACACAGTGTGGCATTAAATGTTGGCGACACAGTGCATATTCGTAAACATCCGTTTAAACTAAGCTTATTACATCCACCTGGTTATGATTTTTATATGGCTTGCCGTACTAAACTGGGTTGGAATCAAGATTTTGAATCTTTTCAACAGGATGAATCATGAATATTGAACAAATGCTCGCTATTTTAAATCCTGAAATCGTTGAGCGTCTTAAAACAGCTGTTGAAATTGGTAAATGGCCAAATGGTATTGCATTGACTAAAGAGCAGCGCGAGATTTGTATGCAAGCTGTATACGCTTGGGAAATGGAAAATTTACCTGAAGAACAGCGTAGCGGTTATATCGATCGTGGTACAAAAGAAGAAGGTGAGGAATGTGATGATGATCATCATAAGAATGAGCCTGAATTTAAACCGATTCGTTTCGTTTAAGAAAAATTGAATTAAAAATGCCCTAGATTGCTAGGGCTTTTTTATTGTTATTACTAGTTTAAAATTTAATTATCAGAATTTAGTCTGCTAAATTGTGGTTATAGATACCAAAAGACTTGTTAGAAACTATATTTCCACAAAGAATAACGATAGCTATACAAATTAGACAAACCGTTCTGTTTTGTTTATGATCGCCGAAATTTGAGTGATTTTTAATAACAAGAGATGTTAGATCATATATTTCGTGTCTTAGAAAGCCTAGGTATAACTTCACAAAAACGTGCCTTACATATTCAATTTTCTAATCAATATTTAAATTCCCAAGTCTTTTTACAACGCATTGATGGTGAACATCGAATCAATGATGGGCTAATCGCTGAGCTACTATGCTTGTCAACTAATGTAATGATTCCATTAAAACAATTTATTGGTTGTCATGTTGCGATTGATCAGGTGACTGATGCAGGAAAATTATTTCGTACTACAGGGATCATTACCCAAGCACTTCAAGGGCAATCTGATGGAAGTCTCACACTCTATAAACTCACCCTAGAAGACCCAACTGCATTGTGGAAAAAACGCCGCAATAGCCGTGTATTTATGAATAAAACTGCGATTGATGTAGTGGAAATCTTATTTAAAGAATGGCAACAAAAAAGTCCTTTGTTTGCATCAACACTAGTGCTTGATCTCAATGGGTTAAATCAAGAATATGATGTCCGTCCGTTTGTTATGCAACACAATGAAACGGATTATGACTTTCTAACTCGGTTGTTACGTAGTGAAGGTATCAATTGGCTTGTTGATGAAGTAGAACTTATTGTTACAAATAACTTGAGCCCAATCCAAGCCCAAAAGTTACGATTAATTGATGATAATAGTCATGGGGCTTAGGAAGTTAAAGAGGATTGTTACGGAGTAATTTAAGCAAATCGAGATATAAATTACCGTTCCGATGATTGAAGCGATACTCCGTTTCTTTAAGATG
>Ga0247720_100451_pt1 | contig 14902 bp, 11 predicted proteins | sample MSEWel2015_12_15_FD_189078 | JGI IMG/M metagenome (GOLD analysis project Ga0247720, IMG submission 189078) | Subsurface sediment microbial communities from gas well in West Virginia, United States - MSEEL Well Study Marcellus 3H_2015_12_15 | ecosystem: Environmental > Terrestrial > Deep...
GTGACACCTGGCGGCGGCCATCCGAGATCTGCACTGTGCCCAGGGGCCGGGGTGCCACACCCGGGCGCCAGGATGGCGCCTCAACCACCAGGCGGCCCCGCCCCGGTTGCATCAGCGGCGATTCGGATTCCAGAAAGAACGACAGGTTTTCACCGGCGCGATGGTAGAACACCGCCCGCCCGTAACCCGGCACTTCGTGCACGAGACGGCACTCGAAAACGGATTCGGCAAGGTACCACTGGCTGTTTTCAATGCCAGCACCATAGCTTGCAGGCAACCCTTTGGCCGGCAAAAGCACGCCGAAAAAGCAAGCAGCCAGCACAGTCATCGATTTGTTGAAGGGGCGAAATCCCATATCGGTTGCCATCGGTATCAGGGAGTTAACGGGCTCTGAGTGTTTAACGGCCCCGGTTCATATTTCTTTAGCCCCCGGCGGAAAACAATCGCTGAGACCTTCTGGTATAATTCGCCAAATTTCAGCCCGGCCCAGCCTAAGGTATTGCGGATAATTGCCATGAATGACCAGCTTACTCTCACCCGCCCCGATGACTGGCACCTGCACGTTCGGGACGGTGATGTCCTGAAGGACGTCGTACCTGCCACAGCAGCGTGCTTTGGGCGTGCGATAATCATGCCCAACCTTGTACCACCGGTAACCACTGCTGCGGACGCGAACGCCTACCGGAACCGGATCCTGACCGCAGCGGGTGACAGCAGCTTCGAGCCACTGATGACGCTTTACCTGACTGAAAGCACCACACCGGAGACCATTCGTGAGGCCAGAGCCGCCGGTGTTGTGGCTGCCAAACTCTATCCCGCCGGGGCCACCACCAACTCCGACTCGGGCGTCAAAGAGATCCGCAACATCTACCCGGTTCTGGAAGCCATGGCCGAGTGCGGTATGTTGCTTCTGGTGCACGGTGAGGTAACCGATGCCGATATCGACATCTTCGATCGCGAGAAGGTGTTCCTGGAGCGGGTGCTGGCCCCGGTGCTGGAGGCATTCCCGACCCTGAAAGTCGTCCTGGAACACATCACCACGGCGGATTCGGCGGAGTTCGTCCGGCAGCACAGCGGCGGGAACCTCGGCGCCACCCTCACCCCCCAGCACCTGATGTACAACCGCAACCACATGCTGGTGGGCGGCATCCGTCCGCACCTTTACTGCCTGCCCATTCTCAAGCGTAACCGGCACCAACAGGCCCTGCGCGACGCTGTGGCCAGCGGTGACAAACGCTTCTTCCTGGGCACGGATTCGGCGCCACACGCCAGGGACCGCAAAGAAGCGGCCTGTGGTTGTGCCGGCTGTTTCTCGGCCTACGGCGCCATCAGCCTGTATGCGGACATTTTTGAAGAACTGGGGATCCTGGACAAGCTGGAAGCGTTTGCAAGCTTTAACGGTGCCGATTTCTATGGTCTGCCACGCAACACCGATACCCTTACCCTGGTGCGCGAACCCTGGACAATGCCTGCCCAGCTGCCACTGTCCGACGGAACCATCGTGCCTCTCAAGGCCGGTGAAACCGTTAACTGGCGGCTGGCGTAAACCCGATTGAACCCTTCTCACATACGGCCAAGACCGGAGCTTGAGTGACTGACGAAAATACACCACCACACCCCATGTCCCGCCGTTTCCGGGGCTTCCTACCTGTTGTCGTCGATGTGGAAACCGCTGGATTCAACCCCGAGCGCGACGCCTTGCTGGAGGTGGCAGCCGTTATCCTGACCATGGATGACGATGGCTGGTTGCGGCGCGCCGAAACCCATGTCCAGCAGATTGACCCGTTCGAGGGTGCCAATCTGGAGCAATCGGCCCTGGACTTCACCGGCATCGATCCCTGGAACCCTGAACGGGAGGCCGTGCCTGAGCGGGAAGGCCTGAGTGAAATCTTCAGCCCGATCCGTAAAGCCGTCAAGAATCACGACTGCAAGCGGGCGGTGCTGGTTGGTCACAACGCCACCTTTGATCACAACTTCATTTTCGCGGCGGCCCTGCGTTCCGACATCCGGCGCAATCCGTTTCACCCGTTTTCCACCTTCGATACGGCAACACTGGCCGGACTTGCCTATGGCCATACCGTGCTCGCCCAGGCCTGCAAGCTCGCCGGCATTCCATTCAACAACAAGGAAGCACACTCCGCCGCCTACGACGCCGAAAAGACGGCCGACCTGTTTTGCGGCATCGTGAATCGCTGGAAGGAGCTGGGCGGCTTTCCGCCTCCGCTGATTCCGGAAGCCACCGAGTAACCGTTACAAAAAAACCCGCCGAAGCGGGTTTTTTCGTTTCCAGGCGCACCCTGTTACCAGTAGATGCCCCGCATAATGGCTGCAAAAGCAACCTGCTCGGAAGACACCCGGGGGCGCTCGCCGGACTTGCTGCCCGCAGCCGACGGCGAATCCGGGAACATCCGGTAGCCGGTGTTCATCACAATCTCACCCATCTTCGGCGCCAGCGCGTGCAGTACCTGGGCAAAAATACCAAGGCGAGTCGCGATACGCTTCGGCCGGTAGACAATGGCATCGGCTACCATGGCCGCAGCTTCATCCGGCGTCAGCGTCGGCACCGAATCATAGATCTTGGTCGGTGCGATCATCGGGGTCTTCACCAACGGCATGTTAATGGTGGTGAAGGTGACATTGCGATCAGACCACTCAGACGCGGCACAACGGCTGAACGCATCCAGCGCAGACTTGGAGGCCACGTAGGCTGAAAACCTGGGCGCATTGGTCAGTACGCCGATGGACGAAATATTCACCACGTGGCCGCGTCGACGCTCCAGCATCTTCGGCGCAAAACCCATGATCAGACGCACAGAGCCAAAATAGTTCAGCTGCATGGTGCGCTCAAAATCGTGGAACCGGTCGAAGGAAAGGTCCAGTGACCGGCGAATGGAGCGGCCGGCATTGTTGACCAGCACATCCACGTGACCATGGTTATCCAGCACGGTTTTGACAAACTCGTCGCAGGCTTCCATATCCGAGAAATCACACGGGTACGGATGCACACTGGCTCCCCGGGACTCCAGCTCGGCGGTTACTTCCTTCAGGCGCTCCCGTTTACGGGCACCGATCACCAGAATGGCACCGGCATCCGCCAGTTTCTGGGCGGTTGCCAGACCAATACCGGAGGTGGCGCCGGTAACCACACAGACCCGACCTTCAACGGTTCCCCGCAGCGTACGGTCCTTGAACAGGTCCGGATCCAGGTTGCGTTCCCAGTAATCCCAGATGACGGTCGCGTAATCCGTGAGGCGGGGAACTTCGATGCCGGTATCCTTGAGCACGCGTGCGGTTTCACGAGCGTCGAACCGGGTCGGATAGTTGATGAACGACATTACCGAAGGCGGAATCCCCATGTCGTCCAGCACTGCGGACGTCAGCCGCTTGACCGGCGGCAGGTTTTTCAGGCTCTGGCGAATGAACGGGGGAATAAACCCGAACATGCGGGAATCAATACGCATGCCCATCTTGGGCGCGTGGCCCGCTTCGCTGAAGATGTTGAGTATCTCGCCAACCTTGTAGGGATCCGGATCCACCAGGTGAAAACACTTGCCGTCTTCGCCTTCGAGGTGGGCAATGTGGTCCATGGCGTTGACCACGAAATCCACCGGCACAATGTTCAGACGCCCGCCTTCAATGCCAATGGTCGGAACCCACTGGGGCAAGGCGTGGCGGATTTTCTGAATCATCTTGAAGAAATAATAGGGCCCATCCACCTTGTCCATTTCGCCGGTGGCGGAATGACCGATGACCATGCCGGGACGGTAGATGCGAAACGGCACCTTGCACTCATCGCGCACAACCTTCTCTGATTCGTGCTTGGTACGCAGATACGGATGATCCAGCTTCTCCGCTTCCTCGAACATGTCCTCCCGGAATATGCCTTTGAACAGGCCCGCGGCGGCGATGGAGGACACATGATGGAAGTGTTTGGCATCCATGGCCTCGGCGGCATTAAGCGCAGCCCGGGTACCTTCGATGTTCGTCGCCTTCTGTGCCTCTTCGTCTGCACCCATGTCGTAGACAGCGGCGAGGTGGAAGAAATGGTCAATCTTTCCCTTCAGGGCCTTGAGTGTTTTCGCATCGATGCCCAGGTTCTCGCTGGTGAGGTCACCAACCACGGCTTGCACCTGGGCTTCATCCGCGCCCCAGCGCTCTCGCAATTGGTCCAGCTTGTCCCGGGATTGCTCACGGACCAGCACGTAGACCGTACCGCCCCGCGCCAGCAGCTTCTCTACCAGAAAACGGCCAATAAATCCGGTGCCACCGGTCAGGAAATAGTTCATTGATCTTCCACCCTGCTTGTTGCTCATTTGTTGTCTATCCATGCCGGCCCTATTCGACTAAAGTCTAAGAGGAATCCGGAAACCCCGGCATTGTACTTAATTGCATCCTTCATGTATCCAATTTTTTTAGAGCATTTACTCTGTAAGCCTTTGTTTTTAATAGAGCCATTACTCTAAATTTTCCGTACACGACCGGCCCCGGGACTGTCCCGATCATCGACACAATGATCTTGAGACTAGCACAGGAATGACCGCCTGCCTGTTCAAATGCAGGATTACCACAAAGCAATGAAACACCTCACCAGCAATGACATAATCGGGAACTAATGGCGCCTTTTGGCATCTCTCCCTTTCACAGGACAAACGACCTCCGGAATCCCGATCATGCAGAACGATAATCCCAACGCGGAACGCTACATTTCCATCGCCCGGGCCTGCCTGAAGGCCATCAACGATACGGCCGAAGACGCCGGCTCCCGCGAGCAGAAAATCCAGGCGGTTTACGAGGCCATTGATCATGCCTTCCAGGCGGAATTCTCCGATTACCGCCAGTCCGTCGCCATCATGGCCACGGTCCTCGAGCGGATTGCATCCGGCCAGCTGGACGGTGAGAAGGCCGCCGATCTCGCCCGTAAAACCCTTGACAAGCAACCGGAAAGCACTCGCAAAGCCCTGATGCACTGAACAAACGCCAAGCCAATTCACCGGGAACAGAGAGCCTATGAGCACCCGCATCACCAGGAAGACCCCAATGCCAAGTCAACTGACACGCCTGTTTGCCCTGCTCACATTCCTGCTGTTCAGCACACTCGCCCTTGCTGCACAGATTCCGGAGAAGAGCCCCAACGACGATAACCAGTACCGGTTCATCGAGCTGGACAATGGTCTGAAGGTAATCCTGGTATCGGACAAGGAGGCAGACAAAGCGGCCGCCTCAATGAATGTCGCTGTTGGTAGCGGGGACGATCCCCAGGATCGCGAAGGGCTCGCCCACTTTCTGGAACACATGCTGTTTCTGGGGACCGAAAAGTACCCGGATCCCGGCGAATACCAGCAGTTCATTAAAAGCCATGGTGGCCAGCACAATGCCTTCACGGCGTTCCAGGACACCAACTACTTCTTCGATGTTCAGGCCGAGTTCCTCGCGCCGGCGCTGGACCGCTTCGCCCAGCAATTTGCGGCGCCGCTGTTCACCGCCGAACTGGTCGACCGGGAGCGAAACGCCGTCCACTCGGAATTCAGTTCCAAACAGAAAGACGATGGCCGCAGGTTCTATTCGGTAAAAAAGGCCGCCAGTAACCCGGACCATGCTTTCAGCCAGTTTGCGGTTGGTAACCTGAGCACTCTGGAGAATACTGACGACAATCCACTGCGGCCGGACCTTATCGAGTTCTGGAAGCAGCACTATTCCGCCAACCTGATGTCCCTGGCGGTTTATGGGCCGCAAACCCTGGACGACCTCGAGGCCATGGTTCGGGGACGGTTTGACGACATCGAGAACCGCAACCTGGAGCCCAAGCGCCATAAGGCCGGTCTCCTCGATCAGGAGACGCTGCCGGCCAAGGTAACCGCGGATGCCATCAAGGATGTGCGAAGCCTGACGCTCACCTTCCCCATCCCCTCTCAGGAAGACAATTACCGCACCAAGCCGGCCAGTTACGTCGCCAACCTGCTGGGCCACGAGGGTCCCGGAAGCCTGTTTGACGTACTAAAACGGGCCGGCCTCGCCGAGAGCCTGTCCGCCGGTCTCGGCATGGATACCGGCGACAATGCCACCCTGGAGATCGAAATTGCCCTGACGCCCAAAGGGCTCAGTCGCCATGGGGACATCCTGCCACTGGTGTTTGATTACATCGAACAAATTCGCCAGAAAGGTATCAGTGAGCGACGCTTCCTGGAGATGCAGAACCTGGCCCGCATCGATTTCCGGTTCCGGGAACAGGGCAGCCCGCTGCATGAGGCGATGCGCCTTTCCAGCCAGCTTCTGGACTACCCTCCGGAAGACCTGCTGCGTGCCCCCTGGCTGGTTGAGCGCTACGCGCCGGAACAGTACCGCAGGATTCTGGGCCGGCTGACGCCCGATAACGTGCTGGTGTTCGTCCTGGCGCCGGAACCGGAGCTGAAAAACCCGAACATCACCGACTGGTACGAGGCGGCCTGGACCAGAGAACCGCTGACTCCGCAAACATTGGCGGAGACCAGCCTTCCGGAGCTGGCCAGCCAGCTAAGCCTGCCACCGGCCAACCCCTTCGTGCCCGAGGACCTCCAACTGGTGCCAGGCAAAACCATGGAGCAGCCCATGATGCTCGGCTCACTGAGCGGCATGGACATCTGGTTCGCCCGGGACACGCGGTTTGATACCCCCAAAGCCAACGTCTTTCTGAGTTTGAGGACACCCGCCGCCACGGCATCGGCGCGCGGCCACGTCCTGACCCAGTTGTTGGTAGACTCCATCAACGCCAACCTCAATGCCTGGGCCTACGCCGCCAGCCTGGCCGGCCTGGATTACAGTGTTTACCCGCATCTGCGGGGGATCACCGTTCGCGTTGGCGGTTACGATGATAAACTGCACACCCTGATGAACCGGATTCTGCTTCAGGTGGCCGCCCCCGAACTGACCCGGCAGCGCTTCGATATTGCCCGGCAGAACCTGATTGACAGCCTGCAGAACAAGGCCAAGGACCGCCCGGTGGAGCAGACCTCCGAGTTTGTTCAGACCGCACTGATTGAAGGTGCCTGGAGTACTGGCGCCAAGCTCAGGGCTGCACGGGAAGTCACCTTTGATGAGCTGCTGTCCTTCTCTGAGCAAGCGTTCTCACAGGTGGATCCGGTGATGATGGCCCACGGCAACCTGACCGAGGCCTCTGCCCTCAACCTGGCCCGGCAGATCAATGCCATCGTGCTCCGAAACAGCGAAAACACACAGGTTGATCGCAGCCAGGTGCGCCAGTTGCCGGATCAACAAACCGAGGTATCGCTCAAGGTCGATCACCCGGATACCGGTTACACCCTCTATATGCAGGGCGACAACACCAGCTTCGAGGAGCGCGCCCGCTTCCGCCTGCTGGCCCAGATCCTCAGCAGCCCTTTTTATGAGGAAATCCGCACCAACCGTCAGCTTGGCTACATCGTCTACGCGACGCCCTTTGAAATGCTGGAAACCCCGGCATTGGGATTTGTGGTTCAGTCACCCTCGGCGTCGTATACCGAAATTGACCAGGCGGTTCGGGAATTTGCCAACGGATTCGAGAAAAACCTGGCCGGGCTGACCGGGAAACGACTGGCACGGGAGAAGCAGGCAGTCGTCAGCAAGTTGTTGGAGAAAGAACGGCAACTGGGGGAGATCTCCAGCCGTTACTGGCAGGAAATTGATCGCGGTGCAGAAAACTTCAACTCGAGAGAGCAATTGGCCGAAGCCGTGAAGAACGTCAGCCGACAGGAATTACTGGACACTTTCCGTAAGGCCGTGCTGGAGCGGGACCAGGTACTTCGGGTAGTGACCGGAGGCGATGGACTGCAGGCAGACAGGGCCCTTGGCAAGCTGACCGAACTACCACCTGTGCCCGCCAGCTGACACGCTCAGCAAAGGCGCAGAAAACGAGCCCAGTCCTCGGGCTCGTCCACATCCCAGCGGGGCTCCAGCAGGCAATAGCTGAGCCCCGCGGCATCAAGCCGCTCGCAGGTCTGGGCCAGAACGTCCGGCGTCCCCCAGGCAACGTTATCCAGCATTCCCTCCACCACCCGTGAGGCGCCAATAAGGACGTAACCACCGTCGTCGGACGGCCCGAGCACAACATCATGATCGGCCAGACAGGCCACCGCCTGACGGGCATAATCCGGGTCAACCGATGGGCAGTCGCTGCCAACGATCAGGGCACGGTCATAGTCGCCAAGAGACTGGCTGAGAGCCGCAAACATTCGGTCCCCGAGTGAATCGCCCTGCTGCACCCCCTGGAACAGCCCCGCCCCATCCACCTCTTCAAGAATCGAGGCCGCTTCCGCGGGGTAATCATCCACCAGCCGGTCCCACCAGAATTCCACGGGATAACCGGTAGCGCACAGGTTGTCCAGCACCGCCAGTGTGAGCCTTATATGGGCGTCAAGCGCACCAGCCACGCCCAATTCCGGAATCAACCGGGTCTTGACCCGGCCGGCTTCCGGCCACTTGGCAAACTGGAGAAATACCGCCGAGGGCGCGTTACTTTGAGACATTGCGGACATCCGATCGGTAGATTTGGGCCAGAGACTCCGGCGATTGACCGCGCCAATACCGCCAGCGCAGCTGCCACATCAGGAAAATCGTCCGCCAGGTACCGTACTTTTCCCACCGGCGGCTATCGGTAACGACAGGCTCTTTTATACAGAAGGGACGGGACACCAGGCAAAGACGGCGTGAAAATTCCACGTCTTCCATTAACGGCATGGGGTGGAAACCGGCCAACGCCTCGAACACATCCCGGCGCACGAACATCGCCTGATCACCGGTGCAGATGCCGGTCAGGCGGGAACGCTGATTCATAAACCAGGCAATCATCCGGAAGACCGGCCGCTGGCCACTGAGACGCACATCAAACCGGCCCCAGGCACGGCGTGAGCGAAAAAACCCGGCAAGATGATCCAGGGCATTATGCGGCAGGCGCGTATCCGCATGGAGAAAAAGCAGCAGCTCGCCTCTGGCCACTGCCGCTCCGGCGTTCATCTGAACAGCCCGCCCCTTTTCAGAGCTCACCACCCGATCACAAAGCGGCCGCGCCAGATCGCCAGTGCCATCCGTGCTGCCCCCATCCACCACGATCACTTCATGGCCGTGGGCGCGAATCGGCCGCAATGCCCGGAGCGTGGCGGTAACGCTTCCAGCCTCCATCCAGACCGGGATAATCACGCTCAACGAGTAAGCTTCAGCCAAGACGGACTCCACGAAATTCACCGAAACAGGGTTGCACCTTGAGCCATAGGGCTCAGCCCGCTATCATACCGCCCTTCTCGAGAGAATGCCCCCGTAGCTCATCTGGATAGAGCGTCCCCCTCCTAAGACTCAGCTGTAACATAGAATTTTCGCAAGTCATTGTTTTTCCTTTATTTGCCAATGGGTTGCAGACCACAAAAATCACGATAAATGATGCAAAATCCATATCGGTGCGCTATTTTTGCACTTCTGGTGAACTATTTTGATTTTTTTCTGGGTCTGAGTAAGGGAGAATCATGAAGGATCTGATGCGCCTGGATAGGTTAAAAGATGCACAAACAAGGGTGGCCGAGGGCAACGAAAAACCTTTCGATTGGTACGACACTCACATGCCCTCCTTGCTATGCCGTGTTGGTAAGACACGTCTTACTTTCTATTGTTACATCTCCCGCCTTAACAAACAGAAGCTCGCGTCCATTGATGCATTTGAACTTTCTAAATACGAACTAAGGCAGTTGCGGATCCGAGCCCGTGACATCTCTGATCAATACGAGACCTTTGATGCTGAGTTTTACGATACGAAGACCGTGCAGCAGTACCTCGATGAGATCTACAAAGAGGTCACATCCAAAGGAGTCTACAGAGAGGTCGACCGGTTTCCAGGATTTGTAAAAAACCGCCCGATCAATCAGCTTCTTTCCCATGACCTTGAAAAATGGAAGCGCGAGAAAATCAATGCAGGACTGAGCCAGGACACGCTCCGTAAACAGTACTATGCGCTTCACGCGATGCTGGAGTATGCAAAGACACACAATCACATCTCCCAGCATCACATTTCCGGCGTCAAATTTAAAACCGATAAAAACGCCACCGTCGCCAAACTTTACAGCGATGAGCAAATGCTGCGAGTTAAGAGGGTCCTAAAAACCTGCTCAAAGCGCGATCAAACAATCATTCTTTTTACTGTACTCAGCGGTTCCCGCCCTTCAGAAACTCTACGCGTAAGAGTTCAGGATATCGACTTCGAAAAGCGCCAAATCTATGTCCGGGCGAGCGGAACAAAGACGATGGTCTCACGATACCTTGAGCTGTCCCCAAAACTCGCAGAGGTTTTGCAAAAGTATCTGCAAACAGACTGGCAAAAAAACGAGGAGGGATGGCTTTTCTATAACCCGAAAACAAGGGATCGCCTGAAAACCTTCCGAACAATCTGGGTCAAAATTATCGAATATGCGGATGTAAAGGGAATGCGGTTTTATGACTTTAGGCACACGTACTGCTCCCACTTGATGGAGCATTACCGCATCGACGTAGTCCAGCAAATGATGGGGCATCGCCAGATCGAGACAACTGCAAAATACATGCACCTCTTTGGCGGTGAAAAGAAAAAGGCCGCAGAAAAAATCGACGACCTGTTAGGCTTTGCAGACTTTTAAGGGTCTCGGGGGCTCTGCCCCCTTGATTGCCCAGCCTTCTACCACTCGCTCCCTACGGCTTTTCTGCCATCTTCGGAGCCGTCGCTGACCGCCGCAACCCGCTTTCCGTGCTTTCTCATCTTTTCAACTATCTGAGCAAGCTCATCGACCGGTCGATCCATATACTCAGTCACAGACAGCTTTTTAATCAGTCCATCAGACAGGTCACCGATACGCTCTGGAAGCTCGTATAGCACAAGACAAGCAAGACCGCGGCCTTTCTCAGACCTCTTCGCGTCAGCGTATACAAGCCCGTCTGTGACAACCCCCTGCCGCTCATAACCGAAGAATTCTTCAGCCGCTCTCGCCCTCAGCCTTTCCGCCTCGGCGAAATCGCTGATCCCCCTGTGCTTGTCGCACCGTGTAGCCCACCAACCTTCCTTATCACTCAGCTTTCCAGGCAATCCGCAAAAATCACAAGTACGAGATGACATGTCTTCAAAGACCGTCTCAATGATATCCTGCTCAACTGCTTCACAAGGTAAATTACAATAGATGCGGAGCGTTCCGAACTTCTCTTTGACTTGCGAAATACTCGCGGCTTTCCCTGTCGCCTTTTGAATGTCATCAACCAATCCAAAAAGCTCAAAAATCAGGGGATACCAACCTGGGCCTACTTCCAAGCCAAACCGATTAAAAGAGCTGTCACCGCTTTGATGCATTAAAAGAGGGTAAGCATCTTCAAATTTTTTCTGTACTTCACTATATACGCCCAAAATATTTTCCCTTTTTTTGCATAGCATCTACTTCAAAAAAATCAGACCATTATAATAAGTAGTATCAAAGCAGAAATAGCCTAGCAAGTTTTTACGTTTTAATATTTAACCTCACAAGTAGTAACATTCGCCACTCACTTTTTTCTGGGGCCTTTTTCTATCTTGTAACCACTTCTTTCCATTTCTCTCATTTCAATGCAGTTAGCAGGTGAAAAACCAACTCTTAGTCTTTCAATGTCGGATAGCGGCAAAGTAATCTCATCCCCTTCCCCAATCAACTTATAAGTCGAATTACGAGTCTTCACATACTCACCGTCTACCGACTCTATCAAGCTTGTACAGCACCAGGTCTCACCATCAAATTCAACCGGAACACCCCAAAGAATCCGACCTTCCTCTACCGGCTTGCCCTGATGCTCAAATGAAATAATCCACCAATGGCTCAGCTCTTTCTTAACTTCAGACATACAAACACCCAACAGAGACTTTCAAGAGATCCTATACGGAAATCAGAAACGGAGGAAATGAGGGCCTATATTCCAAAATATCGGCAAAAATCAGGATTATAGTCCTATACTGATGAGAGGAAACTTTTGGCTTCAAAGAAAGATTTGATTTTCTATAGCATTTATATTGCAAAATTTCTCATCTCTGATATAATTATCGATATCGGATATGGACTTCCTTAGCGGAAAAGGACTCATCTCACAAATGACCCTCCCCCAAACCATACCTCGATACATGCCCCAAGGACTGGGGCTTTTTTTTGAGTGCAAAAACGTGGTTGTGATCAAAAAACATTGATTGCAAAAATATTTGGCGACAAAGCCATCCTTGGCTTATGGATCACTCTTCCTCGTTATAATCTGATTCGTAATCATATTCGAAATATTCATGATTCTTTCGGGCCTCGATCGTGTTCGCCAAGCACTTCTCGTCCTGGGTAAAGACACCGTAGGGAGTGATGCCTAACATTGAGTAATTCTGATGTTCCTTCTTTAGGTTAAGCTTATGATATTTGTCGGCAACTTTTGTTATGTTGCAAGCAACCTTTGTTTCTTTGCACTCAAACTGCTCTTTAGTAATCTTTGAAACCTTCTTCTCAAGATCTACGACGTTGTAATACCTGATTCGACCTTTCTTCATAGCTTTCATGTCATAGCCGAGGCCTCTGAGGATGTTCTTGATCACAGCGCCCTTTAAGCTTGAAACTACATTAATATCGAACTCCTCGCAGAACATTTTCACAAGCTCAAGACCGGTTGAAGATGCCTTCTCGTTGAGGGCTACGTGCTCAATCAGCCGCTCGTATGCAAGCACTGCGCTTTCTGAAGTAATGTAGGAGTCTCTGATATTTTCGAGGTTTACACCGGCATCAGACAGCAGCTCAACAACTCTTTTGGCCGCAATCTGGAAGCGCTCAGGAAGAATATCAGTTTGGGAAAGATGTCGGCGCATTGAAACAACAGAGTCTATGTTCATCTCAAAAATTTCTGAGTATGTCTGCTCGTTGATTTCTTTAAGATTAAGCAAGTCCATCGCTGCTACAGTTCTTGCCGCCACCTGCTGCTCAAAAGATCTCTCTTCAGATGTGCCCATATTTACATCCTCTCTTTGGTTATTTTTAACCTTTTCAGAAGTTTCGAAAGCTTTATCTAGCTGTTTCTCTTTATTCTTTTTACGACCAGCTTTAGATGCTTTTGAGCCCTCTTCTTTTATCTTGTCATTGATCCATGGACGTGAAATTCTAAAGCCCATTTGTTCAGCTGCGATAAGTAATGTCTGCTGGAAATTTCTGAACTGAAGATTTTTTGCGGCGGCATGGTCAGCGATATACTTGCCGAATCTTGTGGCATAAAGCTGCTGAGCAACGCCGACAGGATCCTCACACTCACCCACGATTTTTGCCATCATTGACAGCGGGTTTGTTATGCGAGCGCTTGAACGACCGCCACGAAAAGCCAAATATATTGTTTTTGCAGCACGAAAACGACGGGTAGACTGGAGAATGCCGGTAGGTGTCAGCGTGCGACCAGCGAGAACGAAAACTTCGTCATATGCTTCGTCAGTAATCGATGATCCAGCATTAACAACTGGGGAGATGATCGCAGCGTCAGAGCTTTTCAGGATTTCTTCGAGATCACTGAGGCTCTTGCCGTTCTGTTCGAAATACTCTGAGTTGAGTTTGATAACCTTTTTGTCTGTGCCGTCTGCCAAGGCTTCAGCAACCTGCGAGAAATCTTTCGCGTTATAGTCCATGAAGATAGCTACTCGCTTACCCTCAAGCATTCTCTTCTTTGCTAAACCCAGGATCTCGTCCTTAGTGCCAAGTGAAAGTCTGGCCGTCTGCGCTTTTCCTGCTTTGATGATCTTGACTTCATCTCCTGACATTTCAGAGAGCATGTCGATGCTATGGTCAGTAATCATAGCGTCTGCGATAAAGGTTTTTTCAGACTTGCTGATGAGATCGGATACCTTCTGTAGAGCATCAATCCTGTCAGCAGCGATTTCTCCAATAGTACCGACAGAGATGTGGTCCATTGTGTCTTCGAATTCGTCAATAAAAACGACTTTGCACTTCTTACGGTCTTCCTCGTACTTATCACCAACTATCGAATTAACCACTCCAATCACGCCTTTTCTCGCTTCGTGATTTTGCGATTTGTAGTGATCGTCATGGCTGTCGTCAAAAAAGTTTGCTGCGATTGAGCGCTTTGACGTAATGAAAATCGGGTGAAGCCCTGCGTCTCTTGCCTCGCTGTAGAGCTGCCTCATAGCTTCAGTCTTTCCTGATGCCATCGCTCCGTTCAGAACAATAACTTTTTGACTAAAAACTAAATATTCTTTATACATGCTATAGTTTTTAACAGAATGCATTGCGGATTTTGTGTGGGTATGGCTTAGCCGAGCTGAAATCTCACGTCCCAGGATCTTTTTGTCGACGACCTTCTTTGCTGCCTCACTGATCTTTTTTGACAGATCTTCAAGATCAGATTTGAAAAAATTCACTTTCCAAGCGTCAGCGACAATGTAAGCGAGCTGATCGATTGCATACTCTTTGTCTGCATTTCCTGCAAGCTCCATCCTTTTTACAGCTGCATCAAACTTGCTCATATTTGTGAAGTCGAAAACCTCTCCAGTCGAAATTTCTACTTTAAGCGCATAAAAAGCAGCTGCATCAATAGCTGGGAAGTCGTTATATGTAGCGCAGGACTTTACTTCAAAAGATTTCTTTTCTTTGCTCAAGCTCTCGTCAGCTCTAATTTTTCTGATTCTTTCACGGAAATTTGAAGTGATAACTATATTGTTCATATTATTTTCCTTTAGCGGTAAATTTTTCATAAAGACCATCTCACAATCACTACTATAGCATAATAATTTTTATTTTTTGCACCTATTAATATTAATTATTTTTTTAATACGATACACTTAAGGATCACCAGAACATCACAACACAAAACTGGCCTTTTAAGTGAGTGAAGCGAACAGACCCATAAAAGTCCTAAAATGCTATATATC